>Ga0181612_144823_pt1 | contig 11807 bp, 9 predicted proteins | sample HoacroProtozoa21_FD_119630 | JGI IMG/M metagenome (GOLD analysis project Ga0181612, IMG submission 119630) | Hoatzin crop microbial communities from Cojedes, Venezuel. Combined Assembly of Gp0051906, Gp0051904, Gp0051908 | reverse complement strand
TGTTCAAGGCCAGGTTGGATGGAGCTCTGAGCAGCCTGGTCTAGTGGAAGATATCCCTGCACATGGCAGGGGGGTTGGAACTAGATCATCTTCAAGATCCCTTCCAACCCTTACCATTCTATGATTCTGTGAGTGAGGTTCCGACGTGGACATGGAAGTACATGTACCCTGGCAGACGTGGGCAGCTCTGCCTTAATTGAATTCGTATCAAGAAAAGGATATAATGAAGTCACTACACTAGAAGAAAGATGCTACAAAGGTAGTAAAGCCCTGCTGAAGATATAAAGCTCATAAACCAGTTACTGGTGTTGACTGTGCCTTGCTGGGGATACTGGAACACCGGCACAGCTGGCAAGCCAGACAATGCAAAAGGCACAGCTGTACAACAGTCCATACCACAGAGGACAAGGTGCAGGGACTGAAGAGAAGTCAAGGTAGAACAACTTACAAAGAGATCAGGATGGGACTCTGGAGTTTGTATTGTTTGCAGCCTACTCTCAGAAAAAAATGTACAGAGATCCAGAAAAGTCGTTCGTGTGAGACAACTGCACAGCAAATTAAATCCACAACCGACTCTGCCAACAGCATCACTGGCATCATGCTGGGGAAAAGGTTCTGTGCATCCACTAACAGCCAGTCATACAAACCCTGGAGCCCAGAGTGCTCTGCACTGATCCAGAGAGGAAAGTCCTATGGCTAAGCCAGCCACACCATTTCCTGCTTCCTTCTTGTCAATCTCCCCTCTGAATATCAGTCTCTCCTTTCTTCTGCCTATATTTCTCCTACTTTTCACGTCTCTGCTCCGATCCATCTGCCACTTCTACAGTTTACTTATTATCTCTTGCTTCCTCCTCTTCCTCCTATGTTTTTTCCCTTGTCCCCAGATCTTCTTGTTGGCCTGCCGGATCCCTGGTTCAGTGGTCTAACTCAGCTGATTTACTCTCCTTAAAGCAGTGTCTGCTCTCACGTAAATCACCCTCCAAACCCAGCCTGTGAAATGGGCTTGTTCACTAAACTCTATGAATAGGAAAGTAGGCACAGCTGGCCTATTCATAACCAACATAAAAAATAGATTAGCACTTTACAGATTAAACATTATCGTTTCAACAGTTAACATAAATCATCTGCACTTACAGGCCTAGCATTGCTGTTACCACTGCGGGGTGACAAGCATTGCAAAGGGCAGGGGTGCGGTGGGAAACAGCTCGTTTGTCTTCCACCTTGAATGTAAGTTCTCCTCTGGCACCCCCAGAGACTACTGCTAGAGGTTGTTAAAAGGAGAAAAGTGGGCTAAGGAAACAAAGGTAGGGGGTTAATTTTTATTAATTCACGTGCATTTCCAAGCAACCCAGCAACCCACTATTCTACAGCCAGAATCCAATTGCTCTGTTTCCCTCTCTGGGAAAAATGGAGCTCAAAACCAGATGGAGCAACAGAGTCAGCCTCTGGAATAAGAACAGGACAGGAAGCCTCTGAACACTGACCGATACCTAGCTCTGTTTCCTGTAGTTCAAAATCACTGGGCTCCTGAGGATGAGGTAAAGCAGTTTGGTGGATTCTATCTAATGTAAGCAGGGGTACCCACCTCAAAAAACACCTCATCATAACCCAGGGAGCCACCTTGCCAAAGAAGGGCCAAGGACTGAGACCCACTCCAGACATGCCCCGTGGAGAGCAAAGCCAGTAGAGGAGCCCAGAGCCTGCTACTGGTCAGGCTGCACCTCCTCCTTCATTGGGTACAGGGCACTAAGTCACTCGAGATGCTCAATCCAACACACTGTCATCATTGTGCTATGGTTGTGTAGTCAATGGAGAGATAAGGCCCACGAAACAGTCCAATCCATATCCTTCCCTTCCTCCCTGCTCACTGAGAAACACCCAGCATCTCAAATGTTTAGCTTGGAGCAGCCAGCCTGTAACTCCTGAGCTGGTCTTGATGATTGCAAGGGATTGGCAAAGGCCTTTGACAGGATATCCCATTAAGAACCAGCCTCACAGCTCTTTCAAACAGAAACAAAAAAAAAATAAAACGAGAGAAAGAGGCTAGGTTATGGTCCAAAGAACAAAAGACAGCCTGGGACAGGTGGCATGAGTTTAGAGGTTTTCTTGGCAGCCAGGGCAAAGACTAGCAGTTCACAAAGAACAAGGCAGCAAAAATTACATGGAGAGACTTCTTTAGTATAACCCCTGTTAACAAGCCCTGGTAATTTTAATGGCTCTAGCCTCCTTCTAGCCTTTCCTGATAAATGGGAATAACAGTTAATAGACCTGAACCAATCAGTTACATCCCACAAGATGTTTGGCAAAATTAGCTTTGTTCTCCACTCACAACTGATAGCACCTTGGTTTCATTCATTATCTGAAATGAGTCAACTAATGTATATTTTCTACTAATCATTTGAAATTTGGAAGGGCTGGTGTTGAACAGTCTCTTCCAAGAACTTGCCAATTTGAGATAGAGTGGTTATGTGAGCTTTGTAAGGGAGAAACTCGTGGGTTTGCTTCAGCTGAGCTCTCCTGGCACAAGCAATAGGTCATGTAAGTTTATTGCTTCAGTTGTTACAGCTTCACAGGTTTGACTCTGAACCACGCACCCTGTAAAACCAAAGCGCTGCAAAGCTACAGAAAGTAAGTGCAAAATGTGCTTAATATTCACAAACATAACATGATTTCCAAAGGGAACACGAGAAAATTTGCTCTCTCTCAGGCTGGCCTGCCTACTAGGGGACTGACACACTTTGCTCACTAATGGTGGAATGACCTTAGAGATCCCTTAGATCCCAGCTTTTGTTTCAATTCTCAAAATGCAAAAGCATGTTGAGTGTGAGGCTTCCCATGAGGAGAATTTCCAATGTTCTCACCCATGACAGCTTTTTCACAGGGAGGAAAACCTGCAGGCAGGGTTGAAGTGCTTTCTATAGCTCAGCATCCTTCCACGGAATCAGGAGCTGTCTCTCGGACTGATCCCAGAAGTGCCATAAAACAGGGCTTATTAGATCACTGTACATCTTAAAAATTCATAAAAACGCTATGTGTCTATTCTGTGTGTTAGGAAAATGCAGACATATCAAGGTCAGGCCCTATAACTCCTTATTTCATCTTACATCATTTGTTTCATCTTCAAATAACCTATTGCCAAAAGTCACCAGAATCACTGAATCATGTTTTCATGTTCACGATGGGTTAAGAGCCAGGTAACTGGACAGACGTAAAATTCTGCAAGAAAACACGAGATGCTAACTAGGCAGAATCAAGTAGGATATTAAAAGATCGGTGGGCAGGCAGATGACAGGATCCCCTGCTCCCTCAGAGAAAAACCAGGCATACTAAACCCAGCCTCTGTCTAGATCAGAGCATCAAGAATATTTCTGAGTGTATCAGCAGCAGGCTTTGAAACAGAAGCCAGTCCCTCCACAAGGCAGCTCAGTGTTTCTGTCCCCTGCCCAGATCCTGCTGTGTCATAAATGCACAGAGATTGCTGAGCAAATGAGACACACACCATGTCTGAAAAAAGAAAGTCTCCACATGCAAGAAGACCACATAAAGACTACTAATCCCAGTTACAGACAGTGATTTCCAGTGATTGTTTGGAACTGGAAGGGTTAGCCATGTGCTGAGGGATGTTTTCTGCCAATGGCTAGAGCACTGCTGTGCAGCACACCCGCCACCTCCGCAGGACGTGGACACTGAACACAACCCAACACAGCTGCGGTGTGCACTGCCAGCCAAGATTTCTTTGCACCAGAGCAACACTTCAGGTGTCATTAAAACTCTGAGAAAACCGTGCTGAAGAGAGCTTACCATCTGCACACAAGACACTGTGAGCCAACAAATTCTGTGCAGGTATGTCATACACTAACCCCAGGTACCTAAACAATTGGTAAATTAAAGAAAAAAATGTCACGAAGCATGCAGATCAGAACTACTCCCTACCAGGTCACTCCCCATTGCATTTTCTGATCTCGTATCTTTCACTTCCTTGCAGAAGGCCCTCCAAAAAATCCTTCATAAAATCCACTGCCCAATATCCTGTATTGTAAATCCTGTTAACTTGAAGGAAGCCAGAGGAGATATCCTCTAACCTATCCACAAAACCTTTCCTCTCTTAGGCAATGGGGCTTAGAGCACCCAAGAAGGGGCTGCCATGAGCAGGACTCAGCCAGATCCTCTCCCAGGAGCTGTGAGTGGAAAGGAAACCTATGGAAGGAGGGAGTACCCTGTCCCAAAGCTCCCCTGGCAGTAGGGACACCAGGTTGTCCTTGGCATGACGCTAAGGGTCAGTAACACTGGGGCTAGCAAACAGAGTAAGCAGGGACACAACGAACAAAGCAAGGTGGACCACCTGAGCCACACAAAGCTCCTTGCCTGCTTCCCCCGTCTGCCCTTGGCAGAGGAGCAGTGGTTCTGGGCAGCTACTGCCTGCTTGAGGGCTTGGTGTAGAGGCAGCCACGCTGAGATCCGCCAGTGACCAGGGCCTCTACCAGAGACAGGGCAGGGAGAGCACAGCCAAGGCTGCAGCAGCAGCGGGACCTGCACAAGCATCTGCTCCTGCCTTTCAGTTGAGTAATGTGGGCCCATTTGTTCTGGGTGACATTAATGCTATTCGCCATCCATCTCAGACTCTTTAAATTACCTTTTTATGGCCCAAATCCTTTTCATAATTGATAAAAATCTCTTTTTTATATCCCAAGTTATTGAAAAAAATGTGAAGTTTTTTTATTCCTCATTATAGTTTTAATACAAATGTGGTTTTTATTGACGGCTGCTTGGAAGCCCTGATGGGCCTACTGAGAGAGGCTCAGAGGGGTGGGAAAAGGGCCAAAGCCTCCCGCCCTACTTCGCAGCCCCTCATACTGTCAGAGTAATGGCCACCAGAGCCCAGCCTCTGCTCTGGTGGGTAATGGAGGGTGGGTAACATCGCGCAGGAAGAGGAGGTTTTCTGTGATGGACAGAACACCCATAGCAGGCAGCAGAGGCTCTGGCTGACCTAAATCTAGTTTCCCCGTGTCTGTTAGTGATTTACACGAGGGCCAACTTCACCGGGCACCCTGGCACAGCATTACTGGAGTGGAGTACTTAAGGACAGAACCAGGGTCACAAGCTACGGGACACCCGGGTGTTCAGCAGAGCCATTCAGCATCAGTCCCACAGCCCCAAGCAACCATGAGAGCAACCACACACCGGCTGTGCCACACACCACTGCTCTCGGGCAGAACGCTCAACCACGAGGCTGTGCAGCACCGGAGGAAGCAGGCACGCACCCTGGCAGCCTGGATGGGTTAGACAACACTGCCAACCTGGGAAGAGGCTTCCTGGGGCCATTACAAGATCTGCAGCACCATGACCTGAAGACCTTGTCATCTAGCAGGGTAAATAAATATTCTCTAGGGCAACATACCGATCCAGATACAGAAAGCGGCTCATATTCCCTTGGGAACAACTTGGATGCTGTAGGGCATGCAGTGTAATACCCAACAGCCTACTGAAGGCCTAGTTGTTCTTCCAGCAGGGCCAAGCACTGCTTCAATAGTTCTGCAAAACAGAAGTAAGCGTATGTCTTGCCAGAGCTTAAAACGCTAATCACCAGTTCCAGAAGGAAGGGAATCAGTCTGTCCTTTTCCCTGTCACCAGCACAGCAAAGGCTGCCATGCTGTACCAAGAATGTGTACAGAAATAGGGGTAAAACGAGTAGTGTCTTCTATTCCCTCTGTCTTTTCTCATACTTCAACAGTTCAAGGGCAGGGAATTCTCTTGCTGTGGGGATTAGCAACTTGCTGCGGTCTCATTCTAAATCTTTCTTATGGCAGGTTCACATGGGCACACAATTTTTGTCCCTGTCAAATGGCCACGTGCCATTGCTGCACGTCATTGCAGTGACCATGCTGCCAGGTGTATTTGGGTACATTTCAACAGTGGATGAATAACGCTCATGTACCCAACCTAGAAAACACTTTGGGAACCTTGGGAGCAATTTAAAGTAGAGGGACAAAGGGCAGTATCCTTCTCAGCCACAGTTTTGCTACAGGGACAATGACTTCTCAGGCGAGAAGTATCTGTTTCTTACTGCACAGCACAGGTGCCATGCCAGGTACAAAGTTAGGAATCCAAGGAGAGCAAGCCCCTTTAACCTAAGGCTGGGTCCTCCAAACATCACTGTGAAAACGAATCCTGCTTCACAATCCACAGCACAAGAGGTTTCTCTATCACACGTGCTTTGCTTACAAATCACAGTCAAACCATTGACATACCCTGCCCTGCTCAATCCGCGAGCTCCATTACTGTATGGCTGCAGGAGGCTTCTTGCAAATGGCAAAATAGTCCTTGAACAACAGGTAAAAGCCGCAATTAACTGTGGATGAAAAGGATGGTCTCCTTGGAGGTGCTGGCTAATCAACCAATTAGAAACTACTTCCCATTACCTGCACTCCCACAAAGCAGAGCTAGACTGACATTCTTCCAAATGACTGTCTTTCCATTTATTTAAGCCCTTTATATGATTTGGCTTCAGCAGAGATGAGCCTTGATCTCTGGGCTCTCCCCAGCCCTTTCTCCCAGCTTTGAACAAAGCAAGCACTGGAACCAACACATTCAATTCCTTGTGTGTTCTCCCTGTGGCGCCTGTTTTGCCTTTCAGCCTTCCCGGAGCACAGGCAGCTCACCAGCAATGGTATAAGTATGTATGCAGATGTGGGTACCTGGAGCCAGGATTTCTTGGGATCCCTCACTTAAAAGCACCTGCGACTGCTCAGCTTCAGCAATTTTCACTCATCTCTGTGACAGCTTCAATGACTGTCAGCAAGAGGCCAGAAATAGAGATGTGAGGATAAGTCAAGGGGCAAGGAGGAAGGGGATGCCTTCACTCACACGGCAGGCGAGGCCGGCCCTGTGCCCTGCACCAGCCCCTTGCCCCCCAGGCAAAGATGCAGCCTGGACACAGAGCACCTGGGCAGCTGTGCCGCAGAGGCACCACATCAGCGTGGGAAAGACCCTACCCAGGACCACACTGGCCTCGTGGGGATGCTAACCTTATCCTTGCTCTAACTCCCAACCACACAGCCTCAGACCAGACCAGAGAACCAGCCTGATGGGAACCTGTCAGAAACGAGCACAGGTGGAGGAACTGGGATATTTCTGAAAGGACAGTGGTGAGAGATGGGTAGGGAAGGAGTGTCTCCCAACAAGAAAAATTATCTCCAACAGGAGTTAAAGCCTGGGTAGAGTATGGAGTACATAAACACACCAAGAGGGAGAATAAGGAGTCTTGGGGAAAAGGTCAGCAAGTTGATTACAAAATGCCAATTTGTAAGGATGGGCTGGAAGCTGATGAGCAATGGGCTCTGGAAAGTGACGCCTTGTTGTACACAGGGAATAGATTACAGTGGTGTGGAGTGGGTAGACCTATGCTGTGGCCTACTGGCACGTGCAACACGACTGCAAACCAGGAGGTATTTTAGAACTAGAATGAGGTAAAAGAGTGTGTTGGCATAGATAGAATCACACAGTGAAGTGATGTCATGGTATCTAAACTCCTTATCATTGTACAGCGGCAGAGAAGCAAGACCCCCCAGAGCCATATTAGGGACTGCACTGGACAACACTGGAGCAGACAACAGAAAGGTACCAAGGATATTTGGAAGAGCAGCGTTGTAAAAGCTGCCAAGTCATCCTGCAGCCACTCAGTCCTATGAGGAGGGATCTCGAGAATGGCCTTGATTAGAGCAGAGAGAAGCAGATGTACTTTTGAAAAGGAAGAGTTTCACAACAGTCCGATCAGTCTTAGCAATGAGCAAGTAGGTCCTCTAAGCACTGTGTCCTCAGCAATCACATACAGGAAGACTTACAGGAAGCCTTTCCAACAGACACCAAAGGGCTGTCAGGTGAAACTGGCTTCACCAAACCCAGAGATGTCCTGGGTTCTGCATCTCTTCTCTGGAACCAACCTGCCATTACCTTCCCAGTATCCCTGTATCCCACAGCCACAACCCAGTCCCTTCCAACAGACCTGCCAGAGGGAGGAAATGCTCCTCATCACAGTGCTGGCAAAACATTTCTTCCATCGTTTCTAGTTTCTCAGTATAACGATATTGTGCTTTTATGGTGCATCCACTCTGAAAGATTTATCTTCCAGAGCCCCTCATCAGTCTTTCTCCCTAAATGTCTGGTGTCCACATTTCATTGGAAGTTGTTGCCTGGCTCTGCTCTGCATCCACTTTGTTGAGCTAGAGAGCTTATTTGAACCAGCTATCTTTCCCTGTGTCATTAATAGCTCTACACAGAAAATTACAATTGTGGGGTAGGGAACATACTTGTTTCGCTTTCATTTTCCATGCTTGACACCTTTTCACTTTCAGAACCTTGTTCAAGCAAGGAAGATGTAAACAGAGGCAGAAGAGACTCTGTCATTCATATCTCATCACCCATTCTTATGCACATAGCTTTTCTCAACTGCTCCAAAGAACACATCCAGAACAAGCCCAACCTGTGGTATCTCCACTGTCTCCCCAAAAGACTCTTACTCTGTGATCTTCCTGGTGACCATTTCCAGGAGTCATTGTAAGGATTTCTTTGTGCAGCCTCTCCCACTGCTACTACTCATGTTGCCCTGCGAATCCCAGCCTCAACCTCTTGCATACAACACTCAGGAGAATGATCACCTCCCACCACCATTTAGTCAAACCACTGTGACTGAGACTAGAAAGACTCCATCTGCTCACTACTGATTATTTTTATCCCAATGAACCATGTGTCAGATCAGCACACGTGCCATTTGCCTTTAAATCAGTCCATTAGCTCCTGCAGCAGAGCTACATGCTGCAGCTCCCAGTCTCCAGCCACGAGGCTGGCCTAGAATGGGAGTTCCCCCATCAGCAGGGCGTCACGCTAGTCTGCGTGGTGACAACAGAGCCTTGCTGAACTGTTGTGAACCCACCTCACAAGCCCTCTGCCTTTGCTCAAAGATCAGTCCCATTGGCATGCTCTCCATTTATGCCAGTTTTCCCACAAAACCACTCCGTTTGTCAAACAGCCAAGCCTCTGATAAGATTCTCAGGAGTAGGTCACATCAGAAGAGAGACTATTTCTAATTGACTGAAGATACAATGCTTCTATATGCGAAATTGGCTTTTTTTGATCTTCATACCCTTTTGCAAGCTCTTGCCTAATTTGTCAGCGTGTCACATTCCTCCCTAGGTAACTCTACACTTTCAGTTGCTATTTCCCCCATTTGTTCTGCACTGATCCAAACCGTATGTAATTGCTTCTTGCTTACACTTGAGATTCAGTCAAGAAGCCTGCTCTTGCACCTGATGGAGGAACTGGAAGTCTTACCACTGAATTTGAGAGCAGCAGAGTTAGGCCTAGGCCCCCTGAGAAGGTTCCCTCACTGTCATTTTCTCTTCTATTTGAATACACTTGCAAGTTCCCAGGTGCAATGATCGCCCCAAGAGGGAAGGTTTCAGGGTCCCCCTTTGCACTCCCCTCTGCTCTGACACTCCACCTTGCCCTTCTGCCATCTATATTTCAGCTAAGTATATCATACTGAAAATGTACTGAGGATGTAGCTACACTGGAATTGAATTTGTTCCTGAAGTACCCCTATTAAATCCTCTGGGCTCCAGCAAAGACAACTTCGGTGCATTAGGTTCCCCAAACCCCTTTTGCTTTTAAATACCTTGATTTGGTACCTCGTAACTAATGGAAATGGGCATTTACTTCTGCTTTAAATACTGCCCGGTTTCACCAGGTCCTTTATTTTTATACGTGTCTTTTGCTTCCTTTCTCTCTCTCTCTCATTAGCTTTTCCTCTCTATCCCTTTCTTCCCATTTCTACCATTTTTTCTCCATCTCTCTGTCTCTTTAAAATTAAATATTGCCCAGCACTGCCCATGTGGGTGAAGTGAATGCTAAGAGGCTGCTGTGGAGACTGGATTTGAGCTGCCTCGATGGAAATCAATGAGGCATGGAGGGCTCATCTAGCTCCCAAAAGCTGAAAGAAACCAGGGCGTATCAGCGGCAGCTGAACACGCACTTGAGAGAAAAGAAGGCGGCCCACCTCCGAGCACCTGGCTTAGCCTGAGAGATGCCACACAAACTGAGCCAGGGCTGTGGTCATTTAACAGGGGCTAACCTTGGCTAACCTCTGCAGCTTCTGCCGGACAGAGGCCCATGGAGCAGCAGCAGTCTGCAGGGAGCAGCCAGCCTGCCCTGCTCCATCTGTCTGCTGAGCTATGAAACACAGCTGGTACCAGCCATGCTACAAGGATGCAGTGCTGAGAGAGGGAGCATCCTGCAGGTCAGGGGCTGACATTAACCCTGCCATTAAACTGCAGGGAAATCTTAGTTGTCTTTCCTGACTAGACAATACCTAGGTCCTAAAAATACACATAGGCAGATCCAACCCATCCATATCTGCCCATAATATACTCCCTAGGTGCAACTCCTTCACTTACCCCATCATGTTACCCCCATACCTCCACACCACACAGTCACACACCCCAGAACACTCCAAAACACAGGTCCACACTGCTTCCATTCTTCAGCCTCCTATCTTCCTCTCCTTCACACCCACCTTCTCTTCCACTGCCTTCGCAACCTGTTGCCTCCTGTCTACTTCTCACCACATCAGTTGTGATCCTTGAAATGCCTCTCCTCAACCTGGGATGGAATGTGAGTGGACCTCTTCTTGTGAGGGCCAAGACGCAAAGTAGCAGAATGTCCTCTCTAAATACTGTGGTTACTTCCCTCATAGCTAATGAACGCAGGCACCCACCTCTGATCTCAGCGCTGTGGGCTGCTGAGAATTAATGGTGACACAGACTCCTGGGCTACTGTATTACCTGACTGCAAGCACCAAAAGTGATTTATGCTGTTATTTTCTTTGAGGGTTAATTAGGGGCTCGAGGAAGTAAAAGGCTGTCAGTGCTAGCTGGAATTGGTCTGGTGCAGCCAGGGGAGAGGAGTCGTCCCTCACAGAGCCCTGCCAATACATCTTTGTCCTGAACATCAATATCTCCAGCTTCCACCTCTCAGTTTGGCAGATGGCCCTCCATCCTGACCTCCACCAACCCTGTTAGTCTTGGCATAACCTCTAGAGTACGCTGCTCTGCTGAGCCCTGCCATTTTCACCTGGCACCCTTCACACCCTTAACCCTCTTCGTTATCGTCTCCTTTCCTAAGCTTGCCAACAATGCCCATCAATGGACAGGGAAAATTCACATGGCATTCTCCCAGGCGCAAGGAGGAGATATCTCCCCTTTGTAGCTCTTGCAGCTGAGAACCAGCAAGGACATCCTTGCTCCTGCTTTCCTTCCTCTAGCTGCCCAGGGCTTGCTGAGGCCTGAGAAGCCAACACAGGCTATGGCTGCCCCTACCTCTTTGCCCAGATCCTCACGGATGACTTGCTCAATCTCCTGCCTGGTGCTCTGTGGAGCCTGGCTGTGCAGCACTTTGAGGGTGCGGGTGTACTCCTCAGGCAGCAGGTAGTCAAGTGCTCCCAGGTGCTGTCCCACCTTGATGAAGGTGCCTCGGTTGGCACAGCACAGCTCCCGGAGGCGCTCAGCAGAGCGCAGGTGCACCTGCAGAGAGACCAGAACATCAGCCAAGCCCTTCTGCTGCCAGTTACATGCACACGCCCACACATGTACCTTTTATTTATCCAGTATTTAAATAGACCAGGGATTTCCCTTCTTGATTTTGGGCATCATCATGTAATGTGTCAGCCAGGTATTAGGGCTCTGGCTTGATTTAGAGGGGCTGAACCAGACCAGGATAAGACGCGTCAGAGTATAAGGGGCTTCAACACTTCTTTG
>Ga0181612_139247_pt1 | contig 11807 bp, 6 predicted proteins | sample HoacroProtozoa21_FD_119630 | JGI IMG/M metagenome (GOLD analysis project Ga0181612, IMG submission 119630) | Hoatzin crop microbial communities from Cojedes, Venezuel. Combined Assembly of Gp0051906, Gp0051904, Gp0051908 | reverse complement strand
TGGTGGGGGGGGGGGGTCCCTGTGTCATTTGGTCACACAGCCTTTTATAAGGTGTTTAGGGACTTTGTTCCTTAGGCAATGGCATGTACCCCATGTTCACCCAGTCTCGTGCATGTGTTTTTTCTCAGCCCTTGCTCCGGCAGGTCAGGGAGGGGTTCGGTGTCTAGACACATTTTCCGCAACAACATACCCATCCTCTAACTCCCTTCGAAGCTGGTTTCAGGTGCCTGTTTATTCCTTGTCTGGTTTGTATTTGGTTGCAGTGAGCTGGGCTGCAAAGAAGCTTTGGCTGAGCTGCCAGGAGGTCCTGCAGCAAGCTTTTCAAAAAAGCTTTGAGGCTATTGTCTTAAGATATGGTCTCCAACATCTTATGGCTTCCCTAACAAATGGCCTACTGCATTATAAAGTTTTCCTTCCCCAAAGAGATAGATGAGGTTCAGAATCCTTTTAAAAAATCTGTCTAACAGCTCCTGTCTAAACTTTAATTTTCCTTCTTTTGGTAATGCCATCAAAAATAGAAACTAGTCTGGTTTATCATTACCTATAGAATTGTTATTGAAGTTAGATAGGAACTCAGGGTAAATCTGTAGAAGGATATACATTTTGTTGTAATTTGTGTTATATTGTATTCTTGTGGGGGTTTGAAATAAGAGGGTTTAAGTTGCACTGACTGAATGATGAATTACCAAAAAGCCCTGTTAAAAAAAGTAAAATCACTGATAAAGCATAATCCACAGTGCTGTAATTATGTACCTCAAGTGTGCATTTTCTGATGCTTCTGTATCTTTTAATAAGTTTTGCTTAGCAATGCAATAAAATATGTCAAAGTTTCTTAGGAGATTAGGGTAATAGATCAGCTTTACAAAAGCATTTAATTTGTTAAAATACGGATCACAGGTTTTGGAGAGTCTTGCTTTAGAAAACTGATCATGTGCCAAGGCTGTGAATTTGTTTCCTGTGGCCTCGGCTGAGAGACAGTTCAGACGTGTGCAAGTGGCAGGCTTTATGATGCCTCAGCACAGTTCATCCTCTGTTCTGCTTGGGGCTTGATTTCAAGTTCAAGAACTTGCCCTTGGTCTCTGTCTGACCAACATGGCAGCTTTGCCTTGAGCCTGGTCTCCTGTCTCCAACCCGGCCCACAGACATTCCTTTCTGTCTTGAGCTTGAACCTGCCCTACACTACAGGTATGTAGGGTGAACACTGGACTCTTGGCTGCCCCCAGAGCTGCCCTGCTCACCTTGCTCAGCTACAGCAGGACTGCGCCCAGCTAGTCTAGTCCTTTCCCCACCTGCCCTTCTGTGACTGCCACCCCTCAGTCTCAGCTCGTAGATCTGCCTCGCTCTGCTGCTCCCTGGCATTGCTGTGGGGAAGCAGAAACAAGTATGCAAGTATGGAAAGAAAGAGTCTTATTTCTCAATTTTTCTCCACCCACTTATAAGAAACACAAACCCACATGCAGATAGACTATGCTTCTAGCAGCAAGATACATGAGGAGGAGAAGAAGGTACAGTTAGACATGTTATTATGTAAAGTACTGCTTCTATACCTGCATAGTGCTTTTCAACGCTTGAATATTAAGACAATTTACAAGTATTGATATCTGAACACTTTCTAAAATAAGACTTCATCGATTATGCAATTTAGCAAAAGAACTGTATTAATATTGCTTCTCCTTATTACTGTTTGCTTTCTAATATACATTCCTCCTAAGAGTTGTACCCGTATGCATTGTTAGTATGCTTACATGTCTTTTGAAACAATAGTGCAAGCTGTGAAAACAAAAGTAGCATTAAATTCTAATCAGTCATGCAACTGTTGAACAATACAAAAAATACAGTGTATTGCTAAATTAGTTTCTTTTTTCCTCTCTGTTAGCAGGTTTTCTGTGTTCTGTTGAGTATTTTGTGAGATTTTTGCTTTTTTCTCACATAATTCTAGTTTGCTTAACTTAATTGTAAGCAGCTTTATTTTGAAAATAGAAATGTAAGAAATGTATTTTCAGGGTTTTCTGGTTATAGGGTAATCTTCACAGTAATTCCATCTTACTTAACAAACAAAACTGGTGTGCTTTCTGAAAAAAGTCATCAGCGAGTAGCTGGTTAGCTTCCACTACTGTCTTTCTATTTTACGTATAAAGAGTGAAGGATATGATATCTGTATTCTCAGACTTCCTGTGAAATGATCCTGAAGATTTACTAACTCTGAGGTTTGTTGTAGGCTTCTTTAAGTACAAAATCAAGAAAATAGGTAATTCTTATTTTTATGTTTAAATTTTAAATATTCTTATTAGTTCTAAATCCAAATGTATTTACTTAAAACTGATAATTGCATAATCAAAAATCTTAATTAAAGGAAGGAGCTATCCAAACCATCTGGCGTATAGTTACTATGAGTCTTATAGGAATAATTGACAAATAACACAATTCCATCTGTTGCTGTTTAAATCAGAAAATATAATATACATAACATTCAGAAATGCAATATCCCTTTGAATTTTCAGATAAAGATGTTATGATTCTTCTATGGAAAAATAAAAGAGATTCAAGCATTTAAATAACAAAGCTGAATAGGTGTACAATGTATTGGCATCAAAAACTTGCCCTCAAAAACTATTTCCTGTGCAAAATCACTGTTTCAACAAATTTGCAACAGTTTTCTCTGTTATTTAATTCTTGTCCTTCTATTTATAAACATGATTTGGAAATTTTGTGAGTACGTTACTGCTTAGTTGGAAAGACAACTGACAGAAAGGGATCCTGTCAAATGTTTGACTGATAGTGAAAAGCAGTGTGAGGTTAAGACACTCATTCTTCCATATCTCTTCCTTCAGAATGAAAGTTGCCTTTTTCTTTTATCTCCTTTCTTCAGCAGAAATTACAAAATGCAACATAAAACCTCATAGGCTGTGAAGACAGCATACAAAAATGCAAAGGAAAAAAAAATTAAATATATTTTATCAATGTACCATCTCCAGAATTTCTTTTTTTCTTCTTGATCTTTTCCTCTGGCTTTGTCTGAGGTCCAACAGTGGTAAAGCCCTAGTAGGAGTGTTTTGCTGCTGTTGCTTTCCTTTCTGCTTATTTTCAGAGCACTTAATCCTTCTCAGATTTCTTTGATGACAAAATATTTGCTTAGAATCATAAAATAACCTGAACCTTTTACTCCGAATGTCTTCCATTTAAGATTAAAGTGATAGTTTGTGTTTCTTGGAAATGAAGAGGCCTAGAACTTCATCTAGTCAAAGCAGTTGTCTGGTATCTGTATTCCAAGTAAAGAGGAAAAATAAATGAGTAACCTATTTACAGACTGATCAAGTCTGGTTAGTAGCCTGGAAATGCAAAACAGTAAAAGTATTTAAAAAGACAGGTAATGTGACTTTGACAGCTCCAAAATATTAATCTAGTGTAACAATATGTAAATCATAAAAGCAGTTTTTGAAAGAAAAAGTGATTTGTGACATACAGGACCAAAAATAGCTGCTTTTTGAGATAAGTAAAATAGTTTGGGACTTGCCTGTCTGAATGTCAGTGAAGCCATCTACTACTGAAATGTGTGAAAAATTATTAAAAACACTAAGGAAGACCAAGATCCATAGATGAAATACGAGGAGATGGCTTACTAGTTAGCATCAGATGGTAAAGTATTAGTTTGGAATGAGAATACTGGAAATATCTACAAGCATTCGTCTAGTTTTGTGTTAATATTTCAATTAGTCACCAAGGCACAAAAATTAGTAGTGTGGTTATGAAATCTGCTGATGACACTAAGTTGAGACACTTTATCACTACAGAGGAGAAACAGAATATCACAGAAGAGGAGCAACTGGAGAAACAGAGGATAAAAAACAGTTCTAAGAAATGCAAAGTTACAGTCTTAGGGTCTGTTAAAAGTACTGCAATTTGTTGCGCTCATTAATTGGAAATAATCGAGAAGGAAAGGATATGGATGTGCTTGTTGATGAAAGCAGATCATATAAGCAGAATACTCCAAGACAGATATTTTCATTAGGAATCGAGCAGTACTACTTTTTTATAAATGGAACAGCCAAGAACACATTTGAAATTCTGTATACAGCTTTCGTTCTCTGTGGTCATGAAGATGAACTGAATTGGAACAAGTGGACAAGAAAGACAGGCAGGATGACTAGGGAAATGGAAAACCTATCTTATAGATGGACACTACCAAAAAAAGAGAAGGCTAAGAAGAGACAAAATACTTGTCTATAACTAGCTATTTCCTTAATTGTGTAGTAATAAAACTTATGCCTTAAAAAACAGACTAGAAACCTTAGGGAGTGACTCTATGAAATGTTCTACTTCGAACATCATCTACTTGAAATAATATCTTAGGTACTCTACAGTCACTTTTTTTTCTATGCCACACATCTGGCAAAAAAGTCATATGTGATAATAATGTTGCTGAAATATACTATATATAGGTATTTTCTCTGTCTTTTAAGCTCTCTTGTTTTGAAAAGAAAAAAAGGTAAAACTGTCTGAATGCAAGCCTGGGCATATTATTTATCATTTGCTGTAACCAATGGGCAAAGATCGGTATTATGAGAAAGAAAAACTATCTTCACTAAAAACACTTTCTCTATCTGCCTCAGAACATCAATATAACATATGTAGGTGCAAGTCCTCTACATTTCAAGCATTTTATAGTTTCATTGTCCTTTTTTTTAAAGGCATTGGATAAAATGATTTTTTTTCTGAAGATACACAGTGTTAGGAATGTCACAAATCAAAACAAGGGCAGTCAATTGTTTTGAGTCAATTTCTTCGTCAGATGTTACTGTCTAATTAGTAGACTGACTCAAAATATTCACTGACTTCTGAAACCAGTTTTAAAGTGCATTATATTTTCAGAACTGGAAAGTCTTATTCCAGAAATATTTTACTTATTTTCTTGCCAATCTTAAATTGTAAGTTTTGTTTAAATTAAAGAACAAGGATTTTTTTTAAGAAGTAATATATCAGTACTTGCTAATATTGTTAAGTTCAGGCCAAATCTGGGGCTCAGGGGAGTTCTTCTCCCCAGTCTGCTTGCTGCTGTTCCCCTTTGGATGTCCAGACAGAAACAAGTCTGAGCATGTAGTCCAAAAACTCCAGACACACACACACACAATGCACAGAGTCCAGCTACACAGACTGACACAAGCAGAGAGCAGTGTTCTTCCTGGCACCTGCATAAACCCCAGCAGCACTCACAAAGACATGAACAACACAGACAAATCCTGTTCCTTTTCTCCAGCTCACCAGGGCAGGAGTTCCCCAGCTAACACTCTCTCCGAGCCCAAACACTCTCTTGATCCCCTGACACATGCATGTCTGCAGGTCCCTCAAACCCTCACCAGTCTGTCCCAATCAAACCTACTCAGAGTCCTTGACCACTCCCTGGGCTCTGTTTGTCCAGCCTTCAGTCCTGACCTGTTTTATTTCAGATTTTGGTGGTCCCTAACTTGCTGGCCAGTTCAGCTTGAGGGTAAATAGCAAATCCCACATACAAACACATACATGCATGCACACACATGCACACATGCACAGAATAGAGCTGGTTGAACCTCTTTAAGTCTGTGCTTGTACCGTTTTCTTGAAAGACCGACTGTTAGTGACCTAAGATTTCTGGTCTTTGTTGCTTTCTCAGAAATCCACTCTTCGTTATATTTTGTGTGTCTATGGTTTTAATTTATTATTTATTCTCATTTTTGCCTTTGTTGTGAACAGCTGTTACCAAATACCCTTATAAATCATACTCTTACAAACATATTGCTAGATAAACATTTTAGCTTGAAACTACTCATCATAGTCAAATCAATTTCAGGATGATGTTAGAGACCAGTGTTATATAAGACTCTCATATGATGCAGTGACATGTTTTTGCCTGTTGAAAAAAGACGAAAACTGAAACCTGGAAGCCAAATGGCTACCAGGGAAGACAAGGTCATTTTCTGTATCTCTGAGGACTGCTTCAAGTCATGACTTCTTGTAAAAAAATAGACTCTTTCATAAAGAAACAGCTGGTTGTTAGAAATCCAGTTTAAAAGTATCACAAAATAATTAAAATATCAGACTGACCAGCAGATTTTGGACCTCTCGTGCTTGTTGGTAATTGTATGAGAGAGAAAAGACTGCACATATGATGATCATGCAGAAAAAGCTTGTAAGCGAATACTCTATTAAAATATTGATCTCCCTTTTTTTCCCAGAGAAAGACTTTGAACTCACTGCACAAAGAGAAACATCTGCTTTAGTCTAACAAAAACTTTGCTAAAGAATGTGCAAAATCAGTGGGTAGATGTATATCTTATGTTCTAGCAGGTGCTTACTCTTAACGGGCATTTATATATTAGCCTCCTCAGGTACTCTTACTACTAATGTGAAGAGAGATATTTTGTTACTTAATGGAAAAAGCAGGTCTACTTGCTTCAGTGTATCAATGACTAGATTTGTAAATTGTTTTGATAAAAGACCAGAAGACATTTAGCCAAGTTAATGTTTTCTTATGCATGTAAAACTGTTCTGTGTCCATGAATTTCCTATATATAGTCACATGTGAAATTTTGCAAGTCAGTCTGAAAGGATTTTCCTGAGAAGTTAGCAGGGACAGAATTTCACTCTGGAATAATCGTTTGTTTTAAAATGATCCTCAGACCTGAGATTTGATTATTTTTTTTCCTCCACTACCATAAGCTGGGCTTTTGTCTATCTACCTTTGCTGTTTTAAATCTGGCCAGTTATTGTGCACAGTCATATAAATGAAAACTATGTTGGGATTCATTAAGTCAACTAAGAGTGAATGTTCAATAGAAGAACTGAAAGACTTCACAAAAGTTAAATAACTGCAGAGTTTTCATGGTGACGTGATTTTAAACCATTGAATCAGGATCGAAGAAAACCTTCTGTTTGTGTTTTAACTGAGTTTATGTCAATTAGCATAATGATTTGGAACATAGTATAAATTAAATGAAAATAAATAACTTTTCAATTCAAATAAGCAATGATGCAACTGTCAATTAAGTAAAGCTTGGTAGACTTAACTTAGTTTTTCTCCTGTCTTTGACTTTGTCTTCTGCCCCTCCTAACACCTGCTGTTTCAGTCACAAACTTCATGTAACTCTCATTCCCTAAGCTCAGAAGCTCCCTTCTGTATTTATGCAGTTTCTTCATTCTTTTATCCAGTTTTGTCGTCCTTGTCCTATCTGCCTTGCTTCAGCCTTGTCTAGTCTTTGACATTATTGGTACTGAAGTAACTGAGCATCTGCTTTTAATGATCTGCAACATTGTTTCAAGTACAATCCTTTAAGTGATGATTTTCCTTGCCTGTCTTTTTAGTGTACTGCCATTTACTTACCTGATCTTGTTAATCGATATAAATACTTTGTGCTGTTGGTGGCATTAGTTGAGTCTCACAATTCCAATGACAACCCCACTTGAAGTTACTGGGATGTGCAGGCTTATACAAAATCTTCCCATCAAAGCAGCTGATTAGTGAGGAATTGCATAAAGACATCTCAACTTGTTCTGTGGAACAACTAGCGAAACAAAGAGTTTGAAGGCAAATAATTTATTCAAATGTGGTTTCAGTGGATTTGTCTGTTGATAGTGTTTGAAGTTATTTATTTAGAGGTAAAACACAAACCAACTCTTTCACAGCTGAAGATTACACATAAGCAACAAATACCAGTGAACAGACATGGAAGAGAAATATCACCTGATTACTCTAGGGTTTGGAAAACATTGATTGAAGCTTCCCTGTGGTTAGAATATCATAGAACTCTCCAATGAGCTTGACAATATCTAGTGAAAATGGACTTTATGCTGCTAAAAATGCTGTAAGAATACCAACAAAGGGTTTCAGGAGAAGAAAGCAAAACAAAACCTTTTGCATTCAACAGAGTTCTTAGAAAGAATCTACTTCCAAATTTTCGAAGTTTACATGAGCAGGAGAATCAGAACTTGAACCCTGATGAACTTAAATTATTCCAAAGGAAGCAAAAAAAAATTAGTAGGAGATAGAAGAATCAGGAAGACAAAAGAGTAACAAATAAAGAAGGAAAGAGATGGAATAAGTGGAAAGTGATGTACAGACTTCTGCAATGAGTGGGGAAAAAACTTCTGGCTGACAAAACATGCAGTTTTCAAAAGCTTTCAACACTGCCTCTTGTCTGCAAGTAGGGAGGTTAATCGGAGTTTTTTCCCCCTGATTCTAGTGAGAGTTGTTGACTATGTAACACTCGATATATTTGCATCTCTATATCTCAGTATGATCCTATTTTTTCAAAAATTATTCAGCAAACATAGATAGGATACTATGTAACATTAAAGTGCTGAGTTTTGTTTATGTTTACAGTACTATATTTGACATAGTAGTATCCTGAAAAACTTTACTGTATTTTAATATACCAAAGTATTCATTGGTACATGATGTTATATTCTTCAAGAGGACATAGAGGCAATATCAGATTTATAGTGAAATGTTTATGTTCAAAGTAAAAGTATGATCATTTATTGCAGTTTTGAACCCACAGTCTCATAGGCTTAGATTACACTACTTTTTAAACATTCTGAACTGCTGATAATGAAAGTTCTTTTATCAGCAGTGCTACTCAGGGTTCGCAGTGATAAATGAATGTGTGTTCCACACAGAATAAGATAATCTACAAAGTTCAAGGTCTTGAGTTTGAAAAGACTAAACCAAATCTAATTTTTCAGAAGAGAATGGATTATCTCTTAGTCTCAATGGTGTGGATGTTTTCCTGGTTGCGTTAATACTGAATTTTCTCAGACTGCTTTCTTTTTGCGCAAAAGTCTTTATTCTTGTTATCTTTTTCTACCATACATAATAGAAAGGATTCTTGGTCCATGACTTCAAGTCATGTAGCTGCTGCTAAAATACAGCAAATAAAGCAACACTAATTTAAAATAAGTCTGAAACAGAGATGAGAATTCAACACACTAGAGGAGATGTCTCCAGTTGTGGATCATTGCTACGACGGTTTCTTAGTTAGTTGGCAGGTAGTTTGGTTCCAACTACTTTAACCTTAAACTTTTATTCAGATAAAATCCTTTAATGCAATTTATTCTTACATGTGTTTCAGCTCCCATGTTGTTAGAATAAATCATATCTGCCCTCTCTCTCTCAAAAAATACATGCAATTGGGACAAGCTTTAACCTAATTAATGCTATAATAACTCTTTTTCTCCAAGCTACTAAGCAAAATAAATGAAACTAAAACCTCCAAACAAAACAAAAGAAAAGATCCAGTTTGACAAAACAGCTCCAAGTACTGCTACAATCAAAAGATATCCTGAAAATAGTGTAGGAAATCAAGTCATGGAGGGGGGGTTGTTTCTTTTGCCTGGACTGCTAGGCAGTTCATGAGATAATGCTTTAGTAATTTTCACTCAGACAGGAATCCAGACATTTATGTCTTCAGAAAAAAAAACCACAAACTTTTGAGAAACTGATCACATGAAGAAGCAGATAGAAATTGTATCCATCCTTGTATATTTCTGATCATGTCTCAGAACACATCATTCCTACCTAGTATTTCAATTCTAGAGTGGTTAATAAAAAAATAGCACACAAGACTACTCCATAATACAACCATCTACACCTACCTTTAAAAAATACCCACATCATCACAAACTCACGATTGTAGAAATACTTTAAACTCTGTTAGTCTGCCTCAGTGGTAGCATCCTTTTGAAACTGTTTCTGCGAGCACTTCATCTTTCATTTGAATTTACACAAGAACACCTTTTTATTTACAATATAACAGTAAAAGAATCAGGAACTAAAGTAAAGCACACCACAACAACAAAGTGAAGCCTGAAATGTGCAATGTGTGTGCCAGTAATGAGGAGAATACGGTCATTCAAGTCTCAGGATTTTGATATTGTCATGGTAGAAGCTGATGAAACCCTTCTGACTAATCTTTTAATCTTGAAGTTGTTGATAGTCCAGTCATCTGTTAAAGCGCATGTTTAAAACCTCTTTTCGTCTGCCCAGTGCTACAATGAATCTCACTAGGTTCTTTCAAAAGGAAATAAACTCTTTCAATGCTCCTTTCCTCACTTTTTCTGGCACACATAAAGAAAGTAAGTTTACACCTACAAGTTTACAACAGCAGTGCTGGATTTTCTTTGTGCTATTTTGAGCACAAACAGCTGTTTCTTCTCCATAGTCAATACAACATCCTTTATCACCAGATAATATGCATTTCAGTTTTTACTTCCAATAGTATGAGCTTCTCATGATTTATATCTACATATCACTATGAAATCTTAAATTTAAGGGAGGCTTCTCACCAGTGCCACTGAATGACTAAAACAGTATGGTAATAAGGTAACAATTAGCAGTGGAAAATTAAATAAGAACAATTAGTGCTGGGATTTTAACTCAATTAACTAAACATAATGTTATTTCTGATATAGGAGAGTAGTTCACTGAGAACTGTTTATCTTTTATTGGTTTAAAGTTTTAAGTGGTAAGTGCATTATTTTACCATTCACAGTATTAAGGCTGGAACTGAAAGTTCAAATCATTGTTAGCAAAATGCATTATTTTTTCTCTCAGTTATTTGCTGAAAATATGGAAAATATTTGTATCAGTCAAGGAAAGTAAAGAATGACATAGTATTAATACCATGCTGCTTATGGAGGGAAAAAGAAGTAAAGACATGCAGTTAGGAAATGGAAAATTGAACCTGGGTGCTAAGAAAATTCCAGCTTGGAAGATTTCTGTCTGAGAACATGTCTCCAGAGAAGCAGTAAAATCCAGTCAATTAAGGTATGTAAGACTAGAATCTCTAAGCAAAGTGCTCAAACATATGCTGGAGGAAACCTTAATGAAAGAAATATGACAAAGATCTGTTTTAGATGTTACTGAATTTACTCGTGTCACAAATGAATATTGGTACTGTCCCTCATTGCCAAATTCTGTATGGTAATTCAAGAAAGAATCAGGTGCAGTAGCTACATGGTAGATGGCAGAGCTGAGTGTGTAACTTGTTTCTCTGTTTAGCACACATAATGTCTAAGTAGCAGGCATTGTTATTGTTTTTTAAACAAATCGCAACATATATATTTCATAGTCACAGTTAGTTATCTGGATAAAATAAATTTGCAGATAAAATAGCTTGCCTTTTGCTGCTTAGCAGACACCCTTACCCCCTTCTAACGTGACAACACAGTCCTCTAACAAATTAAAACAAATCTCAAGTCCCAAAACATCCCCAAGTGGCACAGAGTGTCATCTCAGGCCATTTGGGCGGAGCACAGGAATGTTTTCAAAGCATGCAAGGAAACTATGGGGAAGGTTAAGGTCCACCTGGAATTAGTTCTGGCAAGGGATGTCAAAAACAACAACAAAAGCTTCTTCAAATACTTCAGCAGCAAACGGAAGACTAGGGATAATGTGGGGCCGCTGCTGAACGAGGTGGGTGTTCTGGTGACAGAGGATACAGAGAAGGCACAGATTACTGAATGCCTTCTTTGCTTCAGTCTTCACTGCTAAGGCTGGCCCTCAGGAATCTCAGGCCCTGGAGGTAAGAGAGGAAGCCTGCAGAAAGGATGATCTCCCTTGGTCGAGGAGGACTGCATGAGAGATCAATTAAGCTATCTGGACGTCCACAAAGCCTTGGGCCCTGATGGAATGCATTCACGAGTGCTGAGGGAGCTGGCGGATGTCATTGCTGAGCCACTTGCCATCATCTTTGAGAGGTCCTGGAGGACAGGAGAGGTGCCCGAGGACTGGAGAAACGTCAATGTCACTCCAGTCTTCAAAAAGGGCAAGAAAGAGG
>Ga0181612_175305_pt1 | contig 11808 bp, 5 predicted proteins | sample HoacroProtozoa21_FD_119630 | JGI IMG/M metagenome (GOLD analysis project Ga0181612, IMG submission 119630) | Hoatzin crop microbial communities from Cojedes, Venezuel. Combined Assembly of Gp0051906, Gp0051904, Gp0051908 | reverse complement strand
CAGATTACCCAGAGAAGTAGTGGAGGCCCCATCCCTGGAAACATTCAAGGCCAGGTCAGACGGTGCTCTGGGCAACGTAGTTTAGTTGAAGATGTCCCTGCTCGCTGCAGGGGCATTGGGCTAGATGACCTCTAAAGGTCCCTTCCAACCCAAAGCATTCTATGATTCTGTGTGCTCCTTAACGTAAAGCTGGCTGGAAAAACATGAAACTTTACGCAATGCTGTACAACCTTTTCTTCCACTTGTTCGTGAAAAACTTATTAAGATTTCTAACTGGCTTTATATTTATTTTAGGCAGTTGGACTACATGATCATTGTAGGTGCCTTCCAACTGAACTCTTCTATTCTGTATGAAGAAAAGAAACTCCCTGACAATGGCACTGAGTTAAAAAAAAACAGAGGAGACACCTGTTGACACAGCAGGCCCATCAAAGTTAAAGGTAGTCGAGAATGAGACCAAAGTCTAGAATTAAAAGCTGAAGAATTTCCAAAAAGCACAGATCCATCCTTACAACTCATCTTGACTTTTGCCCTAGGAGAGCCATGTCTGGTAATAAGACATCACAGATTTTCAGCTAATTGGTATCTGAAATCCCGTAAGCTTTGGCATATCAGCCAAGAATGATGCATTTATTCATGCATTTCAGTTGCTCACTTAGTGGTTTTTTTTTTTTCCCCAGTCTGTAGCACAGCATGTGTTTCTCCATGTCTATGTCTATGGAGATACGTGTTTATATATTAAAAACATAGGAGTGATAAAGTAACTGAGAGAAAGCCATTCTAGGAAGTGACATGGAGGGATGTGATGGTGTTTCGGTGCACAGAATAAAGTGCAGGAGGTGAGAAATTTCTGTTCTTGCATTGTCATGGTGAAGAGTTTTTGTGCTATCCAGGAACCAGATGAAACCCAAACTGGAGCTTTTTCCCACTGTGAATCAGAACCGACCCATTACCAGCAGTTGTACTGGAACCTCAATGAGAACCTAACCCGACAGGTTACTGGTTCAGAGTCACAGTTTGCTGAAATCTTTCTTCCCACGGCAGTGATGCTGCCGACATGGGAGCAGGCTTAAACTGTGGTGGGCTTCTGAGCAGTTTCGCATCCAGCTTCTGCTTCCCCATGGGACCCTCACAAGCAGGTGGTTCTGCATGCTGATGCAGAACTGGCTTGAGTGGCTCTATGGCTGTGACCAAGACCTTTTTCTACATGCTGAGGGTGAACTCTGAGTGCTCGAGCACTCCCCTTTGCAGCTCTGCCTCACAACTTCGGCTCCGCTTTCCTGGCCCTACAGAGGCAGGAGGAAACTGTGAGGATACATGGAGAGGTTGGAAGATGGCCAGGGCTGGGCAGAGGAGCAGGACAGAGAAACTTTTCCAGTGAAAACCATGAGCCCACCCAGTGTGGTTTGGGATTACCAATAAAAGGGTTAGCAGCAGTCAGCCTGAACCTGAGCAGCCTCGGGCAAAGCTGAGTTCAAACTGGAACTGAACTGAAAAATTGCTTTGCTTCAATGCATAGTTCATTTGGCAATTTTGCAGACCTTGGTCTCCTGACTAATATTTTAGACAATGTAAGGAGCATGGATGATTACACACTTCTAATACCTTAGATGTCTTGATTTATTTGGGATTTCTGTTTCTGTTTTTATATTTAACTGCAGTTTTAATTTTCCAAGTATCTGCTATTTAATTTTTTTTTTCCTCTTGAGCTCCTAGTGATTAATACATACTTGCTACTTTGACTTCAGCAAATAGAATCATAGAAAAGCATGACTGCTTGAAATTTCCTTGGTCTTTACCATGTTTTTAGAGTTTGGTCTATGGCGTTTTGATATATACTGTGCTGGAGTCCAGATCTTCTTACATTACTAACACTTTTAAAGTATGTAATTCACAACGGGAGCATTCTCTGTGTTTACAGTCACTATAGGAGCCCAAATAGTATTAAAAACCTCAGAAAGAAACTTTCTTTAACCCCATGCAGGCTAACAGTTCAGCCCACGTTTTGATGAGGCACTGGACTTTCTGAATCTTATAAGCTCTGATAACATAGTCATCGCAGAATACTTGATATCACCATTCTTTTTTCAACTTCCCTGAAGTCCCACATGCCTCCTGGCCCTTCAAGATCTATCAGGCTCTTAGAAGAGTTTGAACTTCCCCAGAGTTTGACAGATTGTGTTTGCCAGTCTGTTGCAATCCTAGAGAAGAAATTTGAAAGTCAGTAAAATTTATAAAACATAACCTTGTGGATTTAATATAAGCAAAACAAGGTGAATAAACCAAGCTGGCTTTTATTTAGTTATTTCAAAATGGCTTGTATTCTGGCTATTCAGTTGGATAGAAAAATGAAACGCTTATGCAATTCTAGCACTTTTCATGTCCTCTAGAGCTATGCTAGATTAGTCTGAAAAGACACAAGTATTTAGCTTCCCTTCTAAAAGCTATTTTCATTTTGATTTCCTGATAAATTTTGGACAGGGTGTAGCTTTTTTTTATTTCTTCTCTTCCAATTGTAATTCCCAAACTTTTTTTCTTCTCTTGTGTGTTTTCCTGCATATATATGCATGAAAATTAATGAAAGGGAAAAATCTGGGTGTTTTTTTTTTCCCGATGGAGAATGATTTTTTTTTTTTCCCCCACTTATTTTAGGAACTGAAAAGACATGGAAAAAAGCTCTGTTTTAAACATGCTGTCTTCCATGCTTACCTTGGTGGATGCAGTTATCCAGAACTGTACAACATTCAGGGGTTGTTCATGACTGTTTGTGATAATATTTTAAATGTGTATTCAGTATTACCATCTTGGAGGGACTTCTGTGGCATGTGTCTGTACAGGCTATCAGCTATGGTCAATCTAGCTAATAACTATGTTTTAATTAAGCTTTGGTAGAATTTACATTCACTGCAGTACCAGGGTAAGTGCAGAATAAGCTAGACAAGGTATTTCATTACTGATAGAAACAGCTTTGTGGCTGCAAGGAGGATTGACAAGAAGCAACAGCCCAATAATGTTACTGTCATTCTTCTACCGAGAATGGTGGGGGGTGCCTTATGTCAAGTAAATGTAGAATTTGAAACGTAGAAGTGCGATTCGTCCACTGGATTTCTTAGGGCTCTTGAGACTGAGTGAACATGAAGAAGGTCAATGTTCAGGTGATATTTAGCTCGGATTTCCAGCATTCACGCATACCTTGACCTCTCCTGCCAACCCCCAAGTGGCAGCATGGTCTCAGCTTAGCTGTGTCAGTCAGTCTGTAGGGATGCTTTGAAATCATCGAAGTTAAAAGCTAGCTTTCTCTTTTTGTAAATCATTGTAATGGTCCAGTTATAGTGTGACCATATAGAGCTTGTGTAGGTACAATTGAGGAGATGGTGGCTGCTGGGCAAGGACAAGAAGGAAGTCAGTCTCCCAGTGGGGCCAGGGGAAGGGCGTGAAGGAATTGTTTTGGGAAACTCAAGCTGTTGTTTTTTTCCTGAATCTCTCTCCCCAGTCATTGAAATAAGTGTCTTGTGAAACTAACCTGTAGGGTTAGATACCTGAACTTCGACTGTGTGAATACACCCTTATCTAGCTTAGTCATATCTGCTTTCCGTTCTTTTGCAATGAATTGAGCACTCGATGTCAGCCTTGTCAGCTAGATGTCAGTGAGCTGACAACCTCTGTACCAATTCATACCACTCTGTAAATACCTACAATCCTGTTTCACTAAATAGAAAAACATTGTTGCTAGCTATCTAGTTCTGTCTATGACTATTTCTTGGTTTTGGACCTTGTGAGTTTTTGGCATCCAGTTATCAAAACTTTAACAGTTTTAGGGGACACAAAATTCAGACTAGTAGTCTGAATCCTGTCAGTGATGCTACAGTACTGAGGAAGAACAGATACACCATGTTGTTGTGTGGCCCTAAAGTCTCCTCTTAGCCCTTTAGACAAAATGGTCTGTTTTCAGCTTTGACCCATACCATGTACAGACTGTTTTTAGAGGAGGTGCTCTGAAACAATTAGGAATAGGACTGAATCTGCTCTGAAGGTGTAGAGCTAGGGTTTACATTTATCATCTAAAAAGGAAACAGCAAAACAGTTTTGGACCCAGGCTTAGATTTTATAAGCAAAATGTTTTATAAGCTCCAGCATGCACAGAAGTGCTCCCATGAATTTTAAAAAAAAGGTCAGCTACATTTAAGAATACTCTTAAGCATGTCCTTTTATTCTTGGTGACCCAAACACAAGGAGCAAGAAACAAAGCTGGTGAGAAGTGACAGCAGAAAGTACCTTGCTTAGTCTTTCTGAGCTTGGCAAAGGGTAAATTTATAGCGGTCACTGTTTTTGTGGTACCTAAACTCTCCAAGTTTAGGTTTGACATCACAAGATAGGGTTAAAAATCATCAAATTAAACCAAACATATTTATGAGCCATCTGGTTTCTGAGTCTTTACAGTTTGTGTTTGCTATCCTGGGTAACTATTAAGCAATTTTTGTTGCTGTAATTTTCATGTCATTACATGGCTCCAGAAACTACATGTTTAAGAAAAACACTGTAGAGAACTGAATTCAGAATAGAATTGTAGGCACTGGCAGCACTGGAGACATTTCTCGCTCTTTCAATCATCCTAATATACTACTAAAAGTAAATGTACAGAATAAATCCATTTTTTCCTTTGAATGTGACTTTAAATTTAAAGTTAGGCAAAGTGGACTGCAAGGTTGTATTATCAAACTCTTTTACAATATGGTAAGGGGAGTCAGATTTTCTAGGGCTGGTTTCCAGTTCTGCCACAAGCTTTATGTATGATCTGGGGAAGGCTGCTTAGTCTTGGTGCCTTAATCCTTCTCCTGTTTTACCTATTTTTATCCGCCTTATTCCAGTGTGGTGAGACATAAAACAGTATGTTTTAGTTCCTTGAAACAGATCCAATGCATGGAATTATTTTTATTTTGGGGGCCTTTTTTAAAGAAATATAATTAAGGAGAACCTATAACTCAATTTTGGTGCAAATTTAAATAGTGGCTTTGAAAAAAAATATTATTTTTTCACACTGAATGTTTGGTTACTGATAAGAACTTTCTGACAGCATTGGCTTTTCCATTGGTGGAGGAAAGAAAGGTGTTCTTGAAGGGGTGCATTTGTATTGGTTTTCCATAATGTATCCCTATCTACTCCTGAGAAGGCACAGTGCTGATGAATAGATATAAAATTCCCTCTTGTTCCTCTGGTGATGTGATTGATATTCTTCATGCCAACTCGGTCATTTGTGACACTGAGTCCATTTTCAGAGTGCAGTTTCAATCTTGGGAAGAAAGACAGGAGAGAATATAGCTGTAATTGCTGGTGTTGGGTTTCTAGATGCAACCAAATGCTGGTGCTGTTTGAAACTGACGTTTTGTGTATGCTAACTAAAGTACAGTAATCAGCTTCCTTTTCTCCATCTCCCTCATCTTTTTGACAGAGCTGTGTGCTGAACTTTATCGGTTTTCTGAAGACAAACTTGGTTTTATGGGTCTTGGAACTTTTCTGACTATTTTGTCTGCAGTGCAAAGCTGTTCCCCATCCCCTGCACCTTGTCAGCTGTGCTGCTGTGTCTTGCTCTTTCTCCTGTGGCTTGGCATCTCTTATACACAATGTGTAGGACCACCTGGCAGGCTGAGCTCAATGAAGGATGCATCAGTGTCTTTTGATCTTACAAGAAGTACACAGCTTGTTTCTGTGCTGCCGTTACTCACACCTGGCATGAGCTTTAAAAGAATGCAAAGCAATCACTTGGTGTCTCTATGCCTGTAGCTTCAAAACCCAGATTCTCAGCTGTGTAAAGAGGAAGAACTAAGTGTGTGCAGAGAATAAAGTGCATGCTACTCAGGGTGAGTGTGCTTTGGAGGTGAGCATTGCTTACAGCACCAGAGAACACTAGCCATGATGCGAGGAAGACATTTGCAATCTCGGCTGCCAAACTGTGAAATACCCTGCTGAAATTTGTGTTGAGTTTCACACTCCACCTGTTTGTTTGATTGCTTTCCTCTTCTGGAGTCCAGCTGGCATTGAGAGGCTCAGCTGTTAAGAAGCCCATTTGGGAGTCTCAGCTGGCATCGGCAGACTCCACAAGCTGCTGGAGCACTTACTGGCAAAGCTGTGGTCCCTACCTTGGAAGCTGGCAACAATTTCTAGCTGAGGCTGTGAGGAAGATGTTTGAAAGGTGTTTGACTCTTGTCTAGAGCTGACAGGGTCGTGCTGGGAAGATGATAGTAGGGGTAGGTGTTTGCCCACCTTCACTGGCACGGTAACTGCATCTCCTCTTCAGAGACCCAGGCACTGCACTGTGTGCCCTCGGCATGTTGATGTGGAGGTACAGCAATGACCATGACTGCGTTCAAAGCCAAGTGCAGGTCTCTCTGTGCCCAGCACGCTGCAGCCTGCTGCCTTGCTGGGCTCTGTCAATGAAGCCTGCCTTACCGGTGTCCTAGGAACTGAACTGGCTTTCCATCATGCTTCAGAGTAACTTTAAAACCTAGTCTTGCGCTGAATAGAAGACAGTAAAGTAGGAATTCAGTGCTCTGACAGCAACTACTCTCTACCCAGCCCTCCCAAAATATTACAGTATAGAAGAATCCGAATCCAGTAACAGATTCTAACTTGGATACTTCAGATGTGGTTATGGCACTATGCCAGGTTACATGGCTCTCTTTCTTACTGCAAGATGAAATTACTTCTTCCCAAAGCCATGCCTAGGTGGAGAGCAATGCAACTGCTTCAACATCTGCTTCCAAAAGAGTGTACTATCTACTATTGACTATGCAGCACGCTGGGACTGCATATGTTGTGCATGCTCTGTCACACTTGCTCGTTACTGTAGATGAAGTGGAGTTCATCCTTTGTTTGCAAAGAAGCAGTGACTTTTATGAACCTCATAGCTGGCTGTTGTAGTGATAGGTATTTACAGCACCATTTGCAACTTCCTTATGCAGAGGAGTTGAGGCTTCTTCACAGGGAGCTGGCACAGAAAGGACATTTTGAGATGTGTGATTCTGTGAGAGCTCTGGAAGAAGCTCTGCTGAGCACTGATGGGAAACTGAAATGACACCAATGATTTCTCCATATTATTCTCTCCTCCACTGGGAGGATATCTAGTGGAATACCAGGTGGGCAGTGGGAACTTTTGACAGTCCTATACAGAAAAGAACAATACTACTCAAATATATATAAAGCTTTTTCCTGTGGGTGATAATCTGCTAGATACAGATACAATTTCAGGCTGTTTACAGATGAAAAGGTGGAATGAGATGCTGGATGAGCAGTCCAAGCATGATCTAAATGTACAGAAACTGTGACAGGTGTGCTGCATTTGGTAGGCACAAAGAAACGAGGAACCCATGCTTGGTCTGCTAGCTCATTTCTGGATGTCAGAAGAGTGAGCACTGAAAGTGTAGGAATTGTGTGGAATTAAAGAACCTTTCAAGCAGTGTCTGTGTTAATTGTTAAAAGCTACATGCCACTGTGAGGCTTTTTGTCACCTTGCAAGCTGCCTTATGTAAGGGACTCCACTTTGATATAGTGCACAGGGGGCAGAGCCAGGTTTGCTTAAGGATTTGTCATGATTCATACTTTTTCTGGGGGCCAGCAGAGAAGAAAACTCCACAAGCTCTTGACCTCAGTGTTGTTTATTTTCCTCATTGTGCTGGCTCATGCATTCTGGCTGGTGTCTTGGAAGCGAAGAACTAAGGCTTTGTCTGTTGTTCAGCTTAGCTTGCTTGTTTGAGGGCTGAGGAATAGAAACCTCATTTTTCTCGCTTGTGTGGACAGGTCTGGAGTGACCCCTTGCCAGCAAAGAAACTCCAGCTGCAGGCCAGTAGTAGTCAGGCACTGAGCTTTGGGGACACTCTGTTGGGTTATGTAGTCTCTTTCATAATTCTCTGATAAAGGCCTGGTTAAAGTGAGTAATTACTGAAGTGAGCTGATGGTCTCATGGTATTTGCCCACGAATCCCTTCCAGAGAGTGACTGCTCTTCTCATGATTCCAGAAGAACTTAGTACTTCAGAAGGTAAGGGGTGACAGAGCAGGTCTGTACTCCAGCAGCCACAGTGTTTCATGAATTCACTCTAATAGAAGATGTTCTTATTTTCTCTTGAACAAATGTAAGAGCTTGAGTTGAGATATCCAGAGAATTCAACATTCATGTGTTATGTTTGTTTGCATCCGGTGTTTTTTGCGTGCTTGGTTTTTGTGCACGTAGATGCTTTCCAGATAGATCCAGAAATGCATCCATTTCTGTTTCCCTCCCACCTGCAAAAGAAATAGCTCAGGACTGGTTGGCGGGACTGTCCCCAATCATTTTCCTACAGGCACCATTTTGTTCATTAGTGTTTAATCAATTTATCCATGGTCTGAAAGGAAGTCAGGAATTTTCCCATGAGTCTTAGTTTTTTTGCAGACAATAATTCTGATTTCTTTTGCATTGATGTCCTTGCACTGATTTCACACTGGGATGGATTTTCTTGGTGACATTTTCATCTTCAACATGAAGCTTAAGACAGGCTGAAACATCTTTGAAAAGAATGAATGAGAGAGGCCCCCTTGTCTTAAAATGGATCAAATCAGTGCTGGTATGGTCTAGCTGTCGGTCATTTGAGCTTTATACTACTCATTTCCTTCCATAAAGCTCTTTGGATATAAGAGCTGGGGGATATTTTCAAAGCACAGTTTGTGAGTGTTAAGAATATCAGAATAGCCATGATAGTGTTTGCTGTGCCAGTGTGTTGGAGTAATTCATAAAGCTGTTGAACACTGGAGCTCATCCTTGCAGTGATGAGAGAGAGTAATCTGAGGCCCTCTTCCTTGGGAGGAAAGAAATTCCTAATTTCACCATTTCTATTTTGGCGCACTGATCCTGAAGTGTTCCTTTAAAAGAAAGGAAGGGCTCATTATATTTAAGGACTTCCTGTCAGAAGTAAAATAAAAGCCTTCATATGAAATATCCCGTTACCTGCTTTCCAGTTGGGAAGTGTGGTACAGTAACCCAAAGATATCCTCTCTAAACCACACCTTACTCTCTTGGAAGAAAAAAGTAAAATAAAATGAAAAGCCAGGATAAGGAAGTATCCTTACAACATTCATTTACAAACAGTGTAGTAAAGTCATTCTTTACAACATGACTGCCTGTTTTCTGTTTTATGTGTTCTGAGAACAGTGAGATCATCTGTCTGTCATCCCCTCTTTCTCCTACGTTTCTTTACTGGAGGAGAAAGCAAGCAAAAAAAAATGAAATGCAGGTGACCAGTCTTCTGTTTGCAAAGTCAGTTTCCTACCAAAAGCAGACCGGTACAATTCATAAATCTTGGTTATGTTGTTTTAGGCCATGAGCAAAAACTGTTGTGTTTTTTCAAATCAAAGGTCATTTTTTTGGATCCAAAAACAAAGTTCGGATCTTGGCACAATGACAGAAGTGTCTTTGAAAATAAAGAAACAATTTTCCAAACAGCAATAAGGTAGTGTAAGTCATCCCTGACTTTTAGTCCGTTTAGGAAGTGCTGAACACCAGGGCTCTCCTACCCACTGAGAATCAGTTACACAAAGTTCATTCCTCACAACAGTAATCCCAGTTGCAGTTTGAAGAAAGATTCTACACCTCTTACACTGTGCTGGCTGCGAGTTAAGGTATTCATACTGGAGAGTCATCTCTCAGGTGGCAAATATTTTGAACAGTGTGAACAAGCTTAGTGCTAATCCTTTCCATAAGAGAAACGTGCAGACCTTAGAAGACTGCCCAGATTCACTTTCCTCCAAAGACTTGGCTCTCATGCTACTCTAAAACAGTAAGCAATGAAAAGATCACTCTTTTTAATATTCAGCATACCATCAGGGCTCGATGCTTATTAAATTGTCTTGTTATTAAGAAGACTGTTTATATTTGTGCTGTGATTCAAGTTAGCATCCTAGCCCTGTCTGCACAGATTGATTTCCTGATGACTACTCCAAATCTTTCTTTTTTTTTATGAAGGTCCCTAATAGTTTACAGTTTTTGTTTCTAATAGATCTTTCACCAGCCTCATGCATACTATACCCTAGAAAGTGCCTTTCTTGCCATGCTACTGTGGCCTGTTGGGCCTCACTGACAAAGGACCAGTCTTCTGATCTCTGAACCAGTCTTCCGCATTTTGTTTGTCCTGTTGCTGTTGAGGAGGGACTTTGTCTTGGCTGATGCTGTTCTCCTCTGAGACACTTTTCCCTCTGGCTGAGACTTTTCCTTTGCCTTCCTGATTTTTGACCTCCTCAGTTTGGAAATGGTGCCTACTTGCCCCAACTCTGTCATTGTCTTCAGTTTTGTCTGCTTTGCTGCTTGGAGTCTGAGGTTACCTTGTAACCTGGTGCTCCCATAATTGCTGCTTCTCACCACTGCTTTCCGTAGCCTGTTTTATAGCTGTGCACAGACCTGCTCACTTGCATACACACACAGCAAGGCCATGGAAGCTTGCGTACAGTGGTATTTCCCTTTTTTAAACTCTCCTGCGCCCATCTTTTTTCCCTCTGGGCTGCAGCACATCGTGTCCATGGGGAGTAGTCTCAATAGTTTGTGCCCACTGATTTCTGCTCTGTACTTCTAAAAGGGTGTCTTGTGATGATACAAAACCACCAGCTAGTAGCTCCCACTCATCCTCATGTCTCATTTCACCTTTTGATCATTGGTTTCTTGTCTCTCTAGTTATCTGTTGCTTTTGGAGTGTCTTTCTCTAACTCTCTTTTGCAGTTAAATCTGCAGCTTCTGGGAATAATGTGGCATGGTCTGTAATTTATTTGTGGTACGCTTTTTTTGTCAGTTGTGCTAGACTGTGCAAAATATTCCTGCAATTCCCTAATTGTCATTCATGTAAACATGTCCACTTCTGGAGAGAGGCTGGAGTAGTAGCCCATGGTGCTGACATAATTTCTGTCATTAAAAGTAACAAAAATCCGTTCTGACTTTTACAAGTGTTGGGCTGGGATTGAAAGAGATTGTAAACTGTCCTCTTGTTTGATGATTATATTATTTGTGTCATACCTTGTACTGTTTGTATCTTTAAATACACGTGTGTGTTTATAAATATGCACACAAAATTGGAAAATTAGTCTTTCTTATTAAACTTCAAACATCTCCTCTCTCTCCTCTTTCATCCTTTCTTTCCATCGCTTTTCTCAATTCACATATTTTGGTTTAGTGAGAGCCTACTTTGCAGGATTCATTCAGAAATCGGTAGATGCCTGATACAGGGAGTCTATTATAATTTTCAGCTTATGCATGTGTACTTAGCATTTGCTTGTTTATGTCTCTGTTAATTGTCACGACTGGCTTTCATGGTCTTGGTTTGTCTCTTCCTTGACATGATTTCCATCCCATTCTGGTCATTCAATAAACAGGAGTGTCCTGGGCATTAGGTGGTTAGGAGTCGGTGCAGATTAACTGGAAACACTTTTCACTGCAGTTAACCTAGTGATCGACCTAGTCATAGTTCAGTGGATGTTATGAGAGCTCTTTTTCTTCCAGGTTTGCTAATTCCTTCTCTGGAGGCTGTGCCAGTGCTGATAAAACTCTGCATTTCCCTGGGCTGCATGTAGAAATATTTTTTTAAATTTCAAATTACTTCCTAGACATCTATTTACTTGGAAACCATTCTTTTTATGTCATGTGACTACTGGACAGGGTCTGCTCCTGCATCTGCATCTTTCATCTTCAAGATTGTTCCTCGAAGTTACCAACTGATGCCAAAGTTCTCCACAGCATAACATAAACATCCTCTCCATTTTCCATGTCCTGATTTTTTTTTTTTTTTTTTTTTTTTTTT
>Ga0181612_160117_pt1 | contig 11808 bp, 5 predicted proteins | sample HoacroProtozoa21_FD_119630 | JGI IMG/M metagenome (GOLD analysis project Ga0181612, IMG submission 119630) | Hoatzin crop microbial communities from Cojedes, Venezuel. Combined Assembly of Gp0051906, Gp0051904, Gp0051908 | reverse complement strand
CCTTCAGGGCAAACCAAACCCTCAGGTGCCTTGTTTTTACTCCATCTTAACTTCTACATAAGACGTGAGTTGGTATTATCCAACCTGTCTCACTCAGGAATTTCAGGAGCATCTAAAACACTCAATGCAGATACAGTCTTTGCACGAGTGCGTGAAGCAGGCAGGGTACAGGGAACCTGTTCATATTTAATCTTCTTTCTAAATCTGTCATGCTTATTGTGTGGCTTTGGCAAGTCCATTTGCTTCCATGGCTCAGTTTCCCCGATTCCGGAGCAGAAATGAGCTTTATCAGCACAGCAAGCACTCTCCTGAAAACTCACTGCACCCTTGTGCAGCGAAGTTTCTACCCCTCTATTTCAGCATCTACAGAATACAGGAAGGTTGTAAACCTCTAACACGTGTGTCGCTTTTGGGATGTTACTCTGCTTGCAAGGGCAACCAAGCTTTTAGAAAAACAGCTTCTTCCCTCCCCTCCCTTTCCCTTTTTCACTTTTTTTTTTGCACCTTCCTCCGCGGGTTTCCGGCGGTTCCTTACAGCCCCACAACAGACAGCTGTGCTCACTGTACCTGTGTGTGTGTCTGACTTTTCCTCCCCAGGAGATCTGTCTAGAAGATAAGCACACGCTTGCGGAAATCCTGTGACACCGACCTCAGGGCAGCTCTTTGTAGTGGGGATCCCAGTGACATTTTGTCCTTCTGGAGGTCCCACTGATGGACACATCCATGCGCTTTGCACCCCCTGAAAATCTGAAGGAAAGCTTTGGGTGCCTTACACTGTCTACCCAAACACACAAGGCTCCACTGCTGCTCTGTGGTTTTGCTGTGGCCAAGCTCGCTTTCATTTTCACATGACGGAGGGGAACGTGGTGTCTGAGTTTCAGCCGGGGAATCCTGCATCGAGATCCTGCATGCTGCACCCTAAAGACACTGCACACACAAGAATGATCCCTCTGTGTGGGATCGACAGGGAATTTATCCCTCGAGATCTGGGAGAGCAGCGGCATAAACGCACCGAAGTCACGAGGTGCTTATTTGAGTGATGACTCTGAAGGGAGAAAGGAGCAGTGAAGGGAGGAGGAGTTGGGGAGGGTGGTGAGATGGCTCAGGCACATGTCTCCTGTGTGGGAGAATCCTGTCTTCTTGGCGTGGAATAAGGTGAGTTCATTGCATATTAAGAAGGGCTGTTGGGAGAAAAAACATATCCAGAAAAGAAAACCAGGACAAAACAGTACCCAAAAGATGCTTGTAACGATGCCAAGGTGGACCCAAGCCTTGAGCATCTGGTTGCCCTGAGTCAGAGAGAAGTGGGGTGCAGAGCCTCCACAGTTTGACTGAGGTTACAGAGTTTAGGGGCACCCGAGGGCAGGCAGCCAGATTTCAACCTTTCCAAAGGTTGAAAGCTGCCTTCTCCTCGACATCACACCAAAACTTCCCAAGACAGACCCTACATTTGTCACAAAGACATACAAATACACATAAAAAGACAAAGCCGGCTCTCCTTTCGCTGAAGCGGGCACTGCATATGACGTATCAGACTTTCCCAGCACCACTCCAACCAAAGGGGTATATGCATGCATTTTTTCAACTAGTTTAGAAAAGCAAAAAATATTTCTTAGGCTTTTGTTTCAAAAATCATTACACTGTGACATTTTTCAGCAAAATATTTCACTTAGGGTTTTATTGTTCTTTTTTTTTTTTCCATAAGATGGATTTAGTATCTGGCTCCATGGACTCAGCAAGAGAGTAAATCAGATTTTATAGGAAACTGGGAAGTCCCAAGTGGACCTACCATGGTACAGAACAAAGATTTAAGATTTATTTGAGGACATGGAAGTAAAAAGAAGAACAACATTTCCTTTGGGAGGAGCAGCTCTTGTGCTCCTGGCTTCCAGTTTAAACAGAAATATCTTCCCTCAGCAATTTCACATCGCAGGGAACTTGGGAGATGTAGCGCAACTGGAAGAAGACAGGGAGGGGAATCCCTCGGACTCGATGACAATGTTAAGTAATTCCAGAGACTGTCCTACAGGAAACAAAAGTCAAAAGAGGAAAAGGAAAAAGGTCAACAACACCTTCCAGTTCAAAAATGTCTGTGAGCCATTGTTTCGCAGATGAAAATGTCAAGGGAGGCAGTGTCTTCTGGTGGTGAATATTCCCATATTTCCTCTTCCTTTTGAGCTTGGCTAGCACATTTGTGTCAAGCCCGGTAACCCCACAGGCAGCGGAATAACGTTTACTGCAATGTCTAGACAAGGGAGAGCACTGCATCTCCTAAATTAGGCCGGGATACTCTCCAACCGCCACGCTCTAGGAGAGGGATTGCCAATGTCTGATACTTGAAACAGATTGCAAAATCTTTCCCCCCAACAGTGAGTTACACGTACAGACTGCCATCAAACAGAGGCAGAGGAGGAAGTCTCACTCTGGCTGGAGTTCGGGGGCTCCCTCTGTCTACCCACAGGCTGACGGGAGCCGATGGCTCTCTGAAGCTACCCGTTCGGCTCCTGGGAGCCGTGGAGGTGGAGAACAAATTTGGCATCCATCCCATACTAACTCAGAAAGGAGAACTCTGGTTCTGCAGGGATGCACAGCCTGTGGCAAGGTTTCCATAGCTGCGTACCTTCAGGGAGCTATGTTAAAGCCTAGCTCCTGGTCTCACCATGGTATATATATCCAAAATAACAGCACCAGCAGTTTTACTCCTGGTCTATACGATCATTCTGGAGGGGAAAATTTTTCTCCAGTAGTCTGAATGAAGAGAAAGACACCTAGAGCTAAACAAATAATTCTTAACACGGGGCATGTCCAGCCCTTCTCAGCCTGCAAACCACTAAGCAAAACCTGCACACCGCAGAGAGCCACCAGATTCTGACCCCTGAGCCTGAAATCCACGTGGAGGAGGAGCTGGGAGGCAGAAAGGGAGAGTTACCCCGTCCCTGAGCTCTGCAGCTCCCTGAGTCGTCGGGTGCCCAGCCGCAGGGGTTGCTGCAGAGGCTCGCATCCTCCAGGCAGTCGGCCACCCCTGATTCAGCGGTGGGCTCAATTTTCACAGTCGCACACGTCTTGAAACCAGTGGGAATTAGAGGCTTTATGATCTGACTTCCATGATTCAGAAGCTTGCAATTTTGCGGGATGTGGGTGCTTCCCTCGCGTGGGACATCTGAAAGGCCAAGCCTTGCTCATCTTCAAAATTACATATAGTGTTTGGATATCTTTCATGTCGCAGCGCAATTTCCAGGATGAATGCATATGCTGCACCCCTTTATGGTAAGTGTGTTTTAATTTAGGCCTCTGTGATGTAAGACCCTGAAAAGTGCATTTAAAAGGCAGCTGGTCCTCAACACTAAAGGCACAAATATGATACCACAAAACATTTGCTGAAGGGCGTGCCTTCTTCAAACACACCTTCATTAGAAAGATTAAAATTCAGAAGAGAGACAGCATATGTCTTACAGTCGTTATTAAAAAAAGAAAAAAGTCAGGGGAAGCATTCTAACGAAGAATCTAAGTTTAATTCTTTATCCAAGTTACATGTTGGCACAAGTGCAAAGGAAAGGACTCTTGTTTAGGCAGAAGAAAGTATTTGTAGCTGAAAACACTTCTCTGGAGGGTGAAAAATATGTTTAATCTGTAGAGAGCTATTTTCAAACTTGGAAATCAGGGCTTAAAGAATTTTCTTGGGGTGGAAAAGCGCACTGGAGCACTTTTACTCGGGTCACACCAGGCAAACAATTACAACCACCTTCAGTTTGATGGGGCAGCTTCACAGCAGCATTTCATTTCAATCCATGCTGATACAAACTATGAGAAGAGAATAAGCAGTGTGATATTTAGTCTTGAAGCATTTAACTTTACTCCAAAATTCTAATAAGTTCAGAGTAATTCTGGTATGTCTCACAAACATGTTAGAATTTATTTCTGTACTTGCTGATAGTAAATTACAGGGGAACAGAGGGGCCTAGGTGATTTAAATACCACTTACAGCCATGCAATTAGACACACGTAAATAAGCACGGGGAATTAAGCTGAAGTGGATGTCGTTTTCCTGTCCTAGATGACTCCCAAGTGCTCCTGAGTCTGAGTTCTCCCCCTGACACCTGCATATCTCCTCAGGCTGTGATTTCTTTTGCTGTAAGGGAAGACCAACACTCTTCTCCACCATTACAAATGACTGTGAAGGATACTAATGAAAATTAGTGTATAAGACCAGACATGATTACACAGATGCATATCAAAAGTCACATTATATCATTTACTACCTGGGTGATTATCTTTTTTCAAGATCTCATGTTCCTCAGTGATTATCCCCCCCCCCTTGGAAAACGAGGATGAGAAAATTCTATATAATGAAGTGCCATTGTTAAAAGGTCAAAGCCCCTTTGGGGGTAATTCTGTGTAGCAAAGTAAGTTACTGCAAAGCTTCCACCGCTTTCTGATGTAGCAGATTTTACGGTCAAGTAGAGCTCTGGCCACAATTTTGGGTGACAGCTGTACAGCAGTGGCACAAAGTCCTTGCCACTGTTAGTATTCTTCAGCAAGCAGAAGGCAGCAGGCTCTGGTGCCCTTTCTCAAAGGGTGCCTTGCTCCTCCCGCCACTAGCAGAGGCAAAGTCCATCTGCAGAGAGACAGAGTTGACCTTGACTTGCTACAGCAAGGTGAAAATCACCTCTGCTTTGCACCCTCCCAGGATTTTAAAGCAAGACAGCCATCCGTCTTTCTTTCAAGAAAACAAAGACTTATCCTGGTTTGCCTGCGACCCCGAGAGAGGATAAGGGCCAAAACTCAGACTGCCATCTCCCAGGCCTTTGATCAAGTCTTGTAAGGAGGGCTTTCACATTTGTTACTTCCTTCGACCCAGAAACATCAAAGAGAAGACCCAAATCTCTTTAGAGCTGAGCACGAACCGATTTATAAGCAGCTTTTCAATGTCACAATTATCCAGAACATTTTATGTGGTAATAAATTAAATACTGGTAGTGTGGCAATGGTTTTAGTATGAGGAGCAGCACCTATATGCAAGGCAATGTATACGGGCCATGTGGTTAGGGTAATTCCATCACCCTGTGATGAGTTTTGGACTACATTGTATGGGAGGAACAGATCTGGTGAAAGAAGCAGAAAGCGAAAAATAAAGGAAGATCCCAGACTCTGTGATAGGTCTGGTGAAAACAAAACCGATGGCACTAGAAAAGATATCATCAATCACCAAAATCTCTTCTTCATAACTCTCTAGCTCCCTGTTTGAAAAAAAAAAAAAAAGACGTGATAAAATGCTTAAAATGCCAGAGAGTGCTGCCGGGTTGGGGACTTACAAGAAGCTAGGGGTCTGGATACTGTTGAGGATCTTGTTCTTTGTTCCCCCAGAAATGTAGTCCAATTGAAAACCTTTCTGAAACGAGGAGATTCATGCCCACATTGAACACATGACACGGAAGCCATGCATGGTCCTAGCATACACGTGTGTTCCCCATGTTGTCAATGAGACCTCTCCAATGTGTGAAATCAGGAGGGAGGAATTTGCTGTAAGCCACTGAGGCTCTTCTGATCCTGCTGTCACTGCCTTCAGTGGGGCCAAATCAGGCAATTATCATCAGCGCCAGGTAACTCCTGCCATACAAACCACCCCTCCAGACATATTTTGTAAAGCTGCAGTTAAACAATTATCACATGTTAAAAGTATGTGCAGGAGGGGATGAAATTCTCTTCCTAAACACAGCTTTCAGCACATCCATTTAAGTCTAAATGCTGGGGTTTATAGACTCGAAGAGGAAAACAGAATCAAAGGCAAATGTTTACCTGCCATGGATCTAGGAGGTTTCCTTCACAGTCCCCACAACACAAGTCAAGTACTCCTGACTATGAAAACAAAAGCTTATTTTCCAGAATGCCTTCCATTTGCTGTTTTCCAAATAATTCTTCTTTGTCACAATAAACCTTAAATTAACCCTCACTCCTCCCCGCTTGCAATTTTAGTGCGATGGCATTAACTGTAGAATGAACAAAAAAAAGCCCTTCAGCTGCCACTTCAGTATGCCCCATATCTTGGATTGTTTTTACTGTCAGCTTTTAAGGTCAGAACATGCACCCAGCAATAACCAGCCCTTTTTTTTTTCCACTAAGAGACTGAAGAGGCTTCTATCTAAAACAAGGGAGTTTTGTGAGCAGGCTGCGAGCTCTGGGGAGACAAGCCCATGCTTTTAGCTTTGCAGGCGTGAAGCTCTCATAACCTGGGCTTGCATTTCTAGGCTTCGTTAACCCTGGCAGCAAATGCTGCTGGAGACGTGGCTGGCAGTAAGCACATGAAAGGCCTTGCACCCAGTTTCTGCAAATGGCATCATCTGTTAATAACCATGCACCGAGCAGAACTGTGCATCTTCATTCCCTTGTAGACAGAGCTGGAATATGTACTGCAGTGTATGTACAGTCCCAAAAGATTTGTGTGGGGTGACTAATTACTTTTCTCCTTAGAAGTGGGCAGGGAAGCATAATATGTTTGTGATTACAAGGACATAAAAGGAGCGTATGATTATTTTCCATGGGAATCCTTGGGAACAGCAACGCAAGCGTCTTGGAGGATGGCTGTCTAAGGTGGTGTTCTCTGCAGGACCATTAAGTCTCCTCCCAGCTTCTTCATCTTCTGCTGCGACTTCTCCCTGGCAAAGCTATCCAGTGGTGCATGGGGTTAACCATGAACTTTTTTTAGCTCCAACTCTCCATCTCTGAGTCCTTCCAGAACACTCATAAGCCATGTGCTATATTTGCCTAGCTGGAGTTGTTAAGAGGACGTTGACACAAGGGAATATATCTGCCTGGAGAAGAGGGTGGACGGCTACCCTTTGAAATTAAATATTGTCAAGTGTCTGTAAAGGACTGCGTGGGCCAGTGTCACTGAGCAGCCCCGAAGCCGAGGGCTCAGTTAAGGAGGATACGGGCAGGGTACATACATCACTCATTCCACTCGTTTCCCCCGCGTACCATATGTCACTAAACGCATGACCCAGCCATGTCCTCATTTCCGTATTTCAAAAGCTTAATTTAACGCCAGAAGCCTTTCATGATCCACATCTGTCTGGGGGTTTCTGCCACGGCTGGGCCTGGGCTGGGTAAACCTGCGATTGTAACTGCTCAGATGCTAAATTAGGACCCTCTTACTCACAGCAAGATGCTAGGTGAGAAAAGCAGGTCAAGCCACGAAAACTGGTTTCGCCAAAGTAAGCAGTCAACAGTTCATCCTGTCACCTGCTGAGGCCGACCAAAGAGCTCTGCAATAAAGGAGACATGGGTGTTCAGATGGGATGGTCTCCCATCAGCTCTGCGAGAAAGGGAGGAACACTGGTTATCGAGTGACATTTGGGTCAGAAGGCAACTTTCTTAAAATACACTTATGGGTTCAAGCCTAATTCAAATAATCCCCAAGGAGGGGAAGGAAAAGTGTGCACAGCTCCGATGTTTTCCCCAGATCCATCCACTTTTGTGCTCCCCAAATCAAAACAGATTATTTGGCATTTGTTTATTCAGCTCCCATGAGGCCCTGGAAACAGCTGTATCCTAAATGCAGAAACCTCTCAAGGGTGGAAAGGCAGCTTGAGAGGAGAGCACCCCTTCCCTCACACCAAAAGTAGCCCAGCTTTAGGACTAATCCCGAGGTTGCCAGTGCATCCATGACACTGGCAGAGTTCCTGCGCACTTATTTTTTGACCCGATGGCCAGGCCATACTATGAGCTGGGAACCAAAGCACTGCTGGGGAGCCAATGGCGATACGTGAAGGCTTTGTGGCAGTTTTTCCTTCCAAGCATTCAGTAGCAAAAGGTATGCAAGAAGTTCAAGCAGCAGCTGTGCGCCCATCTCTTGTTGAGGCCATGATGGGGGCTCAGTTCTAGTGGGACTCCCAAAAAACGTCATTGCATCACTACGTCTGAAGGAATCACGCCCGCCAACGTTGCTGTCTCACTAAACATGCTAATGCCACCTTGTCATCAGGGTGAGATCCAGGCAGTCGGGGGGAGGCTGAAGCGCTGAACTCAAGATCAGAGCATTTTCCTGCTATCTGCACCGCAGAGACAATGTGTCATGTGCTTGTGAGATTACAATTTGGGTTTGTTATCATCCCTTTAAATCAAAAGGAAGTTAATGCACACAAAGGAAACACCAAACCATCACGTCAGGAGGGCTATAAATCACTTACTGCTGAATATTAAGAGGACATCAGAGCGCCCAGTAGGAAAGCAAGGGTTTTGAAAAGCCCTCTTTTCCTCACAATCCCTTCATTTCAATAAACCTTTCTTTTACTTTGGGAGAGGGTGAAGGACAGCACATGCTTTCGTGAATACAACTATGAATGCAACCAGGTTTGTCTCGTACTTGTAACTCATGGCTGACTGCAAGCACTGGTCAGTGCCTTCCTGGCCGTCGGGGCATTGCTGCTGCCCAGGTGGGTCCCGTGGTGTCCAGCAAGGGCTGAGCTCCTGCTCTACCTCTGCTTTCAGCTGAAAGCACTGAGCTGCTCCTCTAACCAGACATTTATTTTATTTGAACCGGTGAGCACTGAGTTGTTTTGGAGATCTCTAGTCTCCTTCCCCATTCCTCCCTTCCCATTCTTTCCCCCGGCCACCAGACCCAGCATCTCGAAGTTTTACAGAGGGACATGCAAGCAGTAGCAAAGAGATGGCATAAGCTTTCTTGCCATTTTCTGTCTTAGTAAAACACACGGTTACAAAAACCAAGAAACGGAGGAAACAGTGGGATAGTCAGATCTTGGGCAAAGCAGCCCATCTGGCAGTGAAGGTCCCTTTCTGCTCTCCTGCTCTGGTCTTACCGCCCTTCAAAAGGACATCCCGGGAGGACTGCGAGGAGCCCTCCACCACCTCCTCTTCCCCTGGCAGGTGCCCAAAATCCTCCTCCCGACAATTCTCCAAACCACACGCTGAAATCCCACTTCTGCTGAAAAAAAACTTTGCATTTCCAAACTTTGTGACCTCCCAAAACGTGTCAACTCTGAAAGCTTTCAAGCTGACTGCAAATGTTGCAGATCGTTTCTGCAGCTCTTATATTCTGAGCGATTCTAATGGGGGAAAACACGGATGTAACCGTTGCTTTCAAAATGTGATTCCTGCTCGAAGGAATTATCGGGGAGGGGGTAATTGTCTGGAGGATGGTGTGATTCAGGACTGCTGACTTCTACTCCTCACTCATTCAAAGTCACCGTGTGAGTCAGTGGAAAAGTCACTGAAACTAGCACAGTCAACAAGGTACTGACATTCATATTTAGGTTTCTAAATCAACGGTGTGGAAGATTTCAGCCCAAAGGTATGGGCTTTCAAAGCAAGAGTGGGTGAAGGGAGCAGGCTAGGTTTGCAAGCCTGCAGGTAAATGCCACCCTTAACTCTGCCGCTTCAAATTCCAGTGCTTCTCACCCCCAAAACAGTGCCAGCTAAAGGTGTAACAGCACTTTGGGGAAGTCCATCTTCAGTCCAAGCAGAAGCCAGGTCCATATACCTGGTTCTCTGCAATGACTGAAATATTACGCTGCAAAATAAACGTTCCTTTTGAATGTAAAAAGCAGAGGAGTCATAGCACACAAATCTTTAGAATGCAGAAGCTACTGCCTTGAAGCTCTGCCACCAGTGGCTAATTAATTCTAGGTACCGTGACGATGGCATCACAGGGAAGCGCTATTCTGTGTGTAAGCAGAAGCTCTGTACACAAACAGCACAATGCACAAACAGAAATCGCACCTCTGAGAGCCTTTTCATTCAGAAAAGTCAGTCATCTTGAAAGCGCTACTCGCAAGAACCGGCTCGGCAACCTGAATATTAGAAAGATAAAATTCAAAATTTATCAGTACGAAAGTAATAGCAAGAGGTCTGTGCAGTGAGAGAAATCATTGGGAGAATAAATAGCTTAGCAGCCTCCGAATTAGCAGGACAGTGAAAGCAGAGATCGACTGCGAGATCTTGCAAATCCACAGGAAATGACTCACAAGACGAGATCGAGTACAGCTTCGGTTTCCAAGCCTCAGACACGTTTGCTTCTCACCATTGGGGCCAATATAAGCGTATACAACACAAGGACATAAAAATACATCCAGATCATACAGTCAGACTCTCAGGCATTAATCAGACAGTGATTAATGCCCAGTCCTCCTCAGCGGTGTATGCATTATAATGGCCTTTTAATTACATGCTCGCGCCCTGGGTTTTTCACGTGGCCGTAAGTCTCCCCTTCTTCTGGTTCTGTAGCAGCCAAGTGGTAAATGCCACGCTCCCCACTTCACGCGCATTGATGCTCCTGCTGACCACGGAGACTTTCGGCATGAGAGATTTTAAGGATGTTAGCCGTCTGTGCAATCGTCTGGGGTAAAAAAGACAGACACAGGATGGGTGGAAGTGTGTCAGATCATTACATCTGGTCTTTTATGGTACAGCAGCTGAAGACGTTCCTGCCGTTTCCTTGCCCCCAACCGCTCACTCCTGCCCTGATGCTTCCTTTCGCTGCCAGCTTGGCTTTGCCAAGATGTTTATCATGCCATTCTGGAAGCTGCATCCTTGAATAACTTTCCAAAATAAAGAGGTATCGGGGCGTATTATTAGCTGGGACCATTCAGCAGATCCGGCGGTGTAACTCTGCGACGGGGGGATGCCTTAGCACAGCCGAGGGGGTGTCAAACCGGGCTTCGCAGAGGAAGGAAGGGGTGGGGAGAGGGGCAGCACTGCTGCCCGACGGGGCATGCCACAGGCTGCTGAGGGCAGGGGAGCGGGCTTGCAGTCTCACACCGTATCTGGTGTTACGGCCGAACCTCAGGCAATGACAAGTGCGTGACTATAATATTGTAACCCCACCAAAGCCACCGATTCTAGTACCGTCTCCAGAGGACGTGCTGCTTCTCCCTGGGGTTAACTTCCCTCAAAGAAGACCTCGAAGCTTTCATCAGCTCTTGCCTCCATCGCATTACTAGCAGTCCACAGATTTTTCTCCAAGTTTCCACTTCTGTTCCTGAAAAGAAAAATTACAGCACTTAGAAACTGCAACCCAACAGAGCAGAAACACAATTTCCACCACAAAATCCGAAGGACCCCTCAAGACCAAATCCCATAGAATGGACTTGAAAGATAAATCGGTAAGCGGCTTCCTTAGGGATCGCAGCCGCGCCGGTCTGAGTATCCCTACGCAGTGAGAGCGGAGACGGGACGCCTCCCTCCCTGCCCTGGGAAAGAGAAGCTGCAGCTGAGGGGCCTGCAGAGGCCGGAAGGGCAAGGTGATGTGTTTGGGTGGGACAGACAGATTCTTTCTCCCAGAATTGCCCAGCTGCAGAGGACCTGGTGGAGAAAGCAAAGCCTAAACGCACTGCTAGTTGCTCAACTTCATGGGCCAAACTTTCTGTTCAAAGGCCAGCTCCTGTGACCCCCTCCTCTGGGGACCAAGCAAGTTTCCAGGGCAGGAGAAGATGTCAGGGCGTAGCTGTGAACACACCACAAGTTGGGAGAGATTTTACGGTCACGGCACCGTTCATGGCAGCAAAAAGCATTTAGATTGACCTACAAAGCCTGCGCTCACCCCACGCCATTGCTTAGCACGGCTCCGCGGGCTCATCCGAGCTCTGGCAGAGGGCCAGTCGGGGCGAGCAGAACCCCAGGGAGGTGAGAAACCCGGCCGAAGGGGCCGAGGAGCCCCGTCCTGTCCCCTCGGGACGCAGCTCCGTGGGGGCACCGCTGCCTCCCCACGCCCCTCGCCCGCCAACGGGCCGCCCGGCCCCTCGCTGCGCACACCGCGCCGGGCCTCGTCAGCCACCACACCGAGCCAGGCTGCTG
>Ga0181612_141837_pt1 | contig 11808 bp, 7 predicted proteins | sample HoacroProtozoa21_FD_119630 | JGI IMG/M metagenome (GOLD analysis project Ga0181612, IMG submission 119630) | Hoatzin crop microbial communities from Cojedes, Venezuel. Combined Assembly of Gp0051906, Gp0051904, Gp0051908 | reverse complement strand
GGTTGGACTAGATGACCCACAGAGGTCCCTTCCAAACCCTACCATTCTGTGATTCTGTGATTAACTTAGTTTAAATACTTGCATAATATAGGTGCTTGAACTATCTTCTGCAAAGTACATACGGTGAAATAGCTTTTAGGTGCAGGAGACTTCATTAAGGAAACAGTTAATGGAACTTATGACAGGTTTATAAAATAGAAAATCTAGACACCTTTTGGGAGAAGTTAGAATTCGTACCAAATTGTGGGAAACAATTTCAGTAGCTAGGGGCAAAGCAAGACCAAAGACCTGTCTTGAGCAGAGGTGATGAATCTGGAAGCTCAGAGCCACAGAAAAATGGCATAGGGCCTTACTCTGCATGAAAAGTTAAGCATGTAAAGGATTACAGGGGAAACAGAAATCAGCTAGATCTCACTCCAAGTATCATCTCTTCACAGAGTAGAACTGCTATTGGAAGAGACAAATGGACAAAACCTGAATCGTTCTTCTGGTTAATTCCTCTCTCTGAAATTCAAATACGTAGCGCTATTCACAAAACACGAAGGAAAGGCTTCAACGATATGCCTTGGTCCTTACTGCCCTCCTAAGTGTTTACCACTGCTGATTCCAAAGTTTATGCAAGAGTATCCGTGAATCTAAAAGAAGAAAAAATTCAGCTCAGACTTTAAAGGCTCCGCAAGTTATTCCATGAGCAACAGAACTAATGAAATCTTCCTATAGGCTTCCTATATATATTTCCTCCTAGGCTTCCTATATATATTTTGACCACATTTGGCAGGGAGTTAAAAAAAAAAGCATAAGCCTCATCTCTTTGGAAAACAGACTAAAAAGTCCTCAAACTCCTCTATCAAATTTCGTAGAATAATACGATACAGGTACCTACTTACCTATGTAACTAAAATCCTACACTTTTAGCAACCTACAATATTCTCTACCATATTAATTTATCCTCACAGTGCTTCCGAGACAGACACTATTTAGGGAAGAGATCAGACAAATGCTGAAACATGCTACCAGCCATGTCAGTGCTTTATTTAAAACACATTAACACATTGGGGAATGTGATATTTGTAGCCTTCTACAAATCGGCGAAATAACAGTTGAGAGACCAATATGTTAAAGCTCGCTTTCAAACGCATTGTACGGCTCTAATTTTGAGCACTTCAAACATACTTTCCCCTAGCTTTTTCCTTGTGTCCTGTTATTGTCAGCAGTGAAGCTAGAAGCTGTGCTCAGAAACTACGGTTTCAACAACAGCTAGATCTCCAAGGAATCCAGAAAACAAAACTGTTTTCAAATGATACTAATGAGCTAGATTCAGATCAAAAGTCTGGGCTTGTATTTGTAATGAATATGCTTGACAGAAGGATTCCAAAGGAAAAAAAATACATAGAAAATTACTTCTTAGGATCTCTGCACACACAGTAACTTACATCACTATTAGTAATTAGCAGGCCCTCCTCTCCCTTTGTCATTTTTATTCCACAATTACAGAGTAAACATGCATTTGAAAGGGCATTGCTGACACCACCACAAACCTCCCTCCAGAAGCTCCACCGCAGCGGCTGTAATTCTACCCTTTCCAGCAAATATGCCCGTAGCTCTAGCGGGCAGCCAAACCTCTCCTTGAAGTCTCCCATGCCTTCGGAGCACATCTGTATTACAGGAAACCAACTCCAAAAAAATGGCAGATGGGGAAGGAAAACAACTAGAAAACCTGGAAGTAGGAAATTTCTATTTGTCCTTTGGAGCTCATTGTCAATTTACATTAGAGAGAGGATGGCTATTACTAGCATGCGAGTGTCTATAAATCAAAGGTCTGTTCAAAATGAGGGTAGCCCTCATCTGAGGGGATCACACTGAAATTTAAATTTACCTAAAATTTACCCAGGGGAGGAAATGCTCAAACTATGCTGAATCACTCGGCTCAACACAACAGCAAATTTCAAAAGAAATATTTTCTAAACAGGTTTCATAACGTAATACTAAACCACTGCAGCACGTTCAGAGATAATGTGCGATGGCTGAGCAATTGGAGTTGAGTGCCAGATTCCATTGTCACCCTAGAAGACTGGACATGGATGGTACAACTGAGCTCTGTGCTTGGGAGATTAAATATCATACATGTGCGTTACACAGCTCAGGGCCTCACTATTTGTTAGCAGAAGTTCCTTATAGACTCTGTGAAGACTGAAGAAAGAATTAGCACTCAGATCACACGTAAGATCACCAGTTCTAGAGATCAGTCTTTTTAAAAAATGCACCAAGAAGTGACTCTTAACATTCGGCAGTGCCGGTGACTGTCATGTTAGGTAAGACTTCTGCCCCCATTAAAATCACCTTATGCGAGAAGGGTTGAGATACCCACATGCATCACTGACCTCTTCTGTAGGCAAATGATATTAATGGGCAATGTGTCGAAATGTAAAGCTGCTTTAAGCTCCAATGATCCTGTTTTCTTTACTAATCCATTTCCAAAGTTTAGCGTACAACAGCATTCATTTAAAATAAAAAATGCTTAACCACACAAAAGACATTTTGCTATCATGCACAGCTCTTCTTAAACCCAGGAGACAGGCTATTTCTGAAAAAAATACCCTGCTCAAGAGATGTTAGATAGTGTCCCCTTTCTGTCATTTCTTCTCTGTCAACAACGGTTACAGTTCTTAGCACTTTCTCAGGACTGCCTCATTTAAAAATACATTGCTGCAGAATCCACGCATTTGGCCTTAAAACTACAACTCATTATTGGACCAAGCAACCCATACGACTAAGCCTTATGTTGGCTAGGGACAGGAAGGGAAAATACTTGCAGTGTAAAAAATATGGAGCAGAGAACTAAAATATTTTCAGCAAGGTTTAACGTGTATAGCAAGACTGCACAACAAGACCAAAGAACCACCACCAAAAGCCATCACCTCTTAGGACAGTGGAAACAGCAGCAAAGTTGAGAGCCCAGAGTGGGATGGCCGCTTCCTCAATACCTGCTGCAAGGCCATTACAGCAGTCTCACTCTAGTGCAGAGAAGGAGAACGTCTGACCATCAGTAATGATGGCAAGCGCTTCGGAACAATCATGCCAACTCAAATGGACAAACAAAATCAACAGACATTCAACTTGCAATTGGATCTCTAAGTAAAAGCTTTACTGATTTCATCTAATCAAGAAACACAATAAGGTCAACTTGGCATTTGCAGCATTTCTTCTTACTTTTCTGTATTCTCCACAGGAAACAGCTTCAGTATTGCCAAAGTTATCATCATCTAACTGCAAATACATAGAATTTGCAAGCAGCTCTCCTCAGAGACCCAATGCTATAAGCAGACCTTGCTCTGCTTAGGCAGCTCAAAAAGTTTCACAGGTCTCAGCTACAAATGAGACCCAAGACTCATTTCCACAGTGGTCTTTGTTCATTGCCTAGGTACCACTAACTTTAGCAGGACTGAATCAGACACTGATTCACACTGATTCCCATACCTTTGTGGAAAGTAGCTGTTTTGGGAGGAAACAGAAACAGGGGAGGCAATCTAACCTGCATGGTACCTGGCACAAAAGGGCTTCCCTTTCTGATGCTCTACTTTACCAAACAAAGTAGTGACCCCAACGAGCTACATCAACGAGGACTGGATTTTGTGGACAACAGAAATCTCACTGCTAAAACCACTACAACACCAGATTACACTTCCATAGAACTCAATCACGCTGGCAAATTTTTCACCAAGTAATTAAATTCAAGCAACAAATTGTGCTTGCCAGCCCTCCGTGTTTAGAAATCCCTATGGGGTTTTGAAGCAATCCCTGTGGGTAAAGTTAACCACAGAAATACACAAATATTTAGCCTGCTTAGGGTTAGCATGGAACTTGAAATTTTAAAACTTGCTGTTTTCCTTAAGTATCTTGTGAGAAGCAGAATTACCTTGTGGACAAGACACTGGGCTAGGAGTCAAGGGGTCTTCTTCCTGACTCTGCTAAAGATTTACTGTGTGACCACAAATAAAACAGTCCACCTATAAGGGCTCAGGCTTGTGAACAAAAGCAAACACACTGACACACAAATTAGTGAAGGTGGAATTCAGCTTGCAGACAGACTTCCCTGTACAGAAGTGTCTAAGCTCCTGTTACAGCTGGTGGAGTTCTAGTCAATAAGATGAAGAGAGAGAGCACCCGAAGAATAATTTGGCTCATTCTAACATAGAGGCAAGTGCTTGGTCAGCTGAGTTGCTGCTGAGTTCCCTGCACTATAACTTGGTGACCTGTGTGTAGACACTGAGTCTTGAGGTCTTTCTCCTGAGTTGATTCCCATCCCACCTGACAGCAGAACATCTCTGACAGTTCTGCACACACACCTCCTACCAGGTAAAATGCATCAGTTAAAATATCTTCCATTTTAACACTTCTGGAGACCGCTGCTTCCAGAACACTGTTGGCAGGGGCAAAGTCAGACTGGTTAAGGTCAAACTGCCTTCAGTGACTTCTAGCAAAGTCAGAAGGAATTTGGTAGTGCTCATCTGGTACTTTTTATTGCTGAAGTGATTGTAACTTTCAGCAGCAGTTTGAGGTAACTACCTCCAAATGGCACGGAAGTATCTGAAAAGGAGAACACCTGTCCACAGCCCGTACACTCAGTTTCTCCGGGTGTAGAATGGAAATAATTAATGCACATGAATGTTTCCAAGTGCTTTGAAATCCACAGATGAAAGGTGCACATAGAGTAGCTGTATCCTCATTTTTACCTCAACAAAAGAATTATTCGCACATACGGTGCAATATAGTATTTTGGGAGTATTACTACCCCTGCTTCGGCAGGGGGGCTGGACTCGATGACCCACAAAAGTCCCTTCCAACCCCTAAGATTCTGCGATACTCTTTGATGTAAATCCTTCATTTGTCAGTAACATAGAGAAAGACAGCCCAGAAGCCACACCATGAACAAGAGGGAAGAGAGTGCCTTGGAGTCAAAACCAGGGACATTAACTAAGGCCGGCACTTTGTTACACTAGGAAAGATGGAGAGGAATGACAACAGCAGCGCAAACATGGCTTTTTGTATTCCTACTATGCTTGGTAGGGACGATTGGTGCCACACCTTTCCTGAGGAAAATCACTATAACGAAACACTTCCTCAGTTTTCCCCATATTTTCTCTCCTCTAAAACCTGATTTTTAAAATTGTAAAAAGCTTTGATGAGAGCTATCTTGACAAGTTTTCAGGAAGCCCTCCTACTAGCAATACTGCCAAGCAATTTTATTGTGTAAACACCATTTGCCCTATATAAAACACTTCTCCCTAGTGAAATTCCCATTTACTAAGCAGTGTCTTTCAAGAACCAGAAATTTAATAACAATTGGCTCCAAGGCTGGCAAGGTTTCAGTGCCAGGCAGTCTGGTTATTCTTTCCATGATTATTGAGAATATCTGCTTCAACAACAACAAAAATATATAGCCAGCATATGTGTCTCACAATCTCAGATCATACTCTGCTTCTTCTCGTATGTGCCCTTATCCAGCTGCAAACTCTTCAAGCTTTGCCTCTAACCACTTGAATTACATTGTTATCTGCTGTCAATAATATAGCCTGTAGCAACAGGGAAATAAAAATACCGGCATAGCCTAAGGTAAATTTAATGGAAGATTTAAAAAAAAAAAAAATCCAGTCGCTATCGTTCAGACTACATTATTCATTTTCTTACACAATTCAATGAAATAGTAAACTTTGCCTTGTCTTTTTAACTTACCAGGTGGCACCTTAGCGTTTATATTCTATGACACTTTGATGGAAAGACTGTGGGACTCAGAGTAGCACAACATACATGCAATATTGAAAACACTTGAATATGCAAATGTTCAGATTCTATACACATTCCTATCAGGGCATGTAAACCTTAGTTTAAAATATTAGTAAAACTAGCCTTGTCAGCCTGCAAGACAAAGAGATTTTTTTTTCCCTAGTTAGATCCAGGAAATTGAGACAGGAGTAAAGGTTAAACTCTTACCTTCTTGCACTAATATTACATTTAGCAGCTATGATAGGTGCAAGGCTGTACTTCACTAAATGCCACTACCCTGTCTCAGGCTAGAGCAGCCACAAAGATTCATCCAGGATAATAACAGGTAAGGGAGAACTCCTGCAATCAGCATCTATGGACCAAGAGAGATGAAACAGAAGAACAGGGAAGCAAAATGAAAAACAGAAGGAAACTAAGCAGAAAAGAGAGGGAAGAGAAAGGAAAAAAAACTCAACAAACAGTGAGAGGCGAAAGAGACAGGATTGGAAAAGTGAGACAGGCAAGGTGGAAAAAGGAGAGACGGATAAAATCTTCACTAATGGAAGCAGCACTTTTTAGTAGATGTTAATTTAACAGTTACTTTAATGGTTGATACTAGCTGTATGTCAACTTGATTGATGCATTGTCATTTTGATAGTTAAGGTTATTGGTAGAGCTGCAGAATTGATGTATTATTAACTTTAATTCTTCATTTGGGGGCTTTATTAGGGCATATGGGAATTTAAATTGAGTAACTAAAGAACTTAAATTGATTCACAGGAATCTGATTCCAGCACAGACACAAGGGTGCCTAGCGCAAAAAGAAAAGGCCTATGTGAAGGCGTTTCAGAGGTTTCAAACATGGAGACTGGTCTGCACTTTTAATGAGAACAGCTTTCTATACTGACAGAGCCATCCATGACATAACCTAATGGTGATTCCATAATGGTTTCCAGTAAATTACTACATACGTCCAGTTAGTGCCTTATTACGTGCATGCTCGCCTCCTTTCTTCTGCCAATCCACAGCCTACCTTAGGCTGAAAGCCCTGCAGGGCAAGGACAATGCCTATAAAACAGTCAGGATACAGTGGAATAAATCACAACAAATGTACTTAAGGAAATGTGATCTTTCCCACTGGAAATCTGCGATTAGGTTTTCAAAATGCAATCCACATACCCTTTTCTCAAGCTTCTAACCTTATTTGTATGATGATAGGGAAAGAGTCTTGCAGCTGAACCGTTTCTCCACAGCTGCCAGAGTCAAATTCCATACACTCTTTCTTGGACAATCCAACTCTCTAGCTGGAAGACTCAGCTGAGGCTGTAATGTACCAAACCCACAGTAGCTTTGCTGTAACTTCTAGTGATCTCTTTGCACAAGAAAAGAATCTTAACATTGCCCTCAAACACGCGACACAGAAGCAACTGCTTCTTGAAAGATTCTTATCCCATGTCAACATCAGAAGTGTGCAACCCTTGTTGTTCTGCATTAGAAATGCCTCTCTGCTATGCATCAGATCTTCTCCCCCATGCACTAGATTTTTTTTCCTGTACACAGTTTTATGTCTGTTGAAGATCCCTCTCAGTCATGTTTTAAAAAACTAAAAGATTTTCATTTATGAGAAAAACTCTCACAGACACTTTTGATCCAGTGCTAACAGAGTTAATAGGGTGCATTTTGGGAAACATATGACATATTTAGTTAGCTTTTTAATGCCTGCAGGTTGATGTTTTCCAGCTGGTTTAGACTGTGTACTTTTCTCTTTTTCCTACTGGATGTCAACTGGGAATTTGGAATACTCCTCCTTTATTGGACATCCAACCAAAGATTCTCACATGTGTTATTTGAATGACTGGGCAGCACATCCCCTAAGTTCATTTGGTCATGCAGAATTAAATACCACTTTTCCTCTGGAAAGCACAAATCAGATTTCTGACCTAGTAGCAAGCTAAAAGCTGACAACAGATGGGAAGAAAACAGGCATTGCTGCAGAATTTCCAGATTTCTTACAAGCCAGCATGCCTCTTACTACCTCCCTGCCTCTAGTCAGACTGAAAGACTGAAATACTGGTCTCAGGACTCACATGGATCTTGGGGATGTAATTCTCAGGTCACTTCGAATTCCCCAGTCTGCACAAAACTTCAGAATTTTCTGGGAGTTAGTACGAATGTAATTTTTTATCAAGGTCTTGTAACAAACAACGGTCTTACTGTGCTGCTGTTATGAATTAATTTCTGCTTACAATTATTAAATTGCATTCAAGTAACAAGAATTGCTGAATTTGTCCAGGCCCTGTTGAGCCATTCCATACCATCTCTTTCTAATAACAGAAATTTCCTTGCAATAAGAAGAAACTACACTGTAATGTCATTTTCTACATCTTCAGAGTTTGTATTAGAGTAGTCATTGGCATAAGATTTAAAAACTAAAATCGTTTCTGTCAGTTTGAAGTCCCTGTGCAGTTGCTGAAGTGTAGAGCCATGGAAGCTTACTGAGGAGCAACAGTCTTGAGCACAGCAATCACCTTCTGGATAATTATATGTAATACTATATATGGGTCCATAGAAATCTTTAAACACAGGCCTTCATTCTGCACATCAGTGAATATTCCTTTTTCTGCAAGTACATACACACACCAAGGCACCCCTTGATCCAAAAGTAAACAATACCTTTTCTCTCCAGTGATCACCTGATCTACCTGGAGCTCTGCTTGCCTGAAAACCTGTAAAGAGACTTTTTTTTTTTTCTTGAAATGAAAGCCCATGTGTTATTTTACAATGATAGTTCACATTTTTTAAAAATGCAGTTTCATAGGCCAAGATGTTTTTCTCTATTGCTGAATAACCTTTTTTTTTTGGTACTACAACACATTCAACATGCTGCTGAAAAATTAGACCAATTGAAAGCGTCTACTCACCAGAAATCAAAGGCATTGCCTTACAGTACTAAGTATATGCTAAGTAGTTTCTACATACCAGAAATCTTCTATGTCACCAACTTTGTGCCATCAGCAATGTTGGTAGAAAGTAGTTAGGCTTGTCTTTTTATCCAAAGCCATTGTAGCAGCTTTGTCAATGTGTTTTTCATTGCTTTATATTTACTCAAGCAGTACTTACCATCTTCAAAAATTGCTCCTATCTGAAATGATAATTCAGAGCTATGTTCTGCTTCACATGGATATACTGCTCTTGCTTTTCGGTGGGCAATGCTGAAAAAATGAAATTATGAATTATAGTAATTTTTTTGCTATTATGAAGACGCTTTCCTTTCTCAACCATTGTCTCTCCATTCTCGTTTGGAGATGACTAAAACTTTAAACACAATCTCACATGCATCATTACAGGCTTATAATTTATGCACACAAATGGCAAAGCTGAAGCTTCATAGCTTACTGTTGGCATTTCAGAATATCATACTCTCAACTTTATGCACACTTATTTTTATGACAGTTAAACTCGACTTTCAACTACAGTTAAAATTTTGCCAAGCACTAAACAACAATGAAATAAATAGTAGGCAAAGCATACTACACTTAATTTATAGACTGATCATCATTATATCTTCTGAAATGTTTCTTCATAAATCTTGCAATTCAGCTTTTCACTATCACTGTACAGAATTTGCATTTTATATTTCTTTACAATACAAAATTACTAGACTACTGAAGATGCTGTTTTGTCCTAAACACTGTAAGATATTTAAGATTTTAGGCAGTCTTTTAGAGTTGTTCTCAGAATGCTCAGTAATAAGACACCAATATGAATTTGTCCAAAGTATTCATTTCTGCAAGTACCATAAGCAGAGAACTTGGAATATACAAGTATTTTTGGCATCTCTTATTTAATCACGCCTTTGTAAACTGACAGTTTGCTGTTGCCCAGTGATGGTTTGTTTAGACACAGCATCCACACCATTAAATCATCTTTTGTTGAGCCCAGGCAACAACAGCTACACATAAAACATTGGGAAAGATTCTCCCTGCCTCAAGGAACTTGCAGTCAAAACAGACAATGTAGTTTTGGTGCAAAATGCAACCAGTAATGAGAAATGGAATTTTTGTTACCAAGTGTTGGGAAGAATTTATGAATATACCCAATTATTTTAATTAGAAAAGTAGAAAGTATAAAGCTTGAAGGAAAAAGCTAAGATTGTGAAGACCTTCAAAGGAAAAAGTGAAAATACTTCAAAAGATGGACGACAACAACATGGAAGGAAGCAGAAACAGGATGGAAGGACAGCAGGCCAAAAGAGTGAAAGAAACGAATGAAACCACAGAGACAGGTAAACACAGAGGCAGGTCTTTCAGAGGCAAGAAGGCTAGGTTGAGAAACTTAAATTTGACACGGGTGGCTACAGAAAAGAAAGAATCTGTGCTTTAAAAGACGCCGTAAGAGAATCGCTGCAGTAGAGACACTATGAATTGAATTGACCACCCAAATCAAAGTCTGCTTGTATTAACCAACAAGCCCCTGGCTCAATCTGTGTGCCTTCCACAAGGAAGGTGTTCAAAGGGAAAATAAGACAAAGTAGACAGTTATTTTATTCTGTCAATATCGCTAAGGTTGCATTTCTTAATTTGAGATAATCATTCACATACTGCAGAAGACATGAATTAGATATTTTCAAAAAGATACAGGAAAAAGGAGGCAAATAAATAACCAGCAGAAGTTGAAGTGTACATCATACCTTTCCACTGCTCTGTCGCTCCCAGTGGCAGGGTTAGGGAAGAAGAAAGCGGGCGGTGCAGTATTTGTGGCAGCGGGGTTAGCAGACGGTGTGTTCATCCACGAGACCATTGATGGGCGGCTTTGACCAGGACTAAGAGGAAATATTTTCAAGGCAGAATTAAAAAGGTGAATAAAATTTCTTTTCACACCAAAAGGTTTGAATCTTTATAACTAGATAACTAGTTAAAGTCTCGAATTCAAAACCAGTAATAATGTTGAGCTGATTTTGCAGACATGGCTGTCATACGATGCTGCATTTACTCCTTGAAAGCATTTCTCCTACATGCCCTACATCCTAAGGTAAGACAGATTACCTGAGATGCATGACATAACCAATAATAAGACAAAATTCCACATTCCTTATCTAATAAAGACAGATACAATGAAACTGCATATAGCAGGCTATTATTTGAGCTGCCAATTTGCCTTTACAAGTTTTGATGTATCTATTTAAAAACCTTCTCAGTGCTGTACTAAGGCATGTACGACTGGGAAGATTTCAAAAGAGGCTGTGGCTATTACAACATTGGGATCACGATGCTGGTTCCGGACTGAGATCTCATTCGCATAACTGCATAGACACTGCCTCTGTGGCTGCCCTCACAAACACACTGTTCAAATATGTGCTAAATCAATGGCTGAACACATCGTTGTCACAAGAGGAGAAGAAACAGCAGTCAAAGTTAAAACTTTTATTCATCATTGAAAAACATACAAAGTCCTCCCCAACATAAACGATGTTCCTAATTTCACACCGTAAAGAACTAAAGCGTTCCAGCACTGGAAGGCTGTCTTTCACTACAGGGACAAAGCAAAAAATATTCCAAACATTTAATGTCAGAATATCTTTGGAACAAAGAGCTGGACTTCAAGGAGTTTCTAAGCAGAAATAGCATTAAAATCATTTGCACACAGCTTTCATATAGGAGTCATCACTCAGAAGTACAGACTTCAAAATACAGCATTTATCAGTTCATCTTATTCCAAGATGAACCTCTCAGATAGCATAAATCTGCAAAGTACCACCAAAATCTAGGAATCCAGCCAAGATGGTTTCTGTGGGGGGTGGAAATGCACACCTAATCAAGGTGGAATGACCAAAAGCAAAAAAGGGATCAACAATCACCTCAGTTATAATTTTAAATAAATAAAAGGAAGCAGGAAACCTAAATTATGTAGGTGATTTTAATGTTCTTGTGTACTGGGATATATCATTTCTAGAAGAAAGGATCACTATTGTTGGCTTGCACAACATGGTTTACACCCAAATTCAACTTTTACAAACTGATTTTCTTAGCCAATATATCTCTTAGT
>Ga0181612_168267_pt1 | contig 11809 bp, 14 predicted proteins | sample HoacroProtozoa21_FD_119630 | JGI IMG/M metagenome (GOLD analysis project Ga0181612, IMG submission 119630) | Hoatzin crop microbial communities from Cojedes, Venezuel. Combined Assembly of Gp0051906, Gp0051904, Gp0051908 | reverse complement strand
GAAGTTGGCTATGCCGACAGACTTCCCTTTATTAAGGCATCTGGTCAATTCGCCGAAGATAGATACGGGAACAAGATTATGTACAGGAAGTATATGGTGGATTCCCTGACTTTCAATATGCTCGACATTGAGATTCTGGAAAATTTTAATGCTCCCGTAACCAACTCCGTATGGTTCAGCGAAAAAGCCTGGAAGGCATCTGGCTTTGACGGGGAACATCATGACATCAGCGTTCTATCCGAAAGAGTCCAGGGCTGCGAAAACTTAGCCGGAATCATAGCCGGATTCCCGACAAGTGGGGAAAATGTCGGAGAGGAAGAAAACGTCATTCTGGTGGTTTGTAAAGAGGATGAAGTCGATTTAGGATATTGCGGTTTAGCCATAAAGACAGGTCCTGACCATAAGGAAGCGGGGAAAACCATCGAGGAAGCCATCAAAGAATGGGACAAAGAAAAGACCTCTATGGTGTTATATTCAGGATATATCAAGGATAAGATTGAGGAAGACCTTAGGCCAGCTAAAAACAACATGCGTCTTGTGGAACTTTTCATGGCTATCGCCACCATAATTGCCCTTTTGGGACTTTTGGCTATGAGTTCTTACTATGCCGACATCAACACCAAGGATGTCGCCATAAGAAAAGTTTTCGGAAGCGACGCCGGCAAGGAAATCAAAAAAGGCATCAAGGATTATATGATTATAGTGCTGCTGGCCTGTCTAATCGGCGTTCCGCTGGCCGTTTATGCAGCCAGAGAATACCTCAAGCAATTCACATACAAGATAGAAGGCTACGGATGGATCTTCGTAGTGGCCGTATTGATTACGCTCTGCTTTGCCCTCCTGTCAGTATTTTGGCAGACCCGCCGCTCTGCTCTCACCGAACCCGCCAAAGAGCTGAAAAAAGAATAACTAAAAAAACTCCGTCATCTTTCTGGACAAAAATTTCTTATCTTTGCGAGACTTGTTTTACTAACCCTTTAAAACCAAATTGCCATGAAGAAGTACATTTGCAATATTTGTGGGTACATCTATGACCCCGAAGTGGGAGACCCTGATAGTGGAATCGCTCCTGGAACCGCTTTTGAGGATATCCCCGAAGATTGGGTTTGCCCTCTCTGCAGCGTTGGAAAAGAAGATTTTAGCCCCGTAGAAGAATAGTTAATGGAACGGTACCTAAAGAAGCTCAAACCATATATGCAAAAGTATCTTGCGGAGAGATATTCCCCGGAAGAGGCTAGCCTACAAGCTGATGGCGATTTATAAGAAGAAGGCGGACCGCAAGAGAGGAGGTGCCTGGGGCAATACTTGGAAACTCCCTATCGGAATTTCTGGGGTGTTATGCCAGTGCGGTGCTTGAAGTAGTCGCAGAAGAATGGGAGGCTCTCGCTGAAAGTGAACAAAATCAGAAAAAAGGAATCGCCTAAAAAAAGCGATTCCCTTTTTCAATTTTATTTGTTTATATCATCTACTCTTTATTCAGAGATCGTGATTGATTTAAAGGTATAACCTCCGAAAGTCTTGTTTTCTACATCCAATGCAGGAACTTTATCGCCTGACGCACTTGATTGACCACTTGCTAGGGTGAGGTCAATATTTGTAGTATCAACATCAAGAAATACAGAACTACCCCACGCGTTGATTACACCTTTGAAGATTACTGATGTTAGTCCTGTACATTTGTCGAATGTCCGTACCCCTATAGAGGAAACTTCACTTGGAATTTCTATAGATGTAAGAGATGTGCAACCGTAAAAGGCATATTCTCCTATTGTCGTAACGTTTGATGGGATTTTTATAGATTCAAGAGCCTTGCATTCACGAAAAACACCATTTCCTAAACTTGTAATACCCGTTGGCAGGTTTATAGATTTAAGGGCAGAACAACCAAAAAAGGCATATTCTCCTATTGTCGTAACGCTTGATGGAATTTTTATGGATTCAAGAGCCGTGCAATGAGCAAAAGCATTTGTACCTATTTGTGTAAGCGTATACGGCAATATTATATTTTTTAATTTCTCACAAAATTCGAAAAATCCGCAATCTTCATTTCGGTTTGTACCTACATCTTTAGTATGAGATAATGATGTAGTACTTATAAAATACCGAAACTCGTTAAATGATTCAAAATCAGAAAAACATAAAAGTGGATATTTACCATCTTCTTCTTCCGTGGTATAGTTATTTAAATCCACATCCTCAGCAAATGAATATTTCATATAATATGTTTTATCATCATCTTCCCCTACAGTTTTCATATACTCTTGGAATGAATTGTTCCCTTCACTATCTTTATACTCCCAGAAAATTGCTCCAACATTAGGATCTGCAAAGGTGAAGTATTTTGTAAATGAAGAATTATTAAGATTTAGAGGAACTGTAACAAGGTCGTTTGCCTTAAGATCAAGAGCTGAAGGCAAAGTCGCAGTATAGGTGTCAACACTTGTCTTAACGGTAATTGTACCGGTTGTACTGGCCGCTGCAGGGGCAACTACCATATAAACAATGCCTGCGTCGTCAGCACTTGAGCCAACTGCCACACTTGAAGCAGTAGCGGTAACGGCGTCTGCATCACCTTCTGCAAGGGCAGGGGAGTTGGTGATATCTACAGATGCGAAATTACCAGCGATGCCTTCTGCTGCGTAGGTGATGGAGGTAACGGTCTCAGAGGTATGAGAAGTGCCATAAACCTGGAACTTAAGAACAGCGCCAAGGTTGTGCATCTTGAAGGTACCAGATACATCAGAGCCAGCCTCTACTTCAAGAGCCTCGGAGTACATAGGCATGGCATCCTTAATGGTGGCACCATCCTGCTCAGCAGGGATACTGAATACTACAGAACCGGTAGCAGAATTGCACTCGGAATAAGGGAAGGTTGCATAAACCTTATCTCCATCGGAGAGTTCTGAAGAGAAGGTAGCGGTAGCAATACCGGCAGAGGTAACGGTACCTTTTACGCTGGATGAAGCATAAACATTGATAGCATCATTGTCTACCCACTCGTAAGCGGTTGCGTCCTCATTAAGAACTGCCTTTGTGTTGTCAGTGGCAATGTTAAAGGTGTAGGAGTACTGACCTTCCTGAACGGGAGCGGTCTCCTTTGCACAGGAGAAGAGCATCATTGCTGCTGCAGCAAGTGATGCAAGGGTGAAAATCTTTCTCATAGGGCAAACTATTAACCAAGACCACCTTGCCCACCTTCAATGGGATTGAGTTTTTCCATACTGTCGCTTGTACAGAGAACACTTCCAACGCTGATGTTGAAAGTTTCGCACTTGGGTGTCTCATAGGAACCCAGGGTGCTAAATTTTAGTTGTTGTTTTTCCATTTTTTGTGTTTTAAGGTTGTTATTGAAAATAGTAGTAGACAGTATACGGCAAAAGGGTGTCACGCTGTCCTGGATTGGACTTGTGACACCCTTTGCGGAGGTTTCTATTTGAGTGGTAGAACCTACATAACTAATTGATTTACAAGAGGTTGCCCCCCCCTATGCGCGGTGGAGAACTCGTTAGTTATGTAAGTGGTCCTATACATTGTTGCTTTAAGTTGTTATCTGCTCGTGTCATTTTTGAACCGAACATCTGCAAATGTAAGGATAATTTTTGTTGTTAGCAAACGAGCGCAGTTAAGTTTTCATCAAGTTTTGAACATGGGCCGCTGGGCGCTTGCCATCAGGGCCAGTATGAGGGTAAATCTTTTCATTTTTTTTCGGTTTTTATTGCACTTTTTCGGTTGTTGACTCCGAAGCAAAACAAATTCCTGGTCCACTGGAGTGCGCTCTATGGCCGTTTTCTAGCCCTATCTAGGGTAATTTACCCCACATGGCGCCACTGGAACCCTCTGGGAGGCCGATTCCCGGCCCAGGATTTCATTTTGCTAAATGGTTGGTCGGGTAAAAGTCGGGTGCGAACTTCGGCTCTCAAATATTTTAGTAGAAAATTCCTAAAAAACTAGGAATTTTAAAAAATATTCCTTACCTTCGCATATGGTAATAGTTTTTGAGGATAAGGAATTGGAAAAACTGATTTTTGAGGGTCAGAGTAGGAAGTATCGGGCTTATGCACGCGACAGGAAATTTCTGGATAGATTAAGGCTTATCTTCAGAGAAATAGATGGGGGTATAAAAATTATAATGATAGAGTTAAATCAGAATCACTATGGTAACCTTTAATATGCGCAGACCAATACCGAATCCGGTTCCTCCGGGGTGGGGAATTCGGGAGGAGCTGAAGTCAAGGGGAATTTCGCAGAAGGAGTTCGCTAAGGTGATTGGCATGCAGCCATCGCATCTTAACGAGCTGATTAAAGGGAAGTTAACCATTACAGAGAGCATCGCGGCAAAGTTAGAATCGGCACTGGGAATCCCCGCAAATTATTGGTTGACCCTTCAGGCGAACTATGATTATGATTTGGCGGCTGAGAAATATGGCTTTGAGTTAGGTGCTGTCCTGAATTCGCCGGTCGGGGTTCCGTATGGTGGCGAAGCAGGGGAGGCCTATGCCCAAGGGCTTGAGGAAGGGAAATATTCTGAGCGCACTAGAATACTTGACATTCTGGAAAAAGAAGGAGTGTCTCAGGACCTTCTTGATAAGATTTCCAAGTAGGTCCTTTGCCGCTCTGCGATCTCCCCGCACCATGTTCCGTGTGCAAAAGGGTACCCTAGCGCACACCGGAACCTCGTTTTTCCTTTCTTGTGTGCAAAAACACCCCATTTTGCACACCAAAATGAAGATTATTATGCTCCGACGGGATTTTTAGGGCTTTTGCTAGTGACTCAAGCTGGCTCAAATCTTAAATGTTCTACAATCTCCTCGAAGATAGTAAAATTCTTGGTTATTTAGGATATCTACAAGAATTTTTTCCAGTGTTGGAGATGGAATTCCTTGATTTGTGCGGATGGGCGCCCTGGTAACAAGATTGTTTATTACGATTGAATTCTACTTTGAATATAAACATACTAGGTGAAATGGTAAAATGAAGAGAATGGGTGGGTCGCACAGAGGGCCTTCATCATCCTTAAATGCATAGCGAGCACAGTCACTTAATGTGTCCTATGCTCGCTTGGTTAATGTTTATACTCAAAGTAGAAATGATTCTACCATTTCATTTCCGCAAAGATAGTAAGAATTTTAGAAATTCCAAATCTGAAATTTAATTTCGTCTGCGGTGTTGGATGTTCTCTGTCTTCGCTCCACAAGCCGCTGCCCCAGACCATTATCTGGTACACATCTTGAAGAGTATTTTGGTGTTTTTAGATGTACTTTGAAATGGAAACCAAAACCAGGAAAATATCGCCGTTTGTGCCGATTACGCTGGGCACGCTTTCGGCGTTTGGGCCGTTTGTAACGGACTTTTATCTGCCGGTTATGCCGGAGATGGCAGAGTACTTCAGCACTTCTACTGCGCTGGTTTCTGCCAGTTTGACAATGAGTATGATTGGTCTCGCGCTGGGGCAGATTCTAATCGGTCCTCTGACCGATAAATATGGCCGCAAGGGGATTCTACTGGGGTCACTGGTGCTTTTTATCGTTTCGACAGTGCTGCTGCTTTGCTCGAAGGATATCCACTTTTTGAACTTGATGCGACTGTTTCAGGGCTTCGGCGGTGCGGGCGGCATTGTGATTGCCAAGAGCATGGCCACCGACCTCTATACAGGGGAGGACCTGGTGAAATTTATGGCTCTGCTGGGCGCGATTGGCGGGGTGGCTCCCGTGGCTGCACCGGTGCTGGGCGGGGTTATGACCTACATCACCAATTGGAAGGGGCTGTTCGCTATACTGCTCGCTCTGGGAATTGTGCTGCTGCTCTGCTCCTTCTTCCTGAAGGAGACGCTGCAGCCGGAACTGCGGGATAAGCGGCCGGTGATGAGGGTGTACGCCAACCTTTTTAAGGTGCTGAAGAACCCTGTTTTTGTGACCAGCACGCTATCGATAATGTTCGGAATGTTCACCTTCTTCGCATACATCGCATCCTCATCGTTTATCATCGAAGAATCCTACGGGCTATCGCCGCTGGTATACAGTATCTGTCTGGGAATCAATGCGATAGTGATTAGCGTCGGCTGCGCAGTGTCGGCGAAATTTAAGGACCTGACGCGTTGTCTGAAGCTTGCGGGGATTGGGGTGTTTGTGGCTGTTGTGCTGATTGCGGCGGCGCTGCTGACGAAGCAGGGAATTGTGCTGCTGATGTGCGCGTACCTGCTATTTATGCTGTTTTATGGAATGTTGCAGGCCATCACAAATGCCACTGCGCTGGATTCTGAGAGGGAAAATGCGGGAGCCGCCAGTGCGATTTTCGGAGCTGCCGGCTTTGTCGCCGGTGCGGTTGCCAGCCCGCTTGTCGGTCTCGGCGAACTGCACTTCAGCACCTCAATGACCATGCTCGCCGGCGGCATCCTCTGCATGGTCTTCACTTTTGCCATGATTCCGGCGTTGCGAAAAATTTCGCACGAAAAAAATCGCACGAAAAATTTCGCAAATGAAAAATGTTGAGTATAAGTGCGTAGGAAGGGGATTTTGAGCCGTTTGCAAGTGTAAAATTTTTCGTTTTTTTTAGACATTAGCATGATGTCCTTTCTTTCGAAAATATTTCAGCGGAATGAGGGAGCAATGATATCCCATCTTTCCGAATATTTTTCTAGGGAGCTGGGAGCTATATGATTCTCATTTGCAAGGCTTTTCCAGGAGTGAATGGCGTCGGAAACTTCAGCTATTATTTCCCGAGCATCTTCTCGGCTAATCAAATAGCTTTCGCTAGCATCCAGAAGTGTGTTGATGTCTGAAGCGTCGCTGTAACCATCGATTAGAAGACACTGATGGGATTTTAGCGAAGGGTTGAGGTCGTAAGAGGGAGCAAGAGTCCAGCCCCTATTCGTAAGTATGAATCCATGATTTCGGAAGTGGTCGTCGGTATTTCCAAATAGAATGTTGAAGGCCACCCTTCGATATAATTCTCGCAAGTTTTCCTGCACATCCGTGCAGCCTTTTACAATGAAATCCACAATATCCAAGTAGCCATTGCCCGTTTCTGCACCACTGCCATCACTCAAGCCAAGAAGTGCCATTGCCGAGGCAAAGTGGCATCTGCCTCCGCGATGATTCCTATCGAATCTTTCCGACAGCAGAATGTCCCTGTTCTTCTTGATTTTCAATACTTTAGTACTGGCAGTTGAGATGCCAGCCTTCCTCGCCACAAGATGAGAAAAATGCTCTATCAACTCGGTATTTTCCAAATCATTTTTAGATGGAAACTTTGCTATAAATAGGGTGCCGTCAGCGTCAATTACATTAGCCTTTGGCCTTGCTCCTCCAAGCGATGAACCAGGGTCAACCAATTGATTCAGCCAGCGTTGCTCGGGGAGCAGTCCCTTTTCCTCAGCATCTTCAATTTTGCTGCATGCCTCACAAAGTTCATTGAGACTCTCAATGGGAGGTACGCCCAACCTTGAGTCGGCCTTTGCAAATGAAGAATAGCGTTCTTCGCTGTACCTCAGACCTCCCATCCTAGTAAAATCCTCAATCCCGATCAAATAATCAAAGTTCCCCAGAGCTTTTACCTGCCTTTTTTCTTCCTTGGCCAAAATGCGCTCTCTTCGATCCATTAGCAGACGCCCCCATCTATCTGGAAATGAATCTTTTACAAAGCCAAAGATATCATTGCGCGGATGCTGCATGCCTCTAGAGTTGGATATGTCACCACTAAGAATGATGTCTCCATGGGAAGCCAGCCAATCGCTCGCGAATTCAAAGGAAAAATGGTCATTTCCCCGGACGCGCTCATAATACAGGATTCCAACCTCCTCTATACCCGGGAGGAAGTCAAAATCGGCATAGACATAAATACTTTTCATACTACTTCAATTCAGCATCTTGTAAATCTCGGCCAAGGGGGTCGTTGGCGGCGATAAGTGTTATATCATTTTCGAGGTTAAGGGCGTAAAGCACGCGGGCATAGATGCCCAGAGCAACCGTTGGGTCACCCTTTTCAACCTTCGATACGGTCAGGCGGCTTACGGTGGCCCTATCCGCAACATCCTGCATAGAAAGATGCCTTCTCTTACGTGCAAGCATAATCTGCTCGCCCATCAAATCGAGGTCTTTCGTGATAGCCCGAGGCATTACTTTTCCAAATGTTTTCCTGCTCATAAATGTATATTGTGGTTTGCAAATATAGTGATTTTTGTAAACTACAACAAACATTTGTTCGAAATCTTGCTATTCCCGATATTAATTCCTATATTTGTGAAAATGCAATTTATGTTATTTAGAGGCAAAAAATATCTTGTTCTGTTGATGCTTGGGATGCTGCTGGGGTGCGGCGTTGCGAGCGGGCAGAGGATTCAGAACGCGTCGTATGCGACCATCGGCTATATCAAGAGCGATGGCACGATTCAGGATGCTTCGTATAAAACGGTAGGGCACATTAAGGCTAATGGGGTGGTGCAGGACGCTTCTTACAAGACGATTGGGCGCATCTCCGGAAATAAGGTGCAGGATGCTTCCTACCGTACTGTGGGCTATATTAAGGACGATGGAAAGGTGCAGGATGCTTCGTATCGCACGCTCGGTTATATCAAGAGCGATGGGAAAGTGCAGGACGCTTCCTACCGCACTATCGGTTATGCTCGGGATATTCCCCAGACCTGGGCGGCGCTGTATTTCTTCTTTTGTAAATAATTGGTAGTTTGCAGGACGCTAACTACTTGCTGTTGAGGATTTTAGCCTTCTGAGCGTCGAATTCCTCCTGGGTTAGGACGCCTTCGTCGAGGAGTTTTTTGAGCTCGCGGAGCTGCTCGGTGACATTGGCGGTGTTGGGCTCGCTGGAGGCGGTTCCGTTGCTGCTGGAGCTGGCGTTGCTGTCACTTCTCAGGGACTCAAAGGGGTCTCCGGAGTTCTGCCCGTCGTTATACTTTTGGTCGAATTCTTCCTGCGGCATCAGCAGCATCAGCACACCCTCAATGATACCGATGATTGCTGGGATGCCGGTTTTCATGGTCTTTTTGATGTTTTCAGCAAAGATAGGTATTTTGGACGCTTTTCCCGAAGATTGTAAGGGAAATTTTGAATTTTGGAGAAAAAATACCCCAGAAATTACAAAAGTTGGGGTAAATTTACCTTAGAAAGGGGTGAACAGCCTTATCAGCGGTTCCAAACTAACGACATCTGAATCGTAAATAACCCCACCTCGGTGTGATTTGGCTTTGTATCCTAGCCATTACCTTGCCGCCTTGGTTGAGAGCTTTTTGCCGTTGCGGTCGTAGGTCATTATCCAACTACCGCGGACGGCGGTGAAGCCTTGCGAGGTCACGCTCTTGATTTCCCCGATGCTATCCACGCCGAGGGTTTGGTACTTCTTGCAATTGGCGTCGTAGAGATAGTACCAGGAGTTGTGGCGGAGGATGATGAAGCTATCGCTGTAGCCGACTAATTCGCCGGCAGAAGCCCCTAGAGTGCCGATTTTCTTCCCTGAGGAATCATAGAGATAATACCAAGACCCAGAGGTGCTGGTCACGATGTAGGCAATGCTTTTGCCCTGCCCAGCTGCGCTGAGCGATGAAATAAGTCCCATAATGGTGATTAGAATATAGAGTTTGTGGTTCATGTTGGTGGTGTTGTTTCGTAATTTCAAAGCGTGACATTGTCACGGTTCGACTGATTTGCTTAATGAAATTACTCCTTTTATGCAAAGATAAGTAATTTAATGAGATATGCTACTCCCGACAGGAGGGCAAAAATTCTTGTTTATCATAAAAAAAACAAGAAAAAGTGGGCTTGTCGCTATGAATTACGGTTTACTATCACCACCATATTTGGGGGCTGGTGCTTCCTCAAGAGTGTGGACAATATAATCATTGATGGTTGTACCGTAAGACAAGGCATTTAATGCAATCTGCTCATGCAGGTAGGAGGGCATGCGCAGTACGATATTGCCACTGAAAGGCTTGCGGGGCTCAACACCATCGGCCTTGCATCCCTCTAGATAGCTATCAATAGCAGCCTCAAAGTCGCTCTTAAGCTCTTGCAGAGTGCTACCTTCGTAGAGAATGAGGTCTCTGTGCATGCCAATAACCTTACCGCAAAGGCAATCATCTTCCTTGCTATATTCTACGGTTCCTTTATAGCCTTTATATTCTAGATAATCCATTTTAAATCAGATTTTTGTTCTTTAAATGTTGATATATCGCTTTTAACATCCATGACTTCATAATACTGCCAGGGTGTGGCTTGTGTAGGTCAATGTAATCTTCCGTCACTTTATTTTGAAATCTTATACGAGACCCCGAAGTGGCACCCTTATTGCTCACTTCATATCCAAAAGTAGCTAACAAGGTAATCGTTTCGGCGAAGGTAAAGTCCTTCGGAAAAGCCTTAAATCTTTCAATAAGTTTATCCCTTTTGCTCATATCTAACATGTTCTTTTGCAAATATACTAAATTTAGTATCAAAAGCAAAAGAAACTGAGAAGTTTTTTACAATTGTCTATATATTATTTGAGAAAGCCATTTGGTGATAGATGAGGCTTTTAACTCCCTACAAGATGGCAAACATTCTTGTTTATAACGAATAAAACAAGAAAAAAGCGCATTTTGTTAAATTTATGCAAAATGATTAATTAGACATGTTACTCCCGGTCTCTGAATACCGTTTTTGCGGCCGGCGCAATTTATCTCAACGCTATTGAGATTTTTTCATTTCCAATCACTGAAATTAGGTCCTAATTATCAAGGTATGATGAAACTTCTTGTTGTTGATGGGGCTAGGTCGGCAAATATTCACAACTTTGTAGTTGTATTTTTCGCTTAATCTTTTTATCTTTGCGAAAAGCAAATGACTATGATTGATATTAGTAAATATAAATCAATGGTTCCATCGAAATGGAGGGAGGAAGCAGAGTCTAGAAAGCTAAATAAGCGCTGGCTGGACTATTCGCATTATATTTCAATGGCTATGCTTGACAAAATGGAAGAAAGCGAAATGACTCAGACTCAGCTCGCAAACAAATTAGGCTGTAGTCAGCAGTATGTGTCAAGAGTACTAAAGGGGAGTGAGAACTTATCCCTTGAGACTATCTGTAAAATCGAGGATGCTTTAGATTTGTCATTTATTACAAATACTAACCATGTTCATACAAAAATCTTAAAAACCGACAAAACAGAAAAATAAGGAAGAGGAGGATTTGTGAGATGGAGTATATTATTTATTTCGATGAGTCAGTAAGCGATGGAAGGTATTTTACTGATTTCTTTGGTGGGGTCTTGGTTCGTAGTGGTGATTTTAACCACATAAAGGAAGCATTAGACAAGAAAAAGCAAGAATTAAATCTAAATGGCGAGATTAAGTGGGTAAAGGTAACCGCCAATTATCTAAACAAGTACAAGCAGATTATGGACCTTTTCTTTACATTTGTAAAGGAGAATAAGCTCAAGGTGCGTATAATGTTCCGAGAAACTTCGCAAGTACCATCAAATTTAACATTTGAGCAGATTCATAACCGATATTCTCTCTTATATTATCAGTTCGTCAAAAATGCTTTTGGGCTTTCATTTCATGATGACGAAGAGGGGAAGGAACCCGTATACCTCAGACTCTATTTTGATGAAATCCCGTATTCTTTGCATCAAAGAGACGCATTTAAAGCACATATATATTCCTTGCAGCGCAATTCTCGATTTAGAAGAGCGCACATTAAAATCCGCCTTGGCGATATTGTGGAAATAAAGTCGCAGAAACATTCAATTCAGCAATGCATGGACATAGTGCTTGGCTCAATTGCTTTTATGCTAAACAGAAGGAATGAAATTACAGATGGAATG
>Ga0181612_104172_pt1 | contig 11809 bp, 6 predicted proteins | sample HoacroProtozoa21_FD_119630 | JGI IMG/M metagenome (GOLD analysis project Ga0181612, IMG submission 119630) | Hoatzin crop microbial communities from Cojedes, Venezuel. Combined Assembly of Gp0051906, Gp0051904, Gp0051908 | reverse complement strand
TGTGCTCATGACTGAAGGCCAGTCCTCTCCCGGTATAAATGGGAGCTAAGATTCATGCCATGTGTCTTGCTTTTCTCCATACCTATGATGCCAAAGAATGAAGCCAATGTGATGATATGACCAATTATAACTCAGACAGGTCAGTGCATCTGAAACTATCTGCTCTCCTTTCCTGCTTCCATGCTGCTTCCATACAAAGGAGGCAGTTTGGGGGCTGAAGCTTGATTTTTGCTGCTAACATTAAGGAGAAGGTAACAACTGGTGAAGGGAGGAAAATGACTCCAAAGATAACTGCCATAAAAGTACAGGGAAGGTGGACTCAGAAACTGAATAGCATAGTATTACTCCCATATTCATGGACTACCATCTAAGAAAACAGAGAACATAGCTCAAATTGATAAATTCAATCTCCTTTCAAATTCAGAAGCAAGAAATCAGCCATGCTACACACACACTGATGATCTAGTTGCTCTTCTTCCCCTCTGAGCTTTCTGCCCACTTTTTGACACAGATATGGGGGCCACCAAGCGAAGGCTCACCCATGCTTTTTAGCACATTTGCATTTGAGTCTGCGAAGGGAAGGCTAACACTTGTCACCCAGGTACTGAGTGCATTCCGTAAGCTATAGTATATTCTTAAACATTGTTTCATTGGAGGGAAGTCTTCTGTGATCCTAACCAGTAAGTAAGTAAATCTGTGCTGAGATGCTGATCTACATCCACCTCAAGAGCTTCAGATTTCACTAGTAGAAAACATGAAGCAAAACTGCAACTAGCAGGAACGAATACTTGGATTCAGGTAATCATCAGGACAGAAGTAGAAGATACTCCTTATTTGGACTCCTATACCTGCACGAATAATTGCCTGATCCTGGAACAAAAATTAATTTGTTTGGTGCGTATAACAAAATCGTAAATTGGCAGCAATAGCATTGTCAGGAATCTTGAACTTGTCCTGTGCAAATGGGATTGGCACACATAATTTATTTTTTGTAAGACTTCAAAGAAAATAGGTCAAAATTCCTCACTGCAATTAGTTCAACTCAATATATGCATCTTTGATCTGTTGAAAGATAATTATACTTTTCTAAATTATCTTCATTTCACTGAAACTGGCAAGATATGAAAGTAAGGATGGATCTGAACCTAACTGAGGTTCTCCAGGGAATTGTCTTGTTATAAGTATGTGAGGTGACAGCCCAGGGTAAGTCCATTGCTGGTGAGCCAAGGCAACTTCTTCACTCCTGCAGTACTAGTTTAGTATTTCTGTCACTTCCACAATAGAAGGATGAAAAACCTTTCTGAAAAAGGAAGTATATAGATTTTAGGTTTGTCAAAAATAGGTTGAAAATCTTAGCTTGAATCTATCTCTATGATTTTAACAACCTGTAGGATCTTTGCTAAACACAGAGCAAATTCAGGGCATGGTCACCACTCGTCTGAGCAGCTGATTTCAGAGCACTGTAGGAACTGACGTTAATAAGAATTATCAGATCAGTCAGACATAAATCCTAGCCCTGCTGTTGTCCTTTTCAGGCTTCCTAAACTTTATTCCTAATTCCAACTGCATTTCTAAGGACATTCCTAACTTTCAGCATTGGACTATATTACTCAAGTAAGGAGAAGATATCATCACCATAAAATGAAGAGAAATGACATCTTCCAAGGCAAGATTTAAAGGGCTAAAACAACTCAGTGGGAAGAGGAACAGAGGAGTTCTGGATAGATTGGCCAAGTCAAAGAGAAAAAAACCTATTTTCAACTCTTGTGATTCATGGAAAAGGTACAGGAATGAGACCCAGAATGGAGAAATAAACTGAATATTTATGTACAAAGAGGATAAACCAAGGAGATTAGAACTCTAGGTGAGATACACATATCCTCATTTTCAAATATCAGAATTTATGTATCAAAAGATGATAAATTTTTGCAGTTGGAAAAGGTTTTACAAGTAAAAGATATTTACAGGTGTGATCTTACAGCCAAAACTGTAGGAAAGGGAGATTGTAACCTCCCTCTAATGTTTGGCATTTCTGAGTCCACTTCAGTGTTCTCCTTTGGTATCCCCATGTGTGTGTCTACGGAGGGAAAGAGTAAATGATCCAGGTAAACAAGCACGTTATGCAACCCTGCATCTAGAAAACTGTGTCAGCCTTTAACTTGTTTAACTGGCCCTCCTATGGCAGTAACACATCATTACTGCTTTCCGGTGTTTATTAATGTCATTTTTATGGTTTATTTGTAGCAAGGTTCAAATTCCATGCAAATAGATGTTTAAAAAAAATCAGGGGTTTCATAGTCTTCATTATTACCTATTGCAGAAAGGAGATTGAATTGGATAGGGATGGGGCAGACAAAGAGGCTAATGGAGCAGCGTTTTGAATAGATTTGTGGTCTTACACAGGATCTCTACCTCATCAAATTTCCTGAAATCCCATAGCTACGAAAATAAACAATCCAGTCAAACCTGCCATTTCAGACTAAAGATGCTCAGTTCTGCTGCACTAAGGATTTTTCTTTATGCTGAAATGGTCAACATGCTCTGAAGAAAATTGGTGGAGATTCATTCCTAAGCCAGTCAAATGTCCAGGACTTCTTAAAATTAGTAGTCATCATTCCGTTAATAATAGTGTACAAGGCAAGACTGTCATTCCCAAGCCACTCCTGGCCTACTGGCACAGACGGACTGCAGCAGGCAGTAATGTGATTCTTCTCTTCCCTCTGAGGGAAAGGATGCAGAAGACTCAAGCATCCCAAATGACTAAGCACCCACCAAAAAGGAAAACTGCATGGTTAGTCATGAAATTGAGAGAGCAATCATTCACCGCATGGTAAGAGAACTGATTTCCTGAGCTCAAAATTAATATCCAAGCCCCATGGAGAGCCAATAAGGAGCTCTCCAGCATTTTTTCCTTTTTTTTTTTTCTCTTACAGATACTGAAATATGAATATATGCATGTCATCCTCTGCATGTAAATTGGTATAAAAATCTCACTCTAACAATTCTTTTTTCTCTACAGGAATGCAAAATAAAGAGTTTTTAAAGTACTATGTTTGATTTAATTTGAACCAATGCATTCAGTAAGCTCTCCAAACATCTAGCAGGAGATACTGAGACTATTTTTTTTTTCTCAGTGATAAGTTCTCAGTCTATAGGTTGCCCATGGTCTGTTTGCATAAACAAAATCCCCAAAGTGAGCATAGGTTATGAGCGGATTAAACATGTGATGCTTGTTACTGGTATGAACATTCATCATTGCATCCCAAAGGGACAGTCTTGCTGCAAAACTTGTTTCTCCTTCTACTCTTCTCATTGCAGTTAAAGGAAGAACAATGCAATTATGGAGTTTTCTTTACAGCTAGAGCAGTCTGTAGTACTGGCTGTTGGCAGTAAGTCTGAATTGGGACAGGTAGGGGGAATCAATTGGGCAATATCTGCTGGGGATGACAGCACTAAGACTAAAAATTGCTTTCTAGGGAGCCATCTTCCTTCCAATTTCATAGCTTAGTTTGATCAGAAGACTGAAACTACAGAGGTGGTGTTGTTGGGATGGGGGTTTCCAATACAGTCTAGAGTACAGCTTGAAAATTCAACAGAGAGGTCTGCTATATCTTGAAAACTTGGATAGATGGGAATTTTGGTTTAGCAATTCTAGTCATCTAGTTCAGGATGTCTTCTTTTAGAAGTTTACTTCAGGTTTATAAAGCTCCTTTCAGTCTCACTACCTCTACATAAGAAAGGATCTAATTCTAAGCGAAACCCTAATAATGATAGAGATCTGTCAACAAGACTGTAAGACATATCCTTAGACTGAAAGTTATCAAGTTTGGCAGGTGAAACTATTATATTTTGTTATGACAAGTTCAGTGAAAATATGCAGTTTTCACTTTTCAGGTTACCTGAGATGTCTTTGAACCTGCAGATCTTCACATACCGCTTTCACTCTATCATCAGTGCAAGAGGGGCTCTCAGCTGGCGGGGAGAAGATGCACTTTGACCTCATGACAGCTGAATGTATGACTTAGAGTCAGGTTTCTTCCATTGTTTCTTGTTAAGGAATCACATTTCTGTTTATCAATATTTTCTCTGCCTCTTCCCAGTTACCTGCCAGATCGCTCAACAGAATACTGGAGTGTAGCAAGCAAAAAGGATATGAATACAGACAATGGAAACAGGCTGAGAATTTTCAGTCCTGCCTCTCAGGTATGTTGTGCTCACCTGCTCTGGCTGAAGGCTGCATCGTTCCAAAGGCAGAGATTTGTAAATTCCCGTTTACTCACAGGCAAGCACGGGGGGTTCACAGAAGCTCTGCTAGCAGGACTGAGGCAGGGAAAGAAAAGTGTGGTGTAAGGCACAGTCCTGGCTGCGAAGGCAAGACAGCCTATGTGTATCTCTTTCCTCTTCGGGTGAAATTGTGCTAGACCTCCTCCCAGATCACGCTTCATTCCATTAGCAGCCCTGCTGACTTCACTGTGACTATTCAGTCTGGTTAGAAGACTTAAAGTCTGGCCCTAATTTCTCTGCTTCTTAATTTAGGGATGGTAAAGAGACTTAGTCAAAATATCTAAAAACTCTAGACAGTTACTACTAGTTGCGACAGAAAAACTTTGCACAAGTAGATCAAATCTGGCCCTGTTAGCCTTTGCCAGCCAATGTTTTGGCTCTGGATATTCTTTAAGTTCCTTTCTTGTCACTCTAAATCAGATGATTCACGCTGGTAACATGTTGTATCGCTTATCCAGTAATGCAACCTAATAAAACCCTGCTTAAAACCATTTTCCTTAAAGAACCAGAAGAATTTGTTCCTTGCAGAATCAAACCTGTGTTCTTAATAAAGGCAGATTGAATAAAACAAGCCCTGTGAAGTAAAGGGACTAATTTAACAGCTCGCTGATGAAAATCTGTGTCTAGCTTCCCCCTCCCTCACCCCTTGCATGAGAACAGATGGTTTAACACAAGTTTTGAATACAAAGTTAATTAAAAAAAAAAATCCATTCCTCTTACAATCCTTGGGCTAAGACTTTAAAAGTTCCCTGCTAAATCGGAATGCCAATGCTCTTATTTTGAGCTCTGTAATAAGGAAACAGACTCATTAATGTTCTGCAATTATTGAAGTAGAGTGATGGTCATGGATTAGCCCTTGAATTGAACACGGCAGGCTCCCTTGGCAGCTAGACATCAGAATGGAATTTGAAAACCTCTGTTGTGTTCCATTTTGTCCGTTGCTCTTAATCTGGTGCTGGAAGCAGGTACAGTCACCTTGATGGCGATGTCTCCAGAGGGAAGGAGAGGGCATTCAAAATCCAAGATCATGTCCCATAACAAGAACAACAACTTACTACATGTTAGGATTTGATTTCAGTGAACTCTGCAAAAAAACCCAAATTATTTCATCTTGGTCTGGGATGCACCTATTTCTGGCATGGAAGGTAATAGTTTGTTAATGACAGCAACTAGGTATAAGAATCAGTCCAGGATGTGAGAAAACTAATATTAAATTTGTTCGTAGTATTGCTGCAAGCTCCTGCACCAAACGCCTTCCAGTATGAAAAGTCACTTTAAATAAGTCAGAGGAGTTTGAGGTAAGTGAAAAGTAATTACCTGAAGTAGAATCATCTTGGCTTAATGCATTTAATATTCTCACATGTCAAACATCAGAAGATCTTTAAACAACCAAGTGCACCTGGAGAAGAGTTTTGTTATACCTCTCATTTACAACCGAAGCATCTCCCAGCCCTGTTCCTGGAGACCAACTCCAGATGAAAAGTTACCCCTAAAGACTCAAAGATGTTTTCTTCTGTAGTTTTTTTCACCCAGCTTTCTACCCAAAAACTGATTCAGCCCAAACGTCCTTAATACCAGCTCTTAAGAAATGAGAAATTCCCAAGCCTACAGGTATGCCTTCTGATTATAACAGGAGTCCAAACTTGTGGTGAATTGGAATAGGATCAGGTAAATCCGATCTTGTCAGGATCCTAATCACCATAGAACCAAAGCTAGTAGTTAGTGAAGTCACTCTTCATTGCTTGTTGAAGTGTAACTTGGAGGGAGATCTAATTAGCTACCAGGAGGCAGAGTCCTTCTAGTTACCTTATCCATTTTTGATCATATCTTTTACAAGCTCCAGCAGCAACACTCAGAACCTGAAACAGACACTGAGCATTTGTTTCACAAATTGTCTACAAGAAACAGAAATATCCAGTCACCAATATGTAGACTCTGAATAGAACACATAACTCTGGAGTTGGGATGGTTGTTGCGTTGTTTGTTTTTTTTAACTCAGTCTTTGATTTTTGCACCAATACTTGATTATGGATTGCAGAACACCAGGAGCAATTAATTGCAGAGACAAACTCTTACCCTATTACAGTCTAATTCCTTAATAGCATCCTTGAATCAGAGATGTCTAAACATTATCGCACACACCTGTGATTAATAGTTCCCGCAATCAATTACAGATGCCAACATGCAGGAGGAGACTTGACCCACAATGTGAATGGATTAAAGGCACCATATATGTGACTGAGTGTTCAGTCTATTTATCACCTAGTGCAGGCATTTTACGGAGCTGAAGTTTTTACAGTTTATCCTGAACTGAGCAGACTAGAGAACAGCTTTAAAGAGGCTAAATATGATTTACAGACGATGGCATAAGTATTGTTAATAACATTATATCCCTCCAGCTCAGGTGTGGCTGATACTCTATGTGATGTTTTAATTGGCACAAGGGCTTGTGGTAATCATGGTTTATTGGAACCAAAGGAAGTCTTCTAACTTCTAGTCTGTTTTTTTTTTTTCCTTCTTCATTGCTCCTCAAGTGTTTCTCTCCAATCCATAGTAACTGGTAGGACATCTGATGGACTGTGGTGAAGAACAAAGTGCTTACACAAAAATCTAGTGGGCATAGAAAAGATGCAGTAATTAGGGCTAAGTTCGTAGCTGGAGAGCAAAACGGGGCAAAGCAGTATAAATCTCTTCAATACGAGCAAGGGATAAGTGGGAGTCGTCTTATTTTTCTCTTCTTTCTTCCTTACCTGTAGTCTCCTCATGATGTACCTTCTATGTTGTTCAGACCAAAACTCAGTAATACCCCACCAAAGCCACAGAACTATCAGCCAGACTCATCAGATCAGTGACCTTCTCAACCAACACAGACATTTAAAATTTACAGCAAAACCCCAACACTGGTCGAGTTTCACATGATTAAATGCTTAGTCAAAGAAGTTTGTTACAGCTCCAGTTACTGTGAAACATCCCCTCTCCCGAGGTCCCTGGCCAAACTGTTGGCCAAGCACCTGGCAGCAAGGTGCTACTTGGAAGCAAGCCTTTGCTATCCCTCTCTCCCTTCCCCCAGCCACTTTAACTTCTCAGGATCTGGTCTTGCATTATACAGTTGTTCTCCTAAACTGCTTCATCAGATTTTCAGAACTGCAGATGAACAAAGGGGATTTTCCTTCCACTAACACTGTGGGTTCGTATGTGCTTCTCTAATTCTGGGCCTTGCGTTGCTAATCCCATTTTCCAAAGGACAAATTATTGCCGTAAATGTTATCTGTGGGCTCTACCTCACCTGTGCTGGTCTTCGCTGCTGCTGTCTCAGGCAGAGTTGTACTTGTGGGGAATAGTGGCCAGCTTAAATACAACTCGAATGTGACGTAGTATGTTTTCTCCAGCTCTGCACCTCCTTAAACATTCAGAACTCGGGCAGAAAAAGTAAAATGTATGTAGACACATGTCTTGACACAGAAGAATTCATTCTTAGTAAGAAAGTCATGCAGAATTTGTGGCTGCAGGGGTTTGCTAGGTTGTTCTCCAGACAGCAGCATTAATGACCGAACAGCATAAATGAAGGGCTTTCTTCAGAGCAAGTTTTCTTTTCACTGATTCATTATTATTAAGGAAATGGGTGAATCAGCTAGGATGAAGTAGGGACTCATTGTGGACCTTCATCTTTTATTAGACATCTCCTGACAGAGACTGACTGAAGCCACAAAACTGAGGTCTTCACCTGACCTTACACCCTTCCCCCACCAGCCAGGGGTTGTTCAGAGCTCGGATTCTTGTTTTGGCCTGTGATAGGAGCTACACATAACACAGGGCAGCTGTGAAATACAGATCCCAAGCCAAAGTCTGATTTATGAAAACCTCATTCAGAGCGGTCCCTATGTAATGTTTTGGGCTGGAGCCATCTTTACCCAGAATTGGCACCAAGCGCCTCTTAAAGGTTCCATAAGAATTTGGTTGATTTTTTTGCTTGTTTTGGTTTTTATTTTCTCTTGCTGACTTCCCATGTTTATTCTGTCTCTGCATATCCTCACTTTAACAAGAAATAGAGATGGAAATGCTGAAATATCCTCAGAAAGGCTTTGTTTTGCTTTGATGGCTGAGATATTTCAAGCTCAACAAGAGGGAAAAATATTGAAAACTTTACAAAGAAACTTAGAAGACAAGGCAAAAACCCACTTCTTCCTCAGAGGTACCCTATGGTTTAACTCCTAGCAACATGAAAAATGTGTGGCTTCCTAAATGCTAAATGATCTGTAAAATGCCAAGGTTCAATTGAAGCTCTCAACAAAAGCCCCACTTATGGGTTCAAGTACAAAATAAACCCACAGTTATCACAGTTGAATCAATATCTGCACATCTCAGAATGCGGCATCACTCTGTACTTTGGGAAGGGAAAACAAAGAGACCGGACTCTCCACAAAAACAAAAATGTGTGCTATTAATATTATTAGGAGGTGAAAAAAATAGTGAAGAAATTGTAGAGTTTCAGTGTTTGGGGGCTGAGATTCTTCCTGGCCTCTAATTAGAGCCCACACACTCATTTTTCTCCACTTGCATTTGGGCCATGCAAAATCCCAGTCCTCCGCTGGAGAATACACAGCATTAGTGCACCTCCCATTAAGAGCATTTATGCCATAAAGTCAGTTTTCTGCTGAGTGGTTGTGATTCACACATCCTAAAGAGATGGAGTAGTGTGCAGCCTGCTTCCAAGGCAAAGCAGTGTGCCTGGTTCTTCTCGTGGGACAATATTGGTCTCCATCATTGCGAAGGACAAGATTTCAAGTTTGAGTAACTTGAAAAATGTTTCCTTTCCCTCACAACCGTGTCCCTAGACATGTTACAATCTCTAAGAATGCTGGTTCTTGCTTAATTTTGTGTACTGGAAAGCAAGAGGCAGCACCTTTTTTCTTGGCATATACAAAGAATTTGACCAGTTTGCCCCAAAAGCCCTATCTAGCAGCTGAGCATCTCCATTCAGAGAAAGATGGATGGAGTTTCCATGCATCTGAAAGTGGGACTGAAAACAAAAATGACTGCAGAATTCTGCACGTGTGAATTAGCTCTTGCACTTTTAGAGTGATGACTTACATAGGCAAGACCATGACGTCTGAAAAATCGGTAATAAGTTCCGGCCTTCGGTGTATACATGCACACAAGCTTAAAGCTCCACTACAATGCGCTTTAGTGTTTGGCCCCTACTTTAACCCTTTTATAATGCTTTAAAAAAGAGTTTAAAAAACCTTTAGGTTAAACCAGGGCTTTAACCCTTCCTAGAAAGTTTGTCATTTTGCTAAATCACATGGACTGTACAATAGCACCAGTACAAAAGCTTTGTTTCCTCCTAAAGAAAGCTCATGTTATAAACAATGGTCAAAAGGAACCAGGAACAAGCAAGAGTAGCTGTGTGGAAAATGTTTGCAATGCTCTTTGGTGTGTTCACTTCCCTAAGCCCCCAGCGTTTTGCTATCATGGTTGGCCTGTAATTTTCAGACACTTTTGGAAATGATCATGAATCATAACGTTCTCTAGATCTCAGAGGAAAAAAAAAAAAGTGAGAGCCTACAGTAGCATTTCCTGGGTAAATATATGTTTGCAGCACAACATTAAGTGCTGGGTTTAATGAACAGCTGCAATTTACTTATCTTTTGAATGGATCACTTTAAATACCTGTTGGGAAGTACTTTTCACCAAACTGCCCATTAGAAGTGAAGTACAAAGTAAGTAGATTGTATATGGGAAGAATTTCTTATCTCTGTGAGTGCAATATGTTGCCTGCAGAGGCTTTTTTTTTAATTATTTCAAGTAGGGGATGTGTAATGATGCTTTTTAAAATTCTGATAAAATTAACATGTTTTATTTTCTCCCTGCTTCAAGAAGATAGACTAACAGTTTAAACAATGGTAATCTGATGGGTACAGGCACAGATGTACAAATCAGATGCTTAAAATAATAGGAGAGATTCCCAATTAAGTATCTCATCCTGCTGCACTCTTTTACCGTAAGACAATTAATGTTACATATTATGGGACAACTGGAAAAGAATAGGTTCACTTATACCCGACAATGCCAGATGAGCCTCTGTTACTTTCAAGGGAATAAACTGAGTATTTGAAGATTTGGTGGCTAGCCTTCACTTTTAGGAAAGCAAGAGCAGGATCTGGATCATATTTATTAAACTTTGCTCTTGCTCAGCACAGCACAGGCAGTCAGTTTTTAGCTAGAAGTGGATTATGACAATCCATTTTTTATTGGTATTTTACCACGATGAAATATTCTAATGTGCTGTTTCCCTTTCAACTCACTATGGTCATGGCTCTGATGTCACTCGAGGCAACTGTTGAGGGAGCTGAACCACCTTTAGAGGCTGCAAATGTCATCTCCATACCCACTGCTCCAGGAGCCCATGGTTCCCACGCGGTTGGAAGTTGGTTTGATGTAAGGCATGGCTCAGAACGAGTTTTCTGGTCAGAATTCTGAAGCACAGTAAATACCTGACCAACAGAGTCCGCAAAAATAACCACTGGGATTTTACTGGGCAGTTCTGAGTTCCCATCTCAGAACTGTCTGCTCACATGCATTTCTCCCAAGGTCCTTTCTGAATACGGTAACGGTGTTATCAAGCTACAGCACCGCTGTCATCCTACCACTAAATGAAATAAATCAGGTTTTTTCATGTGCTTTATGTCTTTAATTTTAGCTATTAATTTCAGGCTTCCTGACTGCCCCAGCTGGTGATGTATGCATTTGGCTCTGTAGCCAGTACAAATAAAAGCAAACATTCTGATTTACCCGGTTACTTCTACAAAGCTGTTAGGGCTGCCACCACTAAAAGATCATACTCAAGCACTAGTCTGTCATTGTCTTTGTGATGGCACCAGAAGCAGACACATGCATCAGACAAGAACATCCTTTCCTCCTTGCACATTCTTTTCAAGCAGTAACTATTATCCCAGTGACTCATGGACAGTTAAACCGTGATCACCAGCTCAAGGAACAGAGCGACAATATCTGTTGTTAGGCTTGGCAGGATCCATTAAACTCAAGATGACGTGTCCTATTTAGTGATGACAGCCAAGTTCAATCAAGTTCCATTTGACATCTCTTTGGATGCTTCTCCAAACTTTATATGACCCTTTTGGCACGGTAAATCTCACAGAAGCAGTTTTCTTCGTGAAATGTTTGTCGTAATTTTAGTTCTGGATGGGGCTGGATGTGAGAGTAAGCACAACCTTCCACTTCATGCACTGGCACTCCTGCTTCTAGAAGGTTTAAAGAAAGCAAGAAGAGGAAAACCACTGGACTACTTTGAGAAGAGGCAGGAGAACATGCATTTTGCTTCATGTTTTGGGCAAAAGATCATTTGGGGGGCAAAGGGAATGGCTGTCTAATTTTGTCGGAGCTGACTTCTTAGCTGCTACTTGAGCCTGAAGTTTTTCTCCTCACTAGGAAACAGCTTGGCTAAGGCCATTGCCTGACTGGTGAAGTCAGGGTCAATTTTTTCCATCTGGACTGCATTAAGCAT
>Ga0181612_166984_pt1 | contig 11810 bp, 5 predicted proteins | sample HoacroProtozoa21_FD_119630 | JGI IMG/M metagenome (GOLD analysis project Ga0181612, IMG submission 119630) | Hoatzin crop microbial communities from Cojedes, Venezuel. Combined Assembly of Gp0051906, Gp0051904, Gp0051908 | reverse complement strand
TGAGGAGGGGGGAGGAGGTGTCCGAAATGTCAGAGCAGAGAGCCTTCCCTTGCAACTCGCGATGAAGACGATGGTGAGGCAGGTTCTTCCCCTGCACTCCATGGAGGTCCACAGTGGAGCAGATGTCCACCTGTAGCGCATCGAAGGGATACCACGCTGGAGCAGGTGGATGCCTGAAGGAAGCTGTGACCCCGTGGGGAGCCCCACGCTGGAGCAGGCTCCTGGCAGGACCTGTGGACCCGTGAAGAGAGGAGCCCACACCGCAGCAGGTTTGCTGGCAGGGCTTGTGACCCCGTGGGGAACCCATGCTGGAGCAACCTGTTCCTGAAGGACTGCACCCTGTGGAAGGGACCCACACTGGGGCAGTTAGTGAAGAACTGCGGCCTGTGGGATGGACTCACTTTGCAGAAGTTTGTGGATATCTGTCTCTCATGAGAGGGACCTCACGCTGAGCCGGAGAAGTGTGTGAGGAGTCCTCTCCCTGAGGAGGAAGAAGCAGCAGAGACATGTGATGAACTGACCACAACTCCCATTTCCTGTCCCTCAGGGGAGGAGGTAGAGAAATTGGGAGTGAAATTGAGCCCGGGAAGAAGAGAGGGGCGGGGGAAAAGTGTTTTAAGATTTAGTTCTGTTTCTCATTATCCTACTCTGATTTGTTTGGTGATAAATTAAAGTTCCTATTCTCCCCAAGTTCAATCTGTTTTGTTCATGATGGTAATGGGTGAGTGATCTCTCCCTGTCCTTACCTCGATCCTTGAGCCATTCATCATATTTTCCCTCCCCTGTCCAGCTGAGGAGGGGGAGTGATAGAGCGGTTTTGGTGGGTACCTGGCATTTGTCCAGGTCAAACCAAAAACACATTCTTAATACGAATGAATGGGGAAGCACCCATCTTGCTCCTCTTCAGAGCCAGGAGTTAATCCCAATGTCTATGCTTCTCACTTTTAGTTGTCAATAATGAAGTTGGATAAATCTAGGCCTGGATGATACATCTACACCTTAAAAAGGATTTCTTCCTTCTCAATACAGGGGGGTCAGTTGTCTGAATCACATAGTGAATCAGATCGTGAAGTGTATCAGTGAAGTGAATCAGTGAAGTGTAAATCATGACACCACACAGAGTTTTCACAAAAAGTTACACTGGGTAAATCCTAGTATCTCCTAGTTTGGAGATAAAGTGCATTCAAAGCAAATGGAAAAAAAAAGACTCAACATCCTTATTGAATATATTAGGTTAGACTGGATATTCAGACTACTTTTCATGTAAAGGAAAAGTTCAGGAAGAAAGCATAATGGAGTATAATCCTGTTTGTTTAGGTATATAAAGTGTATGTGTGCATAAACAGATACATCTATGATATCTTTGAAACTAGTAATGATGAAGAGTAAACAACTGCTTTTGTTCTCTAGACATTATTTAGAAGTTATTTACTGAAATATTAAACACTAAATATTTTGCTTCTCTGTATGAGAAGGCACACATCTGAAAAAGCTGTACTATTTCAGATTAATTTTGAAAATTGGTATATGCGATAACACTTTAAGTTTTCCGTTCCATTAAAAAAAATGTGCAATTAGAACTATCCTTACTATGGAGGAGAAATAAGGATTTCCTTTAGTTAAAGTAACATGTGTCTACCCATGCCTTTTTCTTGCAGTAAGAAGATTGTCTTCATACAAAACTGATTTTCTCAGCTCTATAGACGAGGCCAAGGCTTTCCCCCGAGCTAAGGTTAGCAATGTAGAAACCATTTAACCTGACAGCTCAAACCAACTTAAATGTGAAAGAACAGAAACACACTCTTGTTCATCTCTGCTGATATACTTACGTCTGGGCCAACACCAGTAAATCTACTGTTCAAAAAGCTCATCAGAAAGATGAGTTAACCTTTTTTTTTAATATGTCACAAAAGCCTGGTAAGAAGTGTGACACAGGGGATGAAAAGGAATGAATAAACAGATGTAAGTCGTGGTACACTGAAATTAATGTCACATTGCATGAATTCAGAAGTAATGTGATAAAGAACCATGCAAAGACATGATTGAATTACAAGAATACAGCGCTCTCAAACATCTGGAAACAATACTGCTATTTTCACACTCTTTAACCAATCAGTTCTAGCTTCACACAGAAGTCTCAAGTGGACCTTAATTCCTTAATTCCATAAATTCTTTTTTTAAAGTCCAAAACTAAAATACGTTAGGATTAGAGAAGTGACTTACTACATTCCTACTTAAACTAATTCCACAATGTAGTGACAAAGGCTTTGCAACTCGCTTTTGTTGGTCTTTTGCTGGAAGTTGTGGCAATTAGGGAGTAAGAACCAATAAATCAAATGAAATGCTCCTCTTCAGTTCACACGCATTTAAGAGAACTGGCTTGAACAATGGTCCATCTTACCAGGTTTCTCTCTGCCAAGTAGGGATTTACACCAGCCACAAAGCAAATGAAGTCCAGCCAAGAGTTGTTATTATTTGTAAGTAAGATTCTTTTGAAGGACTGACTCATTTCACATTAGCTACCACATTTCAAATGCCTTTTCTAAAGCAGACAGATTTGTTGTAACTGAACAACAAGGCAAAGCTGGCCACCATTTTTTCCAGAATTTCCAGGGATTCATACCTTTGGATAGAGCACAAGATAAGCTTGTAGTGGACACAAATGAACAAACAAGCACAGTAACTGGGGGGGGGATTTTGTTAAATGCATTTCTGTTGCAAAGATGGTTTTACTAATTTGGTTATTAGACTCTTAGACTTTATCATAGATAAATGCAGCACGCTTCTTACACCTTACACTCATTTTTCTCTAATAGATCTCTATCTTAGAATCTTTCAGCCTATTCTTCCCCAAACTAAGCACTGAAAATAAACCACTACCAGTACCAGCTCCGTTTCAGTAACTTCAGATACGTCATCCCAGTGTATATGCAGTTCACCTCTGCTGATGATGGAGCATGCAGTATATGTGTAAAGGAAGGGAGATGTGGTAGCTAGTAGTCAAGAACACTTTGTTCACTTCCTTGTTGCTACTATACATCTCTTCAATTTTGTTTACCTTTCTGTTTTTACATTTTTGTTTAATTTTCAGTTTGGATTAACAAAAGCTGCGACACAACAATATTGGCTGCAGATGATTCAGAAGCCTTTTAAAAGTAGTATGTATTTCAGGGAAAAGTTCAAAATTTAGATTCTGGCATTACCAAACAAGATTATGTAATAGTTTCGCTGCTTTTGAAATTAAATTTCCCATGTAAATAAAACCTGGTAGATAAATATCACTGTTCAAGGAAACAGATGGCATGTAGCCCCTCTAAGGCATAGTTTTACACTTTTCTTCTGAACAGATGAGATATTGATCCAAACACTTTGTTATTATTATTTCTCCTAGTGAGTGGCAAAGATGGCCCATTTCACCAGACAAAAATGTGGCTGCAGATGCACAACAACAGGGAAAAGTAATAAGTTGAAGACAGGGATTTTGATTTATGAAAGGAAAAGAATATAACAGACAGATAAAATGAAATAGAAGATTACAAAAGGGGAGAAAGAAATGCTTAATGGGCAGCAGGTGGAGTGGACCGCAGAACACCAGCTGAAAATAACGCTTGCTTGTTATACTGGGAGGCAGAGAATCAGCCTCAGCCAACTCAACTACCTCTCACTGCACGGCACTGGGCACAGACCCTTAAAATTAAATGCCATGGAAAATATCCAAGCAAGACTGAAAAATCCTGCTCCAAATCAACAGGGTTTTCCAGTTTTCTTTAGCCCAGTGGCACTAAAAGTACCTATCAAAGTAGAGAAGAAAAAGAGAAAGGTAAGCAGATTCTTAGAAAAGCGTGTCAAGAAAGAACATTAAACAGCTAGGGAGCATGCATCTTATGGCTTTTCTTGTCTTCTATACTATTCTTAATATACTTCCTCAAATTATTTTTAATAATTTTCTTTCCTCCTTTCCTCCTTTCTTTCCTTCTATATTTTTCTTTTCTGCAGCATGTTGAATTTTTCAATTTGAAGAGCCATTGGTATAAAGCACGGCTCATTAGCTTGTGGGAGGTAGCTAGTCTTCATTAATTCAGTTCTCACTTCATTTGCTTTGCATACAGTCATAATTAGCTTCAGAATAAATTTGGTTACTTCAGCAGATTTATAGCTCCAGTTTTATTCTGCATTTGGGTTTTTCCTCTTATTTCAATGTGTTGTATGAGTTTTAAAAAATCAAGACTGCAATGATTGCTTTAGGGAATAATTTAATGTTGCAGTTTTTATAATGACAGTCTCTCTATGTCCCTATATCTTATCAGCTATATAAACAGTTATAACACTAAGCCTTACATTATCTCAGATGACGTTTTCTTACAAATAGGCAGAAATTTCCTCTTTATCTGCCATGCATTCTCAAGAGAAGCAATCCTTTCCCATGTATGCCGGTCCCTCACCATAGTGTCTGTGGCAGCAGAAGAACATGCCCACACCATTCAGAGCTGAGGAAGGAATCATGTCAGTCTTTTATCAACATCCTACAGCAAAAAGAGGATTTGGTTTGTTGATTGGGGACATACTGTTGTAGTAAGGATGCATGCACAGCACCACATGGTTCAAACTGGTTTACATACGCTGGCAAGGCAGCACTCCTATTTTAAGAAAAGCAAAGAGTACACAGTTGAAGACAACAGAGCCACAGCATCTCCTGACACCTCTGTAAGGCTGATAGGAAGTGTGTCAGCATATTTAGTACATCAGTCTACCCTTGTCTGAGCTCATGATTTCTTTCTTCTTGAGGCAAAAGCACAATGCTTTATTCCCCTATACTGGGCCGTATTGAGTAAGAGGGGGTGAAATAAACCCTTCAGAAAAGTCACAAAACTTTTATATAAAGTGTCATTTTCTTAGAACAAGTGTTAAGGTAATACCACCAGAAAGATGGAAACACTTCCAGGGCGAAGCCACAGCAACTACTGGAGATATTCCCTAGGAATATCTGATGCTGTAAAGGAACTTCGGTGAAAAACGTCTGTGGCACAAATAAGGTGTCCAGTCCCCCAGAGGCACCATTTGAGAACTGAGCTGGTCAGAGCACAGGGCAAGCGCAGGAGTTATAAATACAGTGTTAAGAGCAATGCTGCAAAGGCTGATGGTTTTCTGGCTTAAACAGACGTCACTCGCAAAGCACTGGAATCTGTGTGCATTCATAGCCAGCGTGAACTGCCTGCAAAGCCCACCAAAAACTCCTCACTCCAGTGTTTCCCACAGAAAACCAGAAACCTATTAGTTAATGCTCTGTAGCTATTATACTTTTCCCTTACTTCAAAAGCCAGCTGACATACTCTAAAATGAGGTTCTGGGGAGGTTTTACCAATAAGCTGCAAGTGGTAGGAGAGAAGTGAAGCGCTGTTATAAATGTTAATAACCTGCCAAAGTCCTATTAATTGCTCTGCATGGACTGCTAAATCATGGTTTCTCTGTAGCAGTCCATATGCTGACTTGGAGATACATAATCTTGGAGAGCAACTCTGCCACATGGTGAGCTGACATGTGAGCAGGCCACTGAGCCAGGCTGATGGTGTTCCTGGCGCACTCCATACATCTCTAAGAAATCTGTTTTATTTGCTCTGCAGTACCACTTTCATTATAGCTCAAGAGTTAGACTCTCAGGGATGTGATAGTCCATACCACTGCCACCAGATGAGCACGTGGCAAGCCCAAGGCCAACACTTTGTAATGTCCTTGTATCTGTCCTAAAACTCATAGCTAATATCAACCTGCATGTTCACAGAAATGGTGAAATGAGACCCCTTCAACAGCAGCCCACCCTGCAGAGCAAACTGTTGACTGGGATTCAGAAGTGCAGCAAATTTAGCTGACAGAGTAAGTGGAAGACTAACACTCCTGGCAAAGCCTCGTGAGCAGAAAGTGTGTTTGAGCAGCTTGTGCTGATCAGATTTCAGACAGCTTCTGGCACCTGGAGGAAAACAAGGGCAGCCTGTTTTCAATAAACCCTGTGTGACCTATCCCGGATGGCTGACTCCGTGATATCATCCCTCCCATACAAGGATCTTCCCTGAGAAGCCCAGCAAAAGAAATATGTATCATATTGGACCAGCTACATTGCAAGCACGAAAGAGAGTCAAGCTATATCATTGGGGAGGTGTGTGCAAAGTCGTGTGTCATCCGTTTTGATGTAGAAATCTCAGAAGTTGCATGTATGCCTGGGTAAATGCAAGAGATTTTCATTCTATCAGCACATATTCTTTTCTTACTTGTCAGGTTGTTCTGGGGGTAGCTAGTGCTCAGATTCTCCTGTCTACATCACACCATAGAATTCATTCTGATTTTGTTCCCATTTTGCTAAACCTTTTGCATTACAGTCTTACTCTGCTGCCAGGCTTGACTCGCGTTTTCCCGGTGTAAGCCGCAGGTTCCTTCAGCCAGGTAGCAGGGTTCCCAGTCAGCTTTTGGAGCTGTCCTCTCACTCTGGAAGGGGACTGACAGTGATATTCCTCAGACTTCCAGTGCCCAACACCACCAAATATTCAGAAGGAATGCAAGGTGCCCTTTTTAATCTCTAAAAACTCCATGTGATATGCCTATTCACAATATCAAAGCCCTACAAAAGCTACATAAGTGTAATTGTAATTGTAACTGAAAAATGATTAAGGAGGGGTGAATTTAAGGGTACATGCTGACACACCAAAGTGTAGATTGGCAGGTTGCAGTCCTGTCCTAACATACACATAAGAATAGCAGAGCACTGAAAGTCCTTATGAAAAATACTGCTCAGTTCAGTACCTAATGTTGTGTGTTTAAAATTTGTTCATAACTGTTGTATATAATATTGTAATTTTTCTCTGTCTGTTTAAAGTATGGGCAATTCAGGGTTATCATTTTTTCCAAGTCAGAGAACTGTTATTCAAGGTCTATAAAGGGAAAGCTGCAGGGTAGCTGTTCTGGAATATCAAGAGAGTTCACCACAGGGACAGTGCTGTTTTCCAAAATAAATGTATTGTTCTGCACTGGGCAGGGTGGAGGGGGAGAGAGAGAAAGAGAGCACAGGGTGCTTTCAGAATGTCAGTAAGAAAGGCCTGACAACAGATGGCATATTGAAATAGCTGCCTTAAGAAAACAGAATAAAAAGAGGACTACAGATAAAAGAGTAAATCTTGTGTCCCTTCACATGATGGGAACCTCTCCATGGATGGGATCTGCACAGCATACTGTGGGAAAATCCTTCTGGGGTCTGTCTGATGCTGTATGAAATCAGGGTTCCTAGCGCCTGAAGGGATGTAAGATTTATTCACTGTCTATATCCATCTTTTTGTTCTATTTTCCTGAAGCAGCTATTTTAATATGTTTGTTGTTGGGCCTTTCTTACTGCCATCCAGAAAGAGCCCTGGACCATCTCTCCCCCCACATCCCCTTCCACTCCCTGTGCAGAACACGTATCTAGACAACATTTACTATAGAACAGCTGTATCGCTTTAAATTTGTACCCTACCTTAATGATTTCCCTATGCAGCAAGACCCTTCTCTCTGAAACGCTTGGCACACAGTCAGAGGCTGCTGCTTGCAGCAGAGCAGAAATGCCTGAAGCCAATTTGAGAAACTTTAATTCCTGGGCCTGCAGAAGCCGGAACAGCTCTTTGTCAATTTTCAGGGTGGTGATCTTGCTTTTATCATCCCAATTATCCACCACACAAATGGAGAGGTCTTAGGTGAAGTATCTAAGGTTGCCCATGCCTCAGTCTGGTGTGGAACCTTTCTTCTACAAACACTAAAATAGATCATGACAGACCTGGCAGGATATGGGGACTAATTGCTGAAAGAATCCATATTTTATACTGGGGAAAGTTTTGCAAAGTTTTTATTAATATTTGAAAAATGCTGTTTCTGACTAATGTGTCAATACTGTCTCTGCCTCACATGCTTTCTAGTTAGAACACAGCAGTGAGATGCACAAAGCCATCAGTAAATGTTTTTAGCTGAATTTGCTCAACCTCTCCTTTCCTAATTGTCAGCCATTTCAGAATCCAGTCAAAAGACTGAAACAGAACACAGGTTCAGTGGCAGAAGACTGCCTCTGAGATTTTGAGAGTTGTAACAAATAGCCTTAAAAAAAATTACAAACAATTCTGTGAAAGTTCCAACATCTGGAAAAGGATTTGAGTTGCTAGCTGCCATGAATAGTCTCTAATTATACTGAGTATCTTTACGCCAAGAAACAGGGTTTATCAGCACCAGACGCTGAGCTGCAATCAAATGTGCATAGTGAATTCTAGCTCCAAAAAGTTAAAGATGCATTGAAAAGTTGTAATGAAGTGTACAATTGGATACATTTATCAGTGATTCTGTCCCAGTATGAGCCAAGCAATTGTCTGAAATCACTGGAAGCTGGTCTGTTGGCTATTGAAAATCTAGACTGAAGAGCTGATTGAGCTTGCATATAATTTTTTTAACAGCTTAAGCTTTCTGACTTCAAACCAATGGGGATGCATGCTACATGATTGAGAGGAACTTTAACTAAATACATTCAAATTCTACCTTTATGTCTTGACATAGTCCAGCTTTTGAACACTTCAGGCTTGATTTCCCTTTCTAAGCGGAAGACAGCAACGCGACTGGAGGGCCTCGGGCCATTTTTCATGTTCTATGTCATAATCCAGCATGAAGCAAAGAAATTTCAGCAAGAAATTTGGACCCGGATCCCCATAGCCTTGCAAATCTTTTGTAGTCACGCTTTGTAGGTAGAAGGACTCCAACCACATCCTCATATGTATTTCACAAAAGTGTCGTCAAGAGTCTAAAAGCATAACACTCAAATATACAAGTCCCTGATGGCCATATCCACTTCATGTGTCCCTGCTTTGCTGTTATAAAGGTCTGTTACGTGATGAAGAAGTGCAATTTTATTGCAATTCATCTGTCAATTAAAAGCATCAGTCTAAACACATTTCCTTCACAACAAATCACCTTTTAAAATTAAAAAGCAGTCTCTTGTCATTAATAAAGAAGCTTTCATGTAAGAGGAAGATGGAGATAATATTTGGGATGCCATCAACTGAGTGTATATCTATCTCTTTAAAGAGAAAAAGCCAACAATTTTGTTTGAATACCAAAAAGCAGTGGATATATGGGGATGGAGGTTATCCAATACTGCTCATATATTCAGTAGAAATAGGGGTGGAGTGATTATCAAGCATTGTTATCTAAAAAGTGATTAAATTTCTGGATTTTTCAAACATGAAAGAAAAAGAGTTACCCATGCTGTCAGAAAACTTTCACTTCTGCAGAGCCAGCTAACAGAGACAGCCCCCAGCAGGCAACTTTCCAGCTGTGATGAGTTCTAACTGAATTTAAACAGAGAAGAGTCTACAAAGAGCCTGAAACAGGCTCTCAGGTAGCCATCCATTGACCAGAAAGCCTTTCCTTCCCTCTGACCCTGTCCAGATGCAACTGAACCCATCTTCTAGCTATGCAGAGCTAAGGTGTCCTGATAGAGGGGCTCTTAGAAGGTGGCTGTAGGTCCCAGTCCAGCACCAAAGCCACCAATCACTTTCCCCAAAAGCCTTGCAAGTGCTCCCTCTCCTAGAAGGACAGGCAGAACATAGCCTTTATAAAAGCACCATGAAAAACCAAATGGCGAATCAATGTTCTTTCAGTCTGAAATTAAAACCTATGTCAATTGTAATGGCAGAAATGTATGTTTTAAATTGGACTCAAATTGCTTTCAGCAAAAAGACATTTGAAAGCATCATGAGCAGACTGAAGGTTCCAAAAAAATAGCAGCTGCCAACATCAGTAATCCCTGGAGCGCTGCAGAGAACAAAAGAGCCTGTCCTATTGAATTTTGCTTGCAGAAAGCCACTGCAGCCTGGAGTGGGTGGATGTGTGGAAAGCACATATTTTTAAATGAGCATTAGGACCTAGGTAGGTGAAAATATAAATGTGAAAAAATGCTTGATGTTGCAAAGGGTATGGAAGTCTACCAGTGCAACTGAACACAGCCTGAATTACAAAGCTGTAGATTTTTGCCCTGCCAGGATTCAGTTCTGTAAGTGCTTAATCAGTCACCCTAACAACGGGACAAGGCTGTGAACTGCTTTGCTTGCTCACGGAAGTATGTTGTTGGCATTATCCTGTAATGACACAACAGGTTCTATAGATGAATTTTGCTACAAAAGCAATTTCTCTCATTTTCACCTTAAAAAAACTTGCACAGTAATTAACTTCACAGCAGTTTCATTTGGCAAAGTAATACAGTACATAGAATAAAATATTCATTGATAATTGACTGTGAAAACTGTAGTTTAACTATGTTCAGCTAATGTAGTAGCCAATAGCTATAAGAATGCAGAGGGCATAGTCCTTCACAAGAACAAAATATTTCATTCCAAATGTGTTTGACAGTGATTTTGTAAAGAATAACTGTAGTAAGACGCCAAAGGACCCACTACAAAAAGAGGATTGCTGGGGATGCAGAGAGCACTTTGTACAAAATTTTGACCTGTAATACAGAATACTTCTGAGAATGAGATCATAGATAGTTTCTCCAAACCCAAGTAATGTATTTCTTCTAAAGGTTTACAAGGGAGAGTCAATGGTTTCTTTTCAGTGAGGACTCAAACTGCAAGGAAACAAAACTGTATTATAGATAAGAAAACCTGTTAGCAACATGTGATGGCATACGGTGGAATATAGAATGAAATCACTTATAACTGTGCATTGAATCAAGCCTTTTGTTTGCATGTTAAAGGTCTAGTCTTATACTTTTTCATTGTCTTTTCACAGTCCCCTTAATTTCAATTTCATATTCCTTAATGGGAAAAAAACTTAGTCCTACTTACCATGTTTGACTGAGATGTGTATTTTATTTCTCTCTCTCTTTTCTTGTATTAAAATTTGCAAAGTAATTTTTCATTCTGAAAGACTGCTTGAAGCTCAATGGAGCTCCTGTCTAATGCTTCAGCTTTCATATGTGAAGTGTCTGCAAAACCTTTTAGACAGAAAACAAATGCAATAGGAGTATTTTTTCCCAAGCTGTTTTTTTCCACTGTGCAGCTCACCTTTTGTAATTATTATGCCCATGCAGCCTGTCTTCTGCTGGAAAACAAACCAGAAGCAGACAATTGATATGTCTTTTCCAAAAAGAAGTGTTAGAAATGAGCGTATGAAAACTCCAGAATGCAGAAATATATTTGATAAGCAGGATAAAAGCACTCTTTTAAGATTGTTATCTATTTCCTCCCAAGTGATCAGATTTTCCAAGACATGAGTCTGAATCCAAGGTGAAGCTTTCTTTGAAGCTTCAGTATATTAGAAACTATGGTCCAGATTCCAGCCTTTCAACAAATAGATGGCCAGGATTCTGTTTGAGCTTTATTGTAGACACATGATTTAGGTAACTATAGGCACCCTTGCTGTCTAAACTCACCCCTGTAGTCCATGGAAATAGCCAATACCATCAAAATTGCCTGGAGACATATTGAGCTGACCAGCCACAATGGGACCAGTACAGTTGCCCATGCACACAGATCCATCATGTCATGTCCAAAATCTCCACACACTGCAATACTATGCAAGGTGTTCAGGAGAGACATGAAATTAAATGGTGGCCTGTATGTCCTGGGCGTGACAGTTGACAGCCAGCTGAACATGAGCCAAGAAGGCCAACAGCATCCTGGCTTATATCAGGACTAGTGTGGCCAGCAGGAGTAGGGAGGTGATCGTGCCCCTGTACTCAGCACTGGTGAGGCTGCACCTCGAGCACTGTGTTCAGTTTTGGGCCCCTCACTACGAGAAAGACATTGAGT
>Ga0181612_173175_pt1 | contig 11811 bp, 7 predicted proteins | sample HoacroProtozoa21_FD_119630 | JGI IMG/M metagenome (GOLD analysis project Ga0181612, IMG submission 119630) | Hoatzin crop microbial communities from Cojedes, Venezuel. Combined Assembly of Gp0051906, Gp0051904, Gp0051908 | reverse complement strand
GGTCTGCTGCGACCCATGCCAGAAGCCCTGCTGTGACCCATGCCAGCAGTCAGTCTGCTGTGACCCATGCCAGCAGTCAGTCTGCTGTGACCCATGCCAGCAGTCGGTCTGTTGTGACCCATGCCAGCAGTCCTGCTGTGACCCGTGCCAGAAGCCCTGCTGCGACCCATGCCAGCAGTCCTGCTGTGACCCATGCCAGAAGCCCTGCTGTGACCCGTGCCAGCAGTCCTGCTGTGACCCATGCCAGAAGCCCTGCTGTGACCCATGCCAGCAGTCCTGCTGTGACCCATGCCAGAAGTCCGTCTGCTGTACCAAGGTGTGCCAGAAGTCCTGCTGCTGCTGTGGCCAGCGCCCCTGCTGCTGCTGTGGCTGCCAGCCCTGCTGCTGTGGATGCCTGTCTTGCTGCTCCTACGTGGTGAAGAAGAAGCCCGTTGTGGTGTGTTGCAGCCCCGTGCAATACTGCTCTCCCATCAGGAAGTATTGCATACCCATCCAGCAGTGCTGCACCTCGATCAAGAAGAGCTGCTGAGCCAATTCCGGGTAGCAAAAGCAGCTCTGCTGGCTCCCATCTCTGGTGTGCAACAAGAACGAGCACAAGCAGGTGAAAACCTGCTCATTCGCTTCTGGTTCACATGATGATGGAGCAAATATCTAGCGATTTTCTTCTAGTTTTCAAATTTAAGCTGTCGTCTTCTTTCTGTCCTTTAATCGTTGAACATCTGCAATGCACTTGAATGTATCACCCCTTGTACAAGGCAAAGAGCTGTTAGATGTTAGTGTGGCTGTTAATTCTCTTCTTGGTGTATGGGACTTGGGACACCTTTGCTGTTAATGTGATCATTCTTCACTTTCTCCTTGACTTGTAGACAATAAAATTTAGCATTAAGCAAAACGCAAAATATCTTGTCTTTTGGTTCTTCTTACCTCACTTTGCCCAGACCATGTCCTCATTCTGGTGTTGTTTTCTGTGCCTTCAGCCAGCATCCTGCTGGCTAAAGGTGTGCTCCTGTGGCACAGCAGAACATTTCAGAGATGAAGAGCTGCCCAACCATACTTCACACTGGCAGAAATTAGGTCGCGTCTAAAGACAGAAAGCAAAGCGGTATGGTCCCTTCTTGCAGCTACTGATCATCTGCCTCAGCTCAATTTTTACTATGAAACTCAATGGTTAAGGTAAATAAAACTCCGAGGACACAGACTGGATGAAGCATGCATAATTGCACCATCTGAAAACACACCACTCCGTAGGAGGTACAAAACTCCATCCCTGATACTGGAGTAGGTATTTCAATAGGTACTGAGAGGAATTCACTACTCACTGAATAGCAGGCGCCATCTTCTTCCACTACCATCTTCAAAAATAAAACTTCAGAAAACAACATAAATTGGTGAATTATTTTTATGCGAGCGGAGATATTCCTATGTGGCGTTCCTGGATTACCAGCGCTGGAATGAAACCCAGGTGTTAGCATACAACTTAAAAGCTTCATTCCTAAAATAGCACACACATGAGTCAACAATACCCTTTCTACTTGGCTGGGACTTCCTTTACTATTTAAATTCAGGCCTCAGCTCTGAATTGCACATCTCAAGAAAATGCCTTGAGCACTCTCTTGATTGCTTCCCTCAGCCGAACCTTCAGAGCATACACAAAGTCTGCACTGGAATGATCTTCTCTACCACCTTAGACTCAGTTGAAAAGAGTATTCAAGTCTTTAGCAGTTTTTGATTAATAGGTAAATCGGGTAAAATACATTGGCGGAAGGATATCCTATACCATACCAGACTATATCAGAAGTGCATTCTGTTAAGGAAATCTTGTGAATATTTATTTCATCGTATGCTCGAAAAGTTGCCAGGACAGATTCCTCCCTGTTCACCAAAGTTCTGCAGCTCTCAAATTCACATAACTACCATGGAAGTTTACAAAGCCATTATGGTATGGCATGGCATGGCATGGCATGGCATGGCATGGCATGGCATGGCATGGCATGGCATGGCACGTAAAAGGGATTTAGTTTAGATGTTATTTCTGATCCAGTTACACATTAAGTGCCAGTATCTCCTCAATACTTGTGTAAGACCCTGATCAACAACAGCCTTGCAGGGTTCACATCCGTTTTCTAAGAAAGACTTGTTGGAGTGGATCCAGAGAATGCTGTGGAAGTGATCTGAGGGCTGGAACACCTCCCTTATGAGGAAAGGCTGAGACTGTTGGGGTTGTTCAGGCTGCAGAAGACAAGGCTTTGAGAAGACGTTATTGTGGCCTTTCAGTACTTCAGGAAGGCTTATGAGAAAGACGGGGACAGACTTTCTAGCAGGGCCTGGAGCAATAGGACAAGGGGCAATGGCTTTAAACTAAAGGAGGAGAGATTCAAACTAGATATAAGGAAGAGATTTTTTTATGCTGAGGGTGGTGAGACACTGGCACAGGTTGCCCAGAGAGGTGGTCGATGCCAATCCCTGGAAACATTCACGGTCAGATTGAACGAGGCTCTGAATAACCTTATCTAGTGGCAGAAGTCCCTGCTCACTGCAGGGAGGTTTGACTACATGGCCTTTAAAGGTCCCTGCCCATCCAAAACCATTCTATGATTCTAACACAGGGACCATCTTGGCCAGTATAATGACAATAAACTCCGATAAAAAGGCGATGAATGTCTTCTTCAGTGGACGGCATGACTGAGGATTTACACAAGGCCGGCATTACTTCCTGCAGGCAGGTATCTGGCTATTATCACATGACCGAAACAATGCTCCCCTAGGGACAATTCCAGAAGAGACACCCAACGTCATGGGAGGTCATGTTCACATCTTGGGAAGAAATTACGTGTTCCAGCCACGATGGATCACCTGCCTCACATTCAGTGTCTAATGAACATGATGGCAGCCTTTATTTGCCATGAATCGATGCTGCCTCAGCATCTTGGGACTCTCATCTTATATTTGATGTCTCCTCTCATCAGATGAAAACTCCGTCAGCACCTTCTTTTTCTCACGTTGGCCTGCTCTGGCTCTGCACGTGGCCACAATTCCTTCCTCCATCCCCAAGCCTCTTTCGTAACATCTGCCTTGACTCCAACCATCTTATCCATTCCCTCCTGACTGTTCGGTCAAGTTCTGCAGTCACAGCAGCCTTGGCCTTAGCACACTGCAGCCAGAACAACTCTAAGCAATTGCTGGAAAAGTCCTGTGCATCTGTGAACTCAGAGCATCCGTGAGAGACTAGCTGGGTTCCCAAGGTACACAGGACAGGCATGGAGAAATGCACTCAGGATTGGATTTCAAGTCTTGAACCTCACGCTTACCTACAGTGGCACAGAATCAAACGGTTAGTGTGAAACAGTCAAATGTGATATCACAAATACCATTAAATACCAGCTGTCTCAGTCTCACAGACCTTAGAAATAATCTCAGAAAATGGAGAGTATGGAAATGACACAGAAAAAAGCTAATGTGTGCACTACTACTTTGAAAGCTGCTTAATTTAGACTTCATCCATCCCTTCCATGCATGAAAATGAAAAAAATTCAGAATAGTTTAGCAGAAATAAAAAGCAGGGCATGTGAGGACCAAACACCATGGAGGAAGACCCAAGAACAAGACTGAGAAAGGAGAAACTCTTCAGTCTTAATTTTGACCACACAACCACTTCTCAGAGGCAGGAAAAAGGATTCACCTTGATCAATAGTTTCCATCAGTCCCCCAAAATCCCAGCCTAGTGCAGAGGGAACACGTGAGCAGCGACATTTCCAAGTTCCAGGCATGGTTCTCCCACTGCTTCAGCACCCGCGTCCCTCGGGCACATTGTGAAGTGTTTCTGTGTCTCAAGGTCGTTCCTTGGGAAGTGGATAGGAATACCTTACAGCTACCTCTGATTCCCATGAATGCAAATTCATTAGAAAACCTGTTGTTTACATGTACAAGTAATTACGGTGCAGAACCGAGGTGGTGAGCAAGCAGAAAGAGGTAAAGATTAAATACCGGAAGACACATGAGAGGCATACACTGGGTGATACACGGTGAAGTCAGAATTGCCAAAGAATGCCTCATTTACAGGGGGGTGGCGTTGAACCATATAAAAGGCTCCCCATCACAGTGGTCTTCATTCGCTCCTTTTGACTTCTCCTTCCTTGTCCTCACCGGTCAACAGGGTAAGTCAGAGCTCACTACTTGCCTTTTCATTTGCACTCTACCGGGCTTCTGTGCGTTCTTGCAGGAAGCCATCTATCATTTCCTGTATTGTCTAGTTGGGGATCAGTTTTGAGGGATTGAGTTTGGGATCCACCTGGGTGGCTTCTTTCTGATGGAACCAGTGCTGGACAATACGCCAAATGCACTGGTGGCCAGTGCGAAACTGTGGCGATCTCAGGGACAGGGTTTTATGGGTTTCTGGAGAGTGGGGACTTCCCCAGCCAGTTTGAGATGTACTTTGGGAGAAGCATGCTTTAAGCTGCATAAGCAACTGGGAATTTCACGTAGAGAAACAGACAGACTCTCTCTGTTTCTTCCAGCTTTGCCTACACCACTACCAACAACATGGCCAACGGAGGCTGTGGATGCTGCGGTGGAAATAACAACAACAGCAGCTACACCGTGTGCTGCTACAGCAGCCCAAGAAGCTGCAAGACACCAATGTGCTGCTCGCCCATGCAGTGCTGCTACCCCAGGACCTGCTGCATGCCCATGCAGGCCTGCTGCTACACCATCAGCAGTAACAACAACAACAACAACGGTGGCTGCTGCAACTGCTGCGGCAACTAAACCCACTCAGCAAAGGGCGGGCAGGGCTGCGCTGCCTGCTGCTGCCCTCCTGGCTCCTGCGGTGTTGGATGTGGATATGGATATGGATATGGATATGTATACGGCCCTGAACGCTCCTCCTCTTTTGCTTAGAGACTGTAGATCACCTTTCCTCTTCTTTGTCTGCCTTTAGTTACCAAATACCTGTAATGTGCTGTGAAGTTGCTACCCAACTATCAGTGTGATTTCCCTTAGTAGGCACTAGTCCTGCTGTTACTTTTCCTCTTGGTGTGGGGGACGTTTAAGGCTGTCAATGTATCATACTGCCTTTTCTTGCTTTAATCTCCAATTAATCATGAAAGACAATAAAAGTTGTAAGTTATGACACTGCAGACTTCTGGTAGATGTTTATTCATTTATCTTTGTCTTTTAAACTATAGCTCTTGTCTGGGACTTTTTTATTTCTCAACATAATGAATTTTTCAACTATTACTCATGCTACTGGTGACAGCACCCCAGCTCATACACTGAACTTCTTGGATCAGTCTCTCATCCAGGGAAAGATCGTGCTTGCTAGTGTCAGTACATTATCTAAGCTCCAGGAGTATCCTCTTGGCCATGCATTTTAATGCTGTCTTTCCCCTACCTACTACCTCGAAGGTGCACAGTCTGCAATCGAAGCATCTGTACAGTCGTAAAGGTCTTTTTTGTTAACGGAAATCACAAAAAAGAAAGATAATTTGCTGAACTTTAAAGTAGGCTTCTTAAAAGGCTTGATATCTTGTCAGTAAGATTAAACACACCAGCAAGCATGGTCTTCATGCTGCAGGGAGGGAGAGAGTAATTGAAATATGTGGAGATACAAGTCTAGCCTGAAGGATTCAGGAATACCATCTAATTTCACCAGGAACTCTATTAAAATGTGCCAAATTTTAAGAGATCAGATTCAGAAATTAAATATTTGCACTTTGCGATTTCTAAAATCCTCCAGAAGGGAAGTGACTCCAAAATATCTCTTCTTACATGAAAAAAAATCAAAACCAGCATAATCCTGGGATTTCGGTAACGAGTCATAAATCTAAAATCCTTGTTGGCCCTTAACAGATACCAAGTTTTTCTTTTTTTCTGTCCTTACATGCAAGTCCTGTGGCTTCCTGCAAGGCAATGAAGTTTTTCCTGTAGCTAAAGAATAAATTACCTCAGCTGCAGCGAAGTCAGGTCCAAGCGCGTGCCCTGGAGTCACACCCCTGAATTCTGCACATGCTTTTCCCAGTGATTCAAACGCAAACGCCACTGCACAAACCTCTGAGCATCCCTACAGAGGTTCTACCACGAAGTGAATGCATGGAAATGCCTTTTGTGCTGACAGCCCCGGGGCTGCTGTGAGGGATACTTTGCTGGTACTTAAAAAATGCCATGACCGTCCACGTAAATGCAAAATGGAGCAGCTACACAGAAAATGAGTCAAAGCAGAAATGTCAGAAAAGTGGATATGGTGCTTGACGAAGCCTGAAATTGTTAGTTCGTGAGATCAGCACACCCTCGTGGCATCCTCATTCCAGATTTGCAGCGCATAAAAGGGCTTTCGGTGTTGTACCCACTCACTCGACCAAGGTCATTTGGAAGGGAATTAATTAATTTAAATAGGGGAATATATATTCCATCCACTGCCTGACGCAGTCCACCCCTGTGCTTGTTGTGCTGGTGTCCGTAGGGACCCTGTACTCAGAGTTCACCTCCTCCAGTCATCCGTACTACACATAGGGCAACATCTGCCATTCATCATGGTCCTGATGTCACCCTTGATTCTCTCACCATCTCACTGACCATCAGCTTTCTCTGGAAGGTGATGAGATCATGTCCAGATATCACAGACCTTCTCTGACAAACCAGGTCCAACCCGCAGCCCCATCCGTGAAGCCAGCTGGAAAACCTCCTGTGATTTCTCACAGAAAATTTCAACTTCCCGCCAGCAAATCAAAAGCCGGATTTTTGTGATGGAAGCTTATGCAAGAAGAAAAAGTCCCTGTTGACTGGTAACATTTTCCATGTCAGAAGATGGCTTTGTTTCGCGGAAATTGCAGTTTTTAAAGAATTGTGCTCTCCACGCTTTTTTAGATTTCTTCTGCAACTTCAGTGCCGAGGTACTCCATGAAGAAAGGTCATCATATCAGGAAAATGTTGTTAATTAAAACCTGAAGTCTGTTTTTAAAGAACAGGAGCATTAAAATCTAAGTTTCAGATGATGCTATTCCTGAACCTTGCTAATCCAGACTTCAGAATATTTCATACATGATAAAAAAAGTCCACTTAGAGTCCAGCTTTATGAAAGAAAAACACAATTTCGCAAAGCTAGCATAATGAAAAGAGGTTTTCCCATTTCTGATTGTATGTAAGTACAAAAGGTAACTGAGTGTAGCCCCTGCTCTATCATCAGTTGCTTCCAGCTGCAGACCATGGTCCATTGGCACAAAGAATGGGCAAGAAGAGGCAGTAAAATCATCTCATCTCTGCTGAGCATCAGGCTGGGCTTCCAGCTGTGCGTAAAACACCAAGAGAGCAATTTGCGGAAAAAAACCCAGCTCCGCGGAACACACCACAAACACAGCAGTTCCTGGTTTAGGGTGGGTCAGGGTCTTGTTAAGCTGAAATAGAGTTCAAAAATCCATCACTTCTGTTGAAAACAGTATCTCACTGTTCTACTAGTTTTTTGTTTTTTTAAAAAAATTACTGTTTATTTCAGCAGGAAGCTTGCTTGCTTTCAATGATAGATTTTTCTCTGTTTTCTTTCAGCCCTATGAAAAACCATTGCCATTTGCACACCTCTGCCTCAACTGCCTGTGTCAAGGAATGAGCCGCTGGGTACCGGGGCATGGGACTGAACACCAGGACTTCTGGGCTTTTCTGTGGTTTTCCCACTGCCTTGACAGACTCCTTTTAGGCACATCACTCAGCATCACGGCATTCCAGGTATCCTTATCCCAGGATCCCATCTGACTAACATTAGGTAATAGCGTATTTGAACATGACCGGTGGGAGAACTAATTCGATAATGGCCGCTGCATATGCAAAGAGCTAAGCTGATATTGCATCAAGAGACATGCTAATTGCAGCTGATTAATCCAATAGCAAGTGCCAGAAAAAATATACGTACAGACGTGGCACTCACTGCTCAGCTATTAATTCCCGTGGCATGCCTCATTTCTAAGAGAGCGCAGCCGCATATAAAAGCTTTCGGCCCCAGCACTGTCCTCAGGATTTGGAATCCCCACACTGCCTGTCTGTCACCGGTCACTGGGTGAGTTGGATTCTCTCAGCTGTCTCGGATTCCTCAATTTTTTTCATAGAAAGAGCGAAAAAAAGAAGTTAGTGGGTTTTTTTCTTTTTCCCAGACTGTTTATCCCCAAGGGCTTGGCCATCTCTGCCACAGGATGCACTACTGTAAAGGCGACAGTGACCAGGACTTGTGCCATGAAGGCTCGGTCTGCGGTGAGAAGGGCTGGACGTGGCACAGTTCCACAGGGTGCTGCCACGAAAGCCCTGTGGACCTTTCCCCTTGCCACGACCCCGGCAGCCTCAGCCGCGACATCGAGGGGTCCTGCCAGAGCAAGCCGCAAGCCTGCCAGCCCATGGAGCCATGCCCACCCCGGAGCTGCTGCCCGCCACAGCAAAGCTGCGATTTCGGCAAGCCCCGGCGGCGGGTGGAGGGGAGCCATGTGCAGCCCGTCTGCCCCCCACCCGTGAAAATCCATCGCCGGCCGCTGCAGCAGTACCGGCCACCCCTGCACTGCGAGGAGCCGGGTTGCTGTGGTAAACCCCGGCAGCGAGTGGACCAGTGCCCCGTGGAGGATGTCTGTCCCCCCGTGATGCTGCATCCCCGGCATCTTCAGCATCGCTGCCCCTGCATCCCTTGCTGCTGCCCACCCGTCCAGCGCTGCTGCCCGGCCACTGTGCCCCTGCCGCCGCAGCCCGTTCAGCACCAGCAGAAGCAGGTTCCTCTCTTGCCACCCTGTTTGCAGAAGAAATAAGCACGGGGCCAGCGAGGCGCTGGGACCTCTCCCCAGCATGTGCCCACACGCTGCTCAGAGTGGGAGATGCTTCGCTCCGCTTTCAGCATGATGCAATGCTGCCGTGGCTAAAGGCTCGTTGTTGCTCTTCGCACACTGGATTCAGGGTCCACAGTCCCCTGCTTGACCCCAGCACTGGCACTTTAAATTCCCTGCAAGGGAATAGCCTTTAATCTTCCAAACATGACCTCTCTCTTCCTTAGGGTAGAGCAGCCGCTTCTCCCCTCTTCTGAGAAGATGAGCAGCCTGGGGATGGAGAAACCAAACAGAAAGAGCCTGAGCAAGGACAAGGAATCCACCTACCTTGGATTCACCATGTCCTGTGGGCTCACCCGACTGTGATTTCAAGATTGTTTGAAAACAGAGACAGGACCGTACTGCAAAAAAAGTACACACTGTGACCGCAAGAGCATCAAGGACTCCTGCAATTTTATTTTCTCCCTGTGTATTCAAGAATAAAGTTGAAAAAATTTAGTTGACACTTGGTTCCTGTATTTTTACCCACAAATATATTACCCACGTTACAATAGGAAGATGTTAAAAGTCATTAAAATTCTCACCAGGAATCTTGCAAATTTAAAATCAAAATAAAAGTTCACACATCGGGATTTCAGCTCTGGCTGTAGCAGTTTCACCAGGCTGAACTTCACCCGCGTGCTGGAAAACCCTCTCCACTGTGGTTACCCACCGCAGAATCAACGGATGGATTTCACCATGGTCCATCAGCCAGGATCTGGCTACAAACAGTTTGTTCCATCATGTGTGCCATCACCTTCATCAGCCGGATAGTAACACTGCACCGGGAGGCCATCCGTCATACAAACATTAATCACAGTAATGAGCGTGTGCCCCAGCACGTGAGGTGTGTCTGTGCGTGCCGGGAATGCCTTTTCACTCCGTGCAGGAACGTACAGGCAGGCTCTTCCCCCGCAGCTCCCCGTTGCTTGGCTCTTGCAGGCTCACTGGGAATGAGCTGTTTCTCTCTCAATTTGGAAAAATCCCTCCTTTTGGTGCGTTAAAATACATACTGCTGTTTCTTTGTGTTGCCTAAGCATAGCCCCAGCGTGTCCTTGCAGCCGATAGCAACCACCAAGGAAAACCAGAAAGAAAAAAACAAATTCATTCTTGTTTCCTTAATGCAGAAAACCACAACAATTTATTTCTCTCACATCCAATTTTAACCAAACAAAAAGTCACTTACTTATGAACTTTAACTGTAGAAATCCCTTATTTTATTAGCTGTTCTCTTCCCAGCCCCTTCTCGCCAAAGCCAGTTCCCAGGCACGGTCCCAGCGTGGTGTCTGAAGGTCTGACCCAGAGCCCACAGACCAAGGCCCAGCTTAGCCCTCACGCCAGCGCTTACAGGTCAGCTTGGGTCCATCTTTTCTTCCCAGATGCTTTTCACCAGCCACCCCAGCCCTCGCATCCCAGTTAGCCCATCCCAGCCACAGGACTATTTTTCCAGCCTGCCCAGGTCCAGTCCTCTGGCAATTTCAGCTGCTCACCTCAATTTGGTGGCACTTGTAGATTTTCCAAGTCCACACCATGATCCGGGGCATTAAGGAAGATGTTAAACAGCTCCCTCGCCAGTATCAGCCAGTTTTTCACCCACCATGTAGTTTACCCACCCAGTCCATACCTCTACCAGTTTAACTACTAGGCTGTCATGGGAGACTGTGCCAAAAGGCTTGCAAAGGTTGAGGTAGCACCATCCATCGCACTCCACTATCTGCGGAGCAAACCTCTTCATCACTGAAACCCGTCAGCACAATTTGCTTTTGGTGACTGAGCTGGGTCTTCTCAATCACCTGTTTGTGCTTCAGGCACCTGGAAATGCTCCTCACGGGTAGCAGAAGGGGAAGGCCAGGACATTACCACTGTGCACATCATGGCTCCTGACTCACAGGTCACCCAGCAGTGTCCACTCAGTGTCTCCGTCCTCTGAAGATGGTGAATAAGCACGTTATTACCCGCCTCACGTAGCCAATGTGTGGCTTAAACAGTGCGAATCCTTTATGTGCACCACTCGGTAACTCCATTATAATTAAGAGATGCTTATCAGGAATCATGAGTCAAGCAGAACATGTCAAGTGCTGGGAACAGCATCCAAATGGAGAAGATGTTTTGTCAATAAATAATTTAGTCCTCGTTCCTGCAACGTGTTTCATTTACAAGCGGAACACTTGGAACCATATAAAAGGTCTGCGTCTCTTTGCCTCTCACAATCTGCTCTCCCGGCCAGCATCTGCCTTCCCTCGTGAATTGGGTAAGACACATCCTGGAGCAGCCAGGTTCACTTTTGGATGGGTGTCTGGATTCAGGAGATCACGGACCTTGCACGCTTGCACTGTCCTTCAGGCGATGTCTACACAGAAGGGCTAGAGGACAGTGCGCTAAGCCAAGAAAGAAGCTGTTGGGGGACTTGGGTGTGGGATTTACTGTAGTGTCACTGTGTGTTGCAGTGCCTTATGTCATTTCTGTTCTTGGAGGGGAAAAAAATCACGGGTAAGGTCAAAAAAAGGGTTTGGGCGTAATATGACCAGTACTGGGCAACAGCAAAAATTTCCTTTAGATTCAGGCTTTCAGGATAAGCAAGGTTGACCTCTGAATGGCTCTCTAGAGCAGCTTTATGGGAAATGAGCAGAAAACAGAGGAGATGGAATTGCAAGACTATCTGGCCATGTGTTTTCTAGGTTTCTCCCTACAACTCAAACATGACATACTCTTCTGGAAGAGAATCATACTTCAACTTGAATTCAACCTGGTATGATCCTTCGGGGTCCTGGCTGGACACCCGGCGCACACCCTTCTGCTACGGCTACAACACCTGCTCCTCGGGGTGTGAAGGCGAAGGTGTTGAAGGCATGAGAGGGCACAACTACCGGCATTACGGTTATCGGCAGCCAGTCTGCTCCGAGAGATGCCATGGCTATGCTGCATCTGACTCATGCCATGGAGGCGGGGGCTCAAGCTGTGCCAGGAGGCCCACGTACAGCTACGG
>Ga0181612_177508_pt1 | contig 11812 bp, 4 predicted proteins | sample HoacroProtozoa21_FD_119630 | JGI IMG/M metagenome (GOLD analysis project Ga0181612, IMG submission 119630) | Hoatzin crop microbial communities from Cojedes, Venezuel. Combined Assembly of Gp0051906, Gp0051904, Gp0051908 | reverse complement strand
GAGCTCCTTGAACCTCTCCTAGGTTTCGTGGGCTTTTTCTGATCAACACGGTACTTGGAAGCTGTTGGAGACAGAATCTTTTCTGTTTCTGAGCCACCAGGTAACTCAGTCTCCGGCAGGGCTGGCACCAAAACCATACCAAAGTAGCACAGGTTATACTGCTTTATGGCACTGATGGCTCCAGTGCATCATTAGATGCCATTCAGGTACTGATTTAGCAGAGGGGGTAATGGGGAAAGCAGGGAAGAAGGAATCTAGAAATTTTATTGTCCTTGTGGGTATGTATTTCTCCATGACGTGATATGGCCTTGGCCACGTAGCAGCTCACGTCTACATTTAGATTGGGACTGTGTGTTTCACTGTTGATAAACACCTGTCTGTCCCGGCACTGCTCCAGGGAGATTTGCTGAAGCAGTAGTACAACCAATGCAGGTTTGGTTGTGGGTGCAGAGTGGGGAGCTGTTTCCTACCAGACCAAGAACATGCTGAGGGTGACTTTCTGATGTAATGGGTTGGACTGGAGCCTCCTCTTCCAGGGCAGGGGTTGAGAATTGATTTGGCTAAGGGCACGTTCAAGTACTAGCCTAGTATGAGACCTTCCAAGAGATATTTGTGAATGGTCTCAATTTCTGAATTGATTTTTTCCCCACTTATATTCTGACTCAGAGCAACCTCTTGTTCTAGACAGGCAGCACATTTACCCTGAGCGATGCTTCCCGCATCCAGGGCAGTTCCCCTCTGACAGCACCAGCAGAAGGCATTGCCAGGAGGCTGCAATTAAGGGTGTCACCAGAGTTATCTGCTCCATTCCCAGCAGGCTCTGAACCAGTGGTCAGAAAGAAACGAGAAACACCTGCTGGATCTAATGAGGTAGGTTTGGAGTGATAGGGATGTCCCTTTGTTCTCCTCCCTCTAAGAGGGAAATGAGAGCGCCTAATATCAGGCAGGAGAGGATGTGGGCTCAAAGAAAAAGAAGTTGTTCAAGCTGCATATATTATAATGCTTGATGTTTTAGTGGAATTCCTCTTCTTGTTCATGCTCCTATTTGCTGTACCCTAGGGAAAAATGAAGACATACAACCAGGGGCACAGTAAACTTAGCTCTGTTGTAAGGCCATTCAGCAAGATTTGGCCCATACGAAGTTCTGCTGGAAGAGCAATGGTGAGCTAGCTGAGGAGGTGGTAGTCCCTGAGTTTTGGGGAGCTAGCTCAGTCGTTAGAAGTTACTAACTAATCTTAATATTTTCCCAGGATTTTTATGCCTTGATTTCAACATGTTGCATCCTTCCATTCTTGTAGGGACTTACTCTCATTGCTATTCAGTTCCTGGAAAAAAGGGCACATGGTGTCATGTTTTATGGTTGCCCACTTTGAATAATTTTCTGGGACTGTGACTGAACGAGGTCTTGACTGTTTACCTAGGCATTTGTTGAACTCTTTAGACCTCTGTCTATGGCCTGATCCTGCTTGCTGTGAAGCTGATGGCAGATCTCCTGCCTTTCTGTGGGGACGTAGTCAGAGTCCATCTGCAGCAGCAAGGAAAGCTGCATTATGAGCTTGCAGGGGGATGCAGGCTGCAGGTGTCCTGACCTCAGTTCCTGGAGCCTGTAGGGGGTCTGGACAGTTATTTCCTTTCTCTGTGTGTCTTTTGCTTCCCATATTTTGCCTATAAGACACTAAATGGGGTGCAGTAGGAATTTGCCGTGATTTTCCAGGGTCTTTCAAATATCTTCTTCCCAGATGCATGCCATACCGTAAGGGATGTGCCTCGGACTGGGTCATGGGAAGAGGTTGCTGACGTTAGCGCGTGGGTAGCGTGCATGATGCTCAGAGTGGTGTTTGGGAGGCAAGGCCTGGCCCCCTGTGGCTACCCATGGAGTGCCACTGCCTGATCAGCTCCATCCAGTGCCCAGAGAAGAAGACAGGGGACAGGGTTTGAGTTTTGTGCTCAGTGCAGTTGTGTGTCCTCAGACGAGGGTGCCTGTGTCTCAGCAGAGAATTCAGTTCTGATATTTTGCCTATGAGATCACAGGAGGCAGCTCAGTAAAATCTTTTAAACATCTGTAACATGCTGTGTCAAAACCTGAATACAAATTATTGCCCAGATTCCACTAATTGATGCTAAATAGAAAGAAAAATAACGCAGGAGAAAAACCCTCCTAGAAACAATCAATAAATTAAAGATGCTTGGGGATATAAATTCAGCAGTTAAATGAGATACTAATGAAGATGGGAGTTTAATGGTGAGTACTCTCATTACATTGTTTTAAAAACTCCATTTGATGTAGATTTGGTACTGGTAAAAGGAAGACAGCCTCGTGACAAACATCTATGAGAACAAAAGTTGTTCTGGCATATGAGCACAACTATTGCTGTTTATTGCTGAGCAGCTTTGCTTCCCCATTTCTGCAAGTTGTTGTAAGATCTGGGGGGAAAATGCGGCGCAGTTAATTAAAAAACAACTAATGGCGGTTCCACAGGGTCAGTTTGCTTCTTGGAGCCTAAAACGTGCAGGATATTACCACATGCATCATTTTTTTGACACTGGAGGACAATTGCAGAACTTAACAACACTGCTACTGGTTTTAAAGCAGAACTTAATCAGCTAGAGATGGGCTGAGAAGGTGTGGCTGGAAATGGCATCGGGCTTCCAAAGAACGGAGGTGCTCAGATATTGCCAGACTGCACATTAAGGATGATGTTTCCCAATTTGTCTCAGCCCTGATGAGAAGCACGGAGCTGTCACCATCCTGCCTCTAGCCCCACGGCTGGGTGTCATTCCTGTCTCCACACTCTAAAGGTGTTTCACTTAACTTCTTCTGCACAGCTGCCTTGGGATGAGATGAATTATGCCCCAAAAATTCCCATTTGTCACTGCAGCCCAGGTAACAACCCAGATTGACAAATCTACCATTGGCAAGATGCCCTGGAGTGGGTGGTTTCCCAGTTGCTGGCTGCAGCCCACTTGTCTTCTTGGATATAAAAAATACAGCAGACTCCACTTCTGCACAGGCTCCAGCCCCACCGTGACTGGGAAGAGGTGGCTTGTTAATGCCTCTGCTTTGCCTCGACATTGGTGAGGCATTTTTCTCATGTCAGTGTGGAATATGGTGAATGCAATTATTTTCCTTTATCTTGCACTTCTGTTTAAACTGTATCTCTGCTGGTACATGCCCTGTTTTGATTAATATTAAACTTCCAGATCATCTTTCTGAATTGGAGCGATTTCTTACAACAAATAGTCCGGAGAGCCAGATTTCTGAGTGATTAGTAGCAGGCTGAGAGCACTGGATGCTTGGGGAGCTTAACGATTCGTGGCCGGATTCATTCACCATGGTTAGAGTGGTGGGCATGTCACAGCTGTGATTCCTCTGGCAAAACCTCTGCCTGAAATGATTTTAAATCAGGAGTTGAGTTTTCCATCCCCCTTCTTCCCAGGCTGTCTGCCCCGCTGAGAGGGAAGAGAAAAGCATCCTCCCATCCCAAGATATATTGAAAAAAATCTGTCTGTGTGAACCTGCTGGGATGCAAGTCCAATCTTCTATTTTCTCTAAATTCCTGGGTCCAGAGGTGAAAACCTCACACCGTCTCCAGAGCATTGATTCCAGGGGATGCCAATCCAGATTCTGAGCAGGGTGGGGAGCAGACCTGGATGCAGCATGGTTGTATTTTGTTTTGGTTTGTTTTTTGCAGGGAAGATGCGAGCAAGGGATGGAAACAATAGCTAAATGAGATAAATCATAGATTTATCTCACGAGCTGGTTCAACACGAGGAGAAAGAGAAATCCTTCACTGATTCCAGCTGTAGTCTAAGGGTTTGTGACTGATGGAAGTTCTGGCTCAGGGGCTTTAGGAACACAGCAGTGACATGTTTGTGACTTCCTCCCAAATATATCTAACAAAACCATAGTATTGAATTCTAGGAATGCATTAGACTGGGGAAATATTGGTACAGTGTCGGTGGGTTGCAATAAAACACGTGCAGAGCTGTTCTTGGACTAGCTAGTGGGGCTGTTCTGGGCTGGCTCACCAAATAGTCTGCTACCAGAATGCAGAATGAAAAATAGTATTTTTAGCTAAAAGAACACTGAAGCCTTTTTTTTTAATGCACAAAAGAGTTACCAGCAGTATGTGCAAAGGGTGGATTTTCCCATGCAGAACATGTAACAGTGGTGTGTGTTGGCCAAGCAGCATGGAGAGCTACATACAGACAGTCAGGTGAGATCAGTGATGCTGCAGGAATGCAGAAGCGGTGCTTATGCGACATGAACCCCTTTTCTGACAAAGGAAATCATGCAGAATCTGGTTCTCATTCATGTTGATGTTTTGGCCCACAAGCTGATTTTTCACTGCAAAGGTAAAAATGTCCTTCTGAGTTGGGTAAGGTCAGGAATTCAGCTGGGATTTGGACCTAGGTATTGTGAGCCGTTACAGAGCAACAAGTACTCAGTGCCTTCAGTGGACGAAAAAATGTGATGGGCCAGTCACATGATTGGAAAAGCTGCTGCTACTGCTGATCCTGTGAAGTGCTGAGCACTTGGTGAATAGGAGCTCAGGATTTTGAGTATTTCTGGAGATCAGGCCCAAGGTCTGAAATTACTTTAAGATGCTGAACGTTGATGGTGCATCTTGCTGTGGAAAAGGTCAGCCCTGCTATTTGCAGAGAGAGGGTTGCCTTTACTTCACGGCTGGCTGACTTTTTGGGCTACATGGTATAATTTATAACTACATATTGTTTGCAGACACCGGGCTGAGGACATTTTGTGTGCGAAATTTAAAATTCAGGCAGTTGTATCTGAATATATGGAACAGAATTCTTTTGTCCAGAGGGAGACAGACATCTGGTCTTGTCACCGTTGGCTTCCTCTTCAGGTGGAGGGGAGAAAAATAGGGACTTCTAGGGCCTGAATTATCTTATCCTAAAAGAGCTGTCTAAAATAGTTCAGATGCACCGAGCCCCCAAAGTAGAGAGAAAGGAATACTGGCAATACAGAGACACTGTCACTATCTCACATGGTAGCATTTATGTTGTAGATTGGAGGTAGGTTGTGGTAACTCTTATTTCCCGGTGTCTTTCTGTTTTCTGCACAGCTTGTATAAAATCAAGGAACTGATGTTAATGTGCATGAAAATTAAGAATCTACCTAGTGAAGCGATTGGACGCTTGAGCAATTTTCTTAAAATTGATCACCTGCGTTTCACAGTGAAGTCTGTTGCCTGAAAACATGAAGGAATGTAAATTCCTCAACAAATGTAGAACAATCTATCATATTTTTGGACTGTCAGACCCCCTGTCAGAATTTGAAATTCCATGCAGAATTGGTTCAAAACTACCCAGAAATTCATTAGCTGTCATGGTCCATTTCTTCAGGGCAACTCTGGTTTTGAGTAGTAGTGTCAGCTTTTTAAGCTGGCTCCAGGTGCTGTTTGATACTGATATGAGCAAATAAGAAGAGGTCCCCTTATGCCAATTATTATACAAACCCAATTTAAGAGATGTTATTGACCTGAACAACTTCCAGTTTAATTGCTAAATTGTGCAAAAAGTAGGAAAAAGAGTATTTCTCCATTTTTGTGTGTGTGGAGCTGACTGTAGCTCTGTTCGCACATCAAACAGGTTGCACTTGCATGGCTGCACGTAGCAAGTGGGAAGTCCACGTGCCTTGCTCACATCCGTGACAGGGTTAGGAGCCAAAGGGAGTGTGGCCTCATGTGACATCTAACCTGAGCAAACAGCAAGCTGCTGCTTTTTGCCACTTCCAGCCGTATGTTCTTGTAATTTCCCCTGCAGCTGTGTGATCTCATGTGAAGGAAAAAGAAAAAAACAAATCTCTTTTTCATCTGGTTATCCAGTTGAATCAACATCTGCAAAACCAAGATCTCTAGATCCCAACTGTGGGAAGCCTGGCAGCTCTCTTGGATCAATGCACTTGTCATGTGAAGCTGCACCATTAGTCTCTTGGTTACCGGACCTATCACCTTGACTGTAGAATCATCTCTCCCAAAGAATCTCCCTGTGCAGCCAGCAATAGCATCTACCCTTTTCCAGGTGCTTTGCTCAAGTTAGCAAATGGAGAACTTGTGTCACGAAGCACCTATTTGTATCTGTTAGGCACTGATTTTGCTAGTTTAGTGTTGTGGGAATGAATCTGACTTGCTTTGTGGGACCAGTCTGACTGCATAGCTGTGTGTGAATTTTTCTTATGAAAATATAAGTACTTGCCCCTTTTCACATCAAAGAAGCAGGGTGGCAAAATGAAGCATAGGCTTCAGCCTGTTCTCATTGCTAGTTACTTAAAACACGGAACAAGTATCACCAACCAAGACTTCAAGAAAAACATACACTGCTGTTAAAACCAGGATACTCTCCAAGGTTTTAAATTCATTGCAAGTGACTGTGAGGAATACCTACTGACTAATTGATTTTATTGTCTGACAAATAGCCTTCAAAATCACATGAAGTATATATAAACTGTGTGCACGTGCACATGAGTGGGAGATGGAGAAACATCACGGATTAAATTTTGACACATAAGACTTCATTTATTACTCTGTTATGGCTCTGCAATTTCAGTACCACCCAGCAACTGCCTTTTACCTAGGTGTCAGGTAGATGCTGGTGGACAGGCCAGATGTGAACCATCCAGGAGAATAAAGTAGCACATGAGTCAATTTTGCGTTCACCCTTCCTAGCCTGGACAGTATGTGCCTAAGTGACCCTGCCCAAGAGGAGAAAGATTGATGGGGTCACTATGGAAGGAAAAAGTCCCATGATGCAGCAGCACTGGACCACGATGGATAGAAGGGTTGTTCTCTTGGGAATGAGTTCAAGGAGATGCACAATTTATCAACAGTAGTCCATGTAAAAGTCTGTCAAAAAACACTTCAATGGTCTTTGGAGAGAGTACAAATTGGAAGACCACAGTTCTGATAAAAGCCAGTTAAAGACCAAGGTCAACGAAAAAGAACCATGCCACTATGATGTGGGACAAGCAATGGTGTACAAACTGACACCAGTTTTCCCCCGAGTGTCCCTTCTCCTTTCCCTGGTGTGCTGCCTGGCTGGATTTGTGCTGAGATTAGTAGTGTTTGGATCAAAGCAGTGAGAGAAACTACTCAGAAAAGAGCAAGGAGAAAAGTGAGATAATATCAAGTGGTTGTTGGCACTTACTGCAGTATATTAGTGTCTTCACTGGGATCCTAGCTGTTGATAGGCAGATGGATGAGCACCAACAGGAAATTGCAGAAACCTTTTTCCCTAGTAGTTCTTGATTTAATGAACTTGGTTACAGGCAGCTCTGGAAATAACAAAAAGAGGTTGTATTAATGCAGAGCAGGCACTTGCTGCATGCTGTGTCCTCCAGTCAAGTTTTCAGTGAGGGCATCTTTCCTGGTCTGAGAGAGAGGAGTCCTGCAACATCAGTCCTCAGTGATGCTTAAGAATAATTTTAGGGTCTGTTTAAACCAAAGCATGCTTCTTTTTGAATTTTTGACGCTTCTGAGGAGGGCTGTTTCTCTCTTGTTGCCTCCTCTGTGTGCGCAAACAGAGTTTCGCTGGTTTCTTTGTCCCATACTAAGGTGACTGATGAAACGGAGAGGGCTTTGCCTGCTGCTTACCCATCCCCTGTGTCCTTAACTAAAACTGAGCAGTACAACACAGTTGCTTCCAGGTGTAGTCTCAGTTAAATCTCAACACCTTTCCCTTCTCACGGCCTTTGCTTATCAGCACTCAAGAAAAACCACAAGGGGAGAATGATAAAAATTGATTTCTGTTCCACTAGAAATATTTCCCCTTTTGGCCACAGACTGAGACTGTTCTGACTCTAACCGGTCCTCCCTGGGTTTTGATAACAGTAGCTCACAGGAGGCTCTAGCTTATCTGAAGACCAAACAGTAAATTTCTCATTTCCGCTTAGTGGTGAGGTGTTTAATTGCTGCTTAGTTTCGCCAGTCAAGTAATTCACATTGACGTGCTAAAAGCAGCCACTAGCAGTTAAGCTCGCATCCAGGGGCTGCGGCGAACGATCCTGACATCTTTTTGCAGGCACCAGCTCCGCAGGCTGAGAGAATTCAAGTTTCTCCTCTCGAATGGGCAAGCAATCTATAGAAAATTAAGCCCGAAAAGCCATGAGAGGTTGTGAAAGGCAGCTTAAGGAGAGAGGCTTTATTGGCTGAAATTTCTTGTCCTGCACAAATTCAGGTTGAAAATTAAAGTGCTCCCACTTTACTGGTAATTTAGAAGGAGAAGTATTTTTTAAATACAGCAGGACAAGGTTGAACAACGAACAGAGGATATTCACTCCATAAAATCAGTGAGAGTTTATATATCAATTGAGATAATGCTGTCCTTAAGGATGTACCGAGTTGCAGAGGTAGGTGGATATGGAGCTGGCTCAGTGCAGAGTCTGTAACTCTGCTTAGTGGACTCAGTCCTCACTTGCACTACTGTAAATCAGGAGTAACTCTTCCAAAGTCTAAAACTCTGCCTTGTGTGGCCATTTGCGCTTTTTGGCAGTGGATGTAAAATGCTGCTGCTAGTTCAAAATTGTAGGGCTTTCTGACTCAGCAGCAATTTAAATCTGCCTTGCTCTCTGTGGAGTAATTTTGGGTTTGCGGTGGAGTAACACAAGCAAATAGTCTGGTTTTTTAAATTTTTTTTCTTGTCTCGTCTCCTCTGAAGGTCTGATACTGCCAGCCCTTTGTGGGAGCTCCATGCACAAAATGCAGAATGTCCTGCAAGTATCTGAAGATCTATAGGTACAGGGGCTGCGCAACTTGGAGGCAGATAAACAATTTATTTTCACGAGTTAGAAACAGCCAGCTATCTCATGAGTGGCGGAGCACAGAGGAGCCAGAGTCAATGATGCATGAGTGCATCAAAGCGGGAAGTGAATTGTTTGCTGCAACTTTTCAGACTGGCTGCTGTGCTGGATGGGGAGTTGTAGTTATACCGTCTTGGGAGCTCTCTGTGCGTGTTTTATCATGGTCATGGTAGAGCTTGTAGCTGATGAGTTATTAGGGAGTGATCACCGGGTTTTAGTTTCTTGGTGGGTCACACCATCAGGGTTGTTGGAGCACTGCTTGTGCACGCCTGCAAAGGGCAGCTATCATGGCTGCCACAGAGCTCGAGGAACAATTTGCTTATTTAAAATATGAAACCAACAGATTCGTATCTTAAGAGGTGCAGTTACTGCAATTACAGACTAGATAATACAAAGCTGCCAGTCACGTTTAACACTGACCCTTTTCTCCAGTTCAGATAGTGCAAATAGACACAAAGAGATAAGCCCAAATCAGTAATAACAGCTGCCGGATACTCAGACTTCAGGTGTGAGTGTCCCTAGGTGAAATGAAAGCCTTAGAGTATGAAACAGCCACACATCTCCAGAAACTCACATCTTGGAAAAGGGCCTGTAACTCCTGCTCCCAAACTCATCTCTCCCGCTGTGCAATCCCATGACAGCTGGAGAGATGATATTCCCTCTGTATTTCAGTTAAAAGGGAATGCTAGAATGGTCCACCTGAGAGCTATTACCTAGAGCAAAGTTTATACATACATTTTAACTCCAAGTAGTTAATTAGCAGATTAGTTCTTTAAAAAAAACACACCACCCCCCCAAACCCAAACCAAATTCTCCTGAAACACCTCACTGCTTGGCTGAAACCCCTGGGTGGTTTCTCATACCCAACCCCCAGCTGTTTGCATTCATCCGAGTTTGATGTCTTCAGACTGAGAACCACAAACCAGAGAATCGATATCATGTACTGAGCACAGCACAGTATAAACGCAATCAATTAATTCCTTTGTATGGAAAAGGAACGGGAATCCAGCACATCTCCTCTCTCAGGCAAATTATCGAGATAAGAGAGTGTCTCTGCCTTGAAACCAGAAGCACCAGCTTTCCGTGCACTTAACTTATAATTATCTATAACATGCATGGAGTTAAGTGAGATGCAATTTAATTCACAAGAGTTCCATTATCTTTAATCAGATTTTAAATAATTTCTTTTGTACCTGATTTTTTCATTTTCAAATATGTAACATGTTTCATTTCCGTGTTTGTGTAGCCAAAAGGTGAAGAATTCGATATCATATTCAGAAAAATACTCCATTTACAGGACATTTAGCACTGTGAATGGTGAAAATAGGAATACACAAAGTCATTTTCAGGGGAAGAATTTTGAACCCTTCAAGCATCTTTCCCATGGCTGTGCCCTAAAATGCTTTACAGAATAAACCAAACATTTTATGAAACTGTAACATAATCCGCAGCAATAGAAATGAACAAGATGATAGAAACCAGAGGAAAGAGACCTCTCTGAATAGGCTGTTCAAAAGAAAAGAAAAAAAGTGGTGCTGCTGATGTGATGTTTATCACTTTCACTTGACACCAGCTTTTTAGATCTGGATCCTGTAATGTGTTAAAATTTGTAGAATTTAAAGGAGTGAACAAATCTCTGCAATCCTTAAGAACTGAGCGTTGATGTGCCTCAGTAAAAGGGCATCTTTACTTTCCTGAGGTGGCCAGCAATGCACAAAATTTGACAGAAGCAGCCTTTCAAAGCCTATTGCCATAAGGAGAAGCAGTTCATCACGTGCATCTAAATGCTCCATTGGAGTGTGGGCTCTGAGCTGGGCACTTCAGTCCAAGGAATAGATGGACCATTTAGTGAGAGAATAGAAGCACACGGACAAAACGATCAAAAAACCTTAGATTTTAAGATATTTAGAGAATACGTCATTTTTCTATTTGGGTTAAATAATGTTAGTATAGTCTGCAAATATTACATATTACATCTTGTTGCAGATGAAGACATTATCTACTGCTGAGTTCACAGGCTCAAACTGCATTCAGTGTTGAAAACTAGGAAAACTTTTTACGAGTAAGGATGGTGAAATGCTGGAGTATGCTGGCCAGGGAAGTATTAGGGTCTCTGGTGTTTGAGATATTTAAGAAGTCAGACAACTATTGGTCAGGAATGATGCAGCTGTAGCTGACCCTGCTTTTGGAGAGTGGGATAGATCTGATGACTTTGAGTGGTGTTCTCAAGCCCTAATCTTCTGTAGTTCAATGTGGGCATCTCTAGGCTGGCCACTGATACATGCCTGGGTTTGGAAAAAATTGCACCTCACTGCCAAGCATCCTGCAGGAGTGGCATGACCTGGGAACTGTGTTCCTGCACACTACTGCCTCTGCTTTTGACACAGAGAAGTCAAACATGCTTTGTGCCCATCTCGTCTATCTCCTGTCTGCTCTCTCCTGCGCTGGTGCCTCAGTTCTATCTGGTTTCAGGGCTTTAAGTCTCTCTCAACCCTGTCTGCAGATTGACTAGTTGTGGGCAGGACCTCTCTGATAAGTATGATTACTTAGTCAACAGTGAGCAGAATCTATGGAAATCTTTACTGAGCAGGTGAACACAGAGGGTTTTTTTTTCATAGCTCTTAACTTGACAGGTCTCCATGGTTATGGGTCCTTTCCGCCACCTCACCTGCAAATAGCAAGTTGCTGCCCAGCATGTGAAGGTGTAACTACTGTTCAAAGGGAGGACTTTCTATCATGTGATAGGCATTAAACAATGACTTTCATTTTTTGTTTTGGTTTCTTGTTAGAAACAGCTGATCCATTTTGCCTGAAACTTTCCAGAGTACACTTACCAAAGGCACAAGCCTGAGAAGAAAAATTTCCAGCTCATGGGATTAAAGTTTGCCAGAGTTATGAGCCTTTAGAAGCAGCTTTTATATTTGGGAGTATTAGTTAGCCATAATAACTGGCAAATCCTAGGAGTATCTAGATGGTATATGTAATATAGAG
>Ga0181612_156012_pt1 | contig 11812 bp, 4 predicted proteins | sample HoacroProtozoa21_FD_119630 | JGI IMG/M metagenome (GOLD analysis project Ga0181612, IMG submission 119630) | Hoatzin crop microbial communities from Cojedes, Venezuel. Combined Assembly of Gp0051906, Gp0051904, Gp0051908 | reverse complement strand
GATACCTGTCCCTGCTTCCACTGCCTGTGCAGTTCCCTCTTGCCCTGTAGTTTGACCAGCAGGTCTCAACTGAGCTGTGCTGATCTCTTCCCTTCCTTGCCTGACTTCTTACACTCGAGGATTAAGAATGTCAAGTGAGTGAACAGAATGTCATTGAAGTGGAAAACACGGTATCATATAACATGACTCCACTGAAAGAGCATAAGTGGGGAATAACAAACTGGAGAGTTCTTATGCGATTATTGAGGAATGGAGAAGATTTGTGAAAGAGAAACAGAACAACTGTAGGAATAACATATGAAGCCCTGATGAGCAAGTTAAAAATTATCAGTAAAGTTTGGAGCACCTCTGACCTCTGATACCACTTGGTGCCTTACTTAGTGTCATAGGAAGTCTGAGTTTTCTAAAGGGAATAACTCAGTAATTTCCAGATCTTTATAAAGGTAACCTCCCATGAAAACAGCTGATCATGTGACAGACACTCCAGCAAATGTCTAACTTCAAAAGATATAAAATAAAGTTCCAGAAGTCATGTTTTTTTAAAGGCAATAATATGGCCCTTTCAATCACAAGGCAATCTGTTACTACATCTGGTTTAGATTACAGTGTGTCTTCAATAACTTAGTGCATTTGTTTAAAATTTGAGATAATGTAACTGTTGAAACCTGCCTTGAAGAAATGTAATGTTTGGAGGAAGATATCATTAGATAAATTCAAAATTCCTTTGAAGAAATGTTATACTTTTATTTGCTACAAAAGTAGTAAACATTATTAGTATATATGACTTCCTGATGTTAAAAGTTGACAATAAAACAGAAAAGTGTATTTTTCTCTTTTGTTGACCAGAAGCCTAAGAAGTCATTGAAAGCCTATCTCCAAAGCAAAGGTAGTATCAGAACCTCAGCAAAGTGAGTTTTGAGATGCTTTTTAACTACCGACCACTAAATGTTATTCTATTTATGAATCTATTTAATCATTACTGCACATATAGAAATTAAATTCAATTCCAGGTAAGAATTACCACTCATTTATAATGAAAAAAATCTAATAGGGCAATCCAAGAATCATGGACATCATGTGTTTTTATTAAACATGGAAACCATTTCCCATTTCTGCTTCTACTTGACTGGAAGAGCTCACAGCCACGGAAGTGTTACTACATATGGATAAAAAATCCCCACAAACCCTATCCGCTTGCATGCGATGTTATGAAGCTTTTTACCTGGACTTGTCAGGCACAATGATTCATGACAGACAGCAGAAAGGATGCATGTTTGCTGTGTTATTGTGGACTGAGAACAGATTACAGTATTTAGATAGCTTTTATGTCCGGTCACATACTGGTGACATTATGTATCAATGCCAGGTTTAGGACATTGTGAAGGTGCTCTGCCAGAGTCCGGGAGAAATCTCTAGTAATGAAAAGCTGTTCTGTAAGTGTAATAATTATGAAAGTGACTGTTAATCTGCACTTGGGCTTAATGCAGCATTTACAGAAAATATAGGGTTAGTCGAGAAGTTTTGTGCTTTCGTGAAGAAGGGAATGAACAGGCTCTCTGTAAAATTCAGATTTCCTCTCTTTAGCAGTGTGACATAAAACAGATCCTGTCTGGCAGCTCTGATTTTTTCCCTCACTGTCTTCACAGAGGTTCAGCACCTTGAGCGGGTGTAACAGCTGGGCACACCAGAGCAGGACCACAGCCTCTTGTCTGCAAGGTAACAGCACTACTGAAGCTGGTGGAAGGAGCACACACACCAGGGATGACCCAGAGCCTTTCAGGAAAGCTCCAGTGAACTCCAAGTCAAGTCTGTTTTGAGCATCTGTTGAACACAGTCATCTTCACATATTCGTTGTATATTACTAAGCATCTCAAAACAGAAGCAGTATCTGAACGTAACCAGCATGACCCAAACATTGTCTATCAATTCCTGGCTTAAGAAGGACCTTTGCTTGAAATGTGTGAAGAGGAGAGAGGCAACATGCCTCTCTGTAAGGCAAGACATGATCTCTGAGAATCACAGAATCACAGAATGGTTGAAGTTGGCAGAGAAGTCTGGATTTCATCTGGTCTAAACTCCCTGCTCAAGCAGGGTCACCAAGAGCTGGTAACCAAGGACCTTGTCCAGAAGACTTCTGCGTATCTCCAAGGTGTAAGACTCTACTATTTCTCTGGATAACCTGTACCAGTGCCCAGCCACCCTCACAGTGAAAAAGTGTCTCCTGACATCCAGGAGGAACCTGCTTGCCAGAGTCCACTACTCTCTGACCAGGTCCCTTTAAATATGCCGTACATTGAATGTGTAAAGTTTAACATTAAATTTACTTATTTGATTTTACTTGATGTTGCATAGAATTTCTGATTTAGCAGAGTGACACAAAGTATATTAGAGAACACAATATGAACTTCAGTTACACTTAGCAAAATATATGTAGCAATTGCATTGAACAACTTAAACACCATGACAATGGGATTCCCACTACCGGTCTCTCTGATGTGCTCACCATCATGACAACGGGCATCGCCAGTTGCCAGGAAGTCATCTGTGGCTTGAGGCCATCTCACGTCTGTTGCTCTTTATGAAATTCTTTCATTAATTTGTTCAGTTTTATATTCTATGTTGGACCAAGCCACTCCTTCACTCTCCCCATGTTGGTCCGTCTAACTCAGGAAGACAGATTTCAGCAGTTTCTCCATGGTTGTTCTGTAGGAGCAACTGGAAGTAAAAGACTAAGTATGTTTTGAAAAAGATACAGATGGGCGATATGCAACCACCTCTGTTTCTTTGAATGAGTTCCTATACTTTTGTTTGATATGTCAAATTCAGAAAGCAAAAGAACAAAGTAATTTTCTGTCGACTATGTATACATATTGGTGAGATCCTCTGAGAAGAACCAACATAGGCCTCGCAGCCTTTCCTCTTACAAGAGATGCTCCTGATCCCTTCATCATCTTTGTGGCCCTTTGTTGGACTCTCTTCAGTCTGTCCATGTCTCTGTCGTACTGAGGAGTCCAGAACTGGACACAGCACTCCAGGTGTGGCCTCACCAGCGCTGAGGAGAAGAACTTAGAGAATCGTGAAGCTGTATCTTTTACTGATCCTTGTCCTTCCTCTTTTTTGCTCTTCCTCCAGGTCTTTTTGAAGACAACTCTTTGACATATAACTAGACTCAGAAGACATTTTGTTGTACTTCTCAGCTTTATCTTTTCCAAAGAAAAAAACAATTGTTTCAACCTTTCTTCACTGGTTACATTTTCTAAGCAGCTTTTGAGTCATCCTTGCCCCTTTTCAAATTAATTTTTAGTGGATGTGTTAATATGCATAGAACATCCAAAATGGGACACCATAGTCTTCCAGAGGCTCCACCAGTGACAGATTAATCAAAATAATTACCTCCATGTTTTCTATTTTCCAGTTCTAAGTACAACCTAGAATTAGTCTTTCTTGTTTTGCAGCAACATTGCAGTTTTTTTTTAATTCCCCTGATTTCCCCAAGCCTTTTCTTTGCTATTTGGAAGTTATTCTCCATTTTCATTTTGCGCCTCTGTTGTGGTTTGTTGTGGTTTTGGTTTTTTGGTTTTTTTTCTCCTAGGAGTACTTTTTGCAATTGGTTTTGGAGTATTTCATCATGTTGATTTCTTACCATTGCTTCCATCAGTCAGTGTCTGCCCCCTTCCTTCTGTGTTATCAGCAAAATTCTGTGTGCATTTGTTATTTGACCACAGGGATGTTAATGAAAATAGTTGCTGTGGACCCATCACATCTTTGCAATGCATATCTCAAAATATTTTGCTGTTAGATAACTACTTTTTGAAAATAGATTCTTTTAATTGGATATGTACTCCCATTCCTCATTAAAATGATCTTATCTGCACTGGTGTTTTCTTTTTTATGTTGAGATAGTGTCAGCTAGAACTGTGTAACAGTTTTAACAAAGGTCAAAGTATGCTACATTTTCACCTTTCCTTTATCCAGTAAGCCAGTTACTTTGTAAAAGAAGGAAATTATATTAGTGTCATATGATTTGGTTTTGACAAATCTGTGGTGGCTGTTTGTTATCATTTTAATTATCTCCAAGGTGCTTATAAGTGGATAGCTCCATAATTTATTTGGTATCTTTGTGGATATCAGAATTAATTCTGTAACTCCCTGGGCTCTGTTTTGTTGGTCTCTATGTATGGTTATATATACACATATATATGTGAGTGTGTGTATGTTTTCCATAGTCGTCTGGAATCACCCTCAACATCTGTGAGGTCTTGAAGATGATGATTAATAGTTCGGAGATTTTGTTTTGTACTTTCAGGAGAATTTCATTATGCTGTACTGCACTGAACTCAAACAACCATCTGCTTTCTTCTCCTTTCCTGACTAATCTGACTGAGATAACTAACATGAATGAAGATAATTTCATTTGTTCAATAGATAATACTTTTCTTGAGGCAGGAATGGAGCTTTGACAGGACTTGGCTCCTTGCACTTGAATGTATTTGTTGATAAATGAGTTACTAAAAAAATGTAACCAATTTGTAAAGTTTTGTGATGTCTAAAGAAGCATTCAGTGAGGTAGGTAGTTGCATAAGCACACGATGAAGTCTGTGTTATGTTAGTACCTTGTATGGAGAAAAAAAGAAAAAAGATTAAAAAAAAAAAGTTACAGGTATTTAGCGTGCAAAAGACACTTCATGCCTGTCAGCAAAGCCAGTCATATTGAAGCAGGCATTGTGGAAAAAGCATGAGACCACCTAAGTAGTCACTTTATTGCGTATGTTACTGCAAGTGAATAAGATTATATGGTCACAGCAGCTCTCAGGATGCAGCTAAACCAGAAAAAGGAACCAAACCTGTAGGTCTTGATGCAAGACAGTCTTTCTGCTGAGAGGAGTGGGACCACACACCTATGAGCACATACAGCCAGTGGACTGAGCCACATTTTTTAGTTTTTGTGTATTGTTTCTACTTCTGACCCACAGGTAGATTGAAAAGGAAAGAAAGTTAGATCATTTAAATCCTTTAATCTCAGAGCCTTACTAAGAACAGGGTAAGACATGCAAACTAAATATGTGTGTTTCTGTTTAATTAAGTGGACTTCTGATGGGGAATTTTCTGTGAGCATGGATCATTTGGTTATAACGTGGGCAGTATGGGCAGTAATCTATAGATACCTACAACTCTGTTCTATGGCTGAGAAGTAAAGGCACCAGAAAGGAAAGGGGGAAGTCACTCTACATCTTTAGTGTCTGCAACTATTTTTCAGCCTCTTTGGTAGATTTCGGAGTTCTACATCCATCTATCAGGGACGAGGCTTAGTGCGATGATGTTGCCTCTGTGCTGCAGAGAATCCACTGTCTCCTCACTTCTGGTCTACCCTGGTTTCTCTTTGAACCTGGTGTTCAGGAAAAGAGAAATGACTGTGCACAGCAGAATACTTCTAGCAAAACTGTATGATTCCTGCTGGGCCGGGATTTGGACAAAACTGAAGGCAAAACAAAAGGAGTAAATTAGTTTGAAGAATGCTACTAAAGCCTGGAATATTAACTCCTCTATGCAGTATGAATTGCACAGAAATTGTTGGCTTCAGAATCAACCTTAAATTCTTTGGCAAGTAAGCCACATAAGCTTGATACAAACCACAAATACATTTGACTTTTACCCAAATAGAGTCTTTATCCTTTCTAATTTGTTGCTGGATGTCATACTTACCCATTTTGTTTTTGAAATAAATATTCTGACTTTGAAAATGTTGGCTCCTTTGAAAGTGCAGCTTGGTTTTAAAAGCAATGAGATTTCCAGTTTTTTTCCGAGAATAAATTTGCTGTTTGTGGCTGGCTTTTGTTATACATTGGACTATCTGGAGTGAAGAGGAGACTGAGAGTTTTTCAGCCCAGTATGTAGATTCAGTATATTCCTTAGAAATGAATACAACTTTACGATACTGCTGTGAGTTTGAACAATAGCAAATTGACATCTGAAATCTGTAGAAGTTAAGAAAAAAACCCAGAAAGACAACTGTAGAAGTTGCACCATAATCAGAAGGAACGAGTAACAGAGCTGGAAATTGAATCCGGTGATTCTGAGCTCTGCTCCCTGATCTGAGCTCCCTGTCAAAAAATATTTCATATAACAAGATAATAGGCAAAAATACTGGGTTCCAAATTAGAAAAGGTAGTGCAGGTCCATTTAAATTTTGGGGTAGTTTTCTGGGGGAAAAAAATCTCTTATCTATGAGCTATCTTGTTTCATTGTAGAGTTCCATAGACACAATTGGCAAGTGTTTTCTAACTTGGACGTGTTTTATATGAAGAAAAATAAAAGCGGAATAAAAGATAAATAAAAGAGGACTTTTCAGTAGGGAACCATGACCATGGAAAGGAAAAGACAGAACTGAAAATTTGAATCTCAGATGTATGGTATTTCTTTCCAGCAAGATTTTACTTTTGATCTTCTTGTTCAGAGTCTTTGGACATATTAGTTACCGTTCGGACTGGGAACTTGTGAAGGTGGACTTCAGACCGTCCTTCCCCAGGGAGTGCACTGATGATGACTATGAATCTTGGGAGCTCACAAATCTACAGGTATTCATGGTCTTATGTTAACAGCTACAACTTTTCCGTAGGTTTCAGATTCATGGAGAACTGTGTGCTAGGAAAATGTTTTGAAACAGAATTTGGATGCTACGTCCCCAGCTTTGTTCTCCCTATGTTGGTATTTGCTGATTTTACAATAGTTTAAAGCGGAGGAGGATTTTGTGTTCCTTTGGACTCTGTGATCTGTGTCCTGGGAAGGGCAGCAGTGTATCTGGTGGTCTGCCATAATAATAGGTGGTCCTGCTGGATTGTGATACATATACCATAAACTAAAATGTGCAACATTGATTGAAGCAATTTCAACATGTAGTCATATGTTCTGCCAACTTCCTGACCACATACCGTACTGATATATAAATTGCCATAAGTAAAGCCCGTTCCAGAAGTAATTTAGGATCTCAGTGGACCGATCATGTAATGAGGTCCAGTTGTTTTGGGCAATGTCATTTCTGCAGTAATGCATTAGGGCTGTGCTAATCCTGGGTCTCTGGCCAAATCCAGTTTTGGGAAGCTACATTCTCTATACAACATATTGATTAAAGACATCCCTTGCCAGCTTCAATTCCAGGTGAGCCTTGGCCTTCCTCGTCGCATCCCTGCATGCTCTCACCACGTTTCTGAACTCTTCCCAAGTGGCCTGTCCCTCTTTCCACATTCCATGGACATATAATATGTAATAACATATAATTTCCAGTGTTCACTGGTACACTACTGCTATGGAAAATAGGTCAACCCATAATTCATACATGCAGCGTTGTTAATGCAATAGATCTATTTTTAAATCTCCTTGTGAAACTGATTGCTACACTAACTAGACACGGGGCATTCTGTGTCTTTAGTGTCAGTAATGAACATGTAAGGAAAACAGTTTAGGAAAAATAACTACAATCATATTAATAGTCAACACATTATAAGTTTACCAATGGTATAAATGTACCTAAAATGAATGTTTGTACTGCACGTTTTATTCTTTGAGATTTTGTATGTCAAGTACTTTTAAAAAAGCAATTTATATGAGTTTATTCCATTACTGTTGAGAAAAGGATTTTCATCAACATTTCTTCATGGAATATAAAATAAAATAAATGGGGGGGGTGTCTACTGGTTTTTTTTGTATTTTTTATTTTTTTGTCTTCTTTTTTCTGTTGGATTGTATTGTAACACACTGGATATTAATGGCTTTTTCAAATCGCCGTGTATGAAATCTACACTACTACCCTCCATCACAGTTTATTAGATGTTTTATGGTCTATAATCAGAGACATAGAGAAGGTCCACCCCTCTAACACTTACAGTGAATCCTCAACATTTAATTCTTTTGCCCGTAGCAAACTCTAATACTGTAACATAGTCTTGGGTCCAACAAATATGTGTTTAAATATACACTGGTTTGGTCATTAAACAAGTTTATAAACCTCAAAAATAAAATAGAGCTGTACCACAACACTCAAGAATCAAGTGGAGTGCTCAACACTATGTTGTCATGCAATAACTAAAAAGCCACATCCTCTGAAATCTCATTCATCTGTGAATGAAGAAATAGTCAGGAAAATAACCAACTGACATGTACAATAAGAGAATTTTTACTTATTTCGATTCAATGTTTATTCAGATTTCCCCGATTTCTGCTGTTTTGTATGTTATCCAGTGCATGCTAACTATGGATCCCCATCCCTCTGACTTGGTAGGAAACTGTAGAGGTCAGTGAATAAGGGGGGCTACACAGAAAACCAAAATTAGTATTAAAAATTGTACTACTATGTGCAGAAGCTGAGCACATTTTCCTCTCTGCAACTGAAAGAGAATGAATGATCTCCAATTTCTAGGAACTGAGACATCAATGCTTTTAAATGAATTAAACGGAATTGATTTTGTTCTATCTTGATTTTTTTCATTAAAATTTGACACATAGTAAGATATCATCTTGCCTGATGATATTTAATATCACTCTAGTACTGTATGTAATCTGTTTTCAGTTAGTGTTTTTCTTTTTCAAATTCCTCATTTCTACTTCTACTATTCATCAGAATAACAGGATACAGTCACTCATGCTGTGCAAATGTATTGATATTTCGCATTTGATTGCCGTAATACTAAAGTAGCCATGAAATTTCAGGCAATTGCTCCTTTAGATATTTCTCCCTTGCCTCTGTAGATCATGAGGAGAAATTAGATTGATTTTTCACACAACTTGCTGCACTAAGGCTTTATTAACCAAAAGGCATTTCTCCTTCAGACTAAATACCTACTATTAAATATACAGAAGAACTGTTAAGCAAACACTTACAATGTTGTCTGAGTGCATGTGGATATCCACACGTGTGGACTAAAATAGCATGGGCTAGGTTCTGGGAAATAGGGCAAAACTGAAGAAATACTAGATAACTATTTTACTTTTGTGTTCCTAAAAGGTCTCACTTTATCTAAACACACTGAACATGTGAAGTTAGATAAAACATTGTAATTTTTACACAATGAAGCTGAGAAACTGATGAAAAATTTTCATTTATGAGATAAAATAGAGGACACATTCTTGAGACATTCATGTTACTGGTAAACATTTTGATTTCTAAAAAAGTTTTCACTGTAAACAACTTGGAACGGATCTTAACTTTCCAAATTAATAGTTCATATGTATATATATACTGAAACAGTGGATTAATATGAAATTTGATGTGAGTTTTGGAACATATCTGTACATGCAGACTTGGGCCAAAACACGGAACTTTATGAGATTCTCTCTAAAAAGAGATGTTTACAGCAACAGACACATGATGAATGGAAATAAATGTGAACCACAAATAGACAGTGCATAGCATGCCTCTTTATAAATTTAAAAACCAGGTTAGTTTTTTTATCTTAGAAAAATTTTTTTGAGTCCCTATAAACTGCTGACCATTATCAACAAAGGTGGCGGTGGTGGGGAAAACAGATTTTCTTTGTGACAACATTCCACTTAAAAGATAATTCTTGCAGTCCTGGTTGCTAACTTACCTGAAGCAGTTCATTCTTCAAAATCAAAGGGTGACACAAATTAATTAACTTTGTGGCTGCTGGTTCAGTAACAAAGATTCAATATGTTATTATGGTTTATGAGTTAGATCATGTATAGTTTAAAAAAAATCTGTAAATGATAAATGAAACAGGACACCTTCTTCAGTCAAAAATCCTTAATCTCCTAATTTAGTATGTACTTACATCACATGGATATCCTAATCAAGCAAGAAAAATTGCCACAAATTGCCATAATTCATATCAGTCCAAAATATTGCTAAAATGACTTAAATAGCCTTGACTTGACTAGTCTAGTGGAAGATCTCCCTGCTCATGGCAGGGGGGTTGGAACTAGATGATCTTCAAGGTCCCTTCCAACGTTTACCATTCTATGGTTCTACAATTTTATTCTCAGACTTTCAGAGAGACTTCTCCAGAGTTTTTACACAAATTTCATTACATTTTAGGAAGAACAGTAAGACAAAAATACAATAACATTTCCCAAAAATGAAATACAAATATTATGTGACATTAATTGAGTGAGGCAATTCAAAGATCAGAACAGATGTACTGACAGCTTTTTATCTTGGAAGTCTCATGTTCATACTCACATTATATGAAACCATGCTGTCAGGCAACAGAATAAACATGGAGTCAGAAGACAAATGAATATGTCAGACAACATGGGAAAAATGACAAGGGGTGAAGAACTCGGATAATGCTCCCTACTCTGGTTTTAATGTTATTTTCTCTGCATGATATTCTCAAAATTCATTATAGTCAAATGTTAGCAGAAAAACAATAAACCCACACTAAAATGGAACATGAAGTGTCCTTGTAATGCAATCACTGGCAAAAACAGTCCTGTATGTAAAAGACTCAGGATTTTTATGCCAAGTAAGAATTTTTTTTCAACATCAACAGAACTAATCATATACAATTTTGAATCAATGTTAGAAAAAGTTTGCTCTACTGTAAATATCGTCAAAATATTTCCTATCCTGTTTTTCAGGTTTGTGAAAAGCCTGGTAATCTTTCCATATATTTTTTTTTAATTCCTGTGAATTATTTTCTATCTTTTTCACAAGCAAAGTCCACTAAACCAAGGCAGTCTGCATATGCAAAATAATCTCAAAGAAAGAGAAGACAAATGGCAATGAAAGGTTATTTTACGTATGTTTCAGACTAGATTTAGAATAATTTAAAGCCTCATTTGCTTCCTTATGCTTTGTGACAAATAAACATCAGTAAAGGTCAGTATTTTCTACAAAACTATGGCATGAAATTATTAATAGCAAAGGAACAGCTTTGGCAAATATCCCCTTTGACTTTTATTTCTGAACTTCAAAATTTTGAAATGAACTATTTTCGATTTGAATTACAGAGGGGCTTGGTCCTGGGCAACCTGTTCTAGGTGATCTTGCTTGAACAAGGGTGTAGGGCAAGATGAGCTCCAGAGGTTCCTCATGACCTCAAACATTCTGTGATTCCATGAAATGAGAAAACTTAGAAATGCATTAAACCAGAAAATGATTGCTTGCAAAATAGTTTCCCCCTTCAGTTCTCCTGTTATATCTCCTCCTTTTCCTACTATGTATTTTAGAGCTATCACTGACAAAGATCACCTTTATATTTTTGAGCCACCTACCTAATAATAGATTATTCAATCTCTGAGCATTTCACATATTATTGGAGATTATAAAATTATTGTGGGAGATTATAAGCTTACACTTATGTTGTATTTCATATAGCTTAATTTCATTCTGAGTAAGAATCAGGTTTTGTTCTGTTCTGGTTTTCAAACGATCACACAAAAATTAAGGAAATATTCAGTGGTCTTAAGGTAAACAGTACCAGAGAAAACAGAAAATACTTCTTAGTTACGGAAAATGATTTTTCCCTTACACTCCAGATAACTGAAAACTGATATCAAAGACTGAAAACAGTAGATTCACTTTCTTCGCACACAACATCATAAGCAGAGTGAAGACAGTTTAGGGTAACAAAACTTGCCTGGACCTCTGCAGACATCTGTCCAACATTAACAGCACTGTCTGAAAAACCCACATTACAGTTTATACTACATCCAACACCATCCCATGAGAAATCTTAGAACCTGTCCAATGAGATCTACTAGATCTTGCTAGAAAATGACTGCTTCACCCCCTTCAAAGATTTAAAAAGTGATGGCTACATGTGGATACAGGACAGCTTTCTGAACAGGTAAAAAG
>Ga0181612_131039_pt1 | contig 11812 bp, 5 predicted proteins | sample HoacroProtozoa21_FD_119630 | JGI IMG/M metagenome (GOLD analysis project Ga0181612, IMG submission 119630) | Hoatzin crop microbial communities from Cojedes, Venezuel. Combined Assembly of Gp0051906, Gp0051904, Gp0051908 | reverse complement strand
ATTTGAAAGATGTGTTTCTCCCTGTTCCTTCTGCCTTTGTACAGATGTGTATGCTGTAAAAGTTATTTATAGGATTGATTTAAATTCCACATCTTTCCCAGCACATTCTCCACCTTCTTTTTCACAGTACTTACTTGTAAAATCAATACTCTCAAACAGCCTCCTTCTTAAACTCCCCCTACCTTCCTTTAACTCTATCTTACAGGGCTCCATGTGTTTCCATGGAGCCACTTTTTAAGCATATAGAAACAAACTGCAGCACAAAACTTCATTTTTAAGGAAAGCCAGTGCTGTTATATACTACAAAAAGCCTAATCATACTTGGCTTCTATAGGTGAAAAGTTTAAAATTAAAATTGTCAATATTAGAAACACCTGGTCCATATTTTTGTTCCAGATATGATATGTGGTTATACACCATAATCTGGGTAAAATAACCTGAGAAAAGGACTTCACAGTGTACTACAGATTTCTTTTTAATACCTCTCTTCTTTTATAAGGTATTCCACAGCATCTAAATAACGGAATTATTATTACTATTGAAGCAGCTAAGCACACATTAATGTTTATGGTTATAGATTTCTATGTGCACGCTTAAGAAATCTTCAGGGTTTAGAATTGTTGAGCAGCCTGTAGCATTCATTGAGCAGATGTGAATGTACAGATACTGGTAAGAATGGGAGCTGAGGCCTTAGAGAAATGTTGTCAAGAATTTTAAATCTAAATGAGTAAAAATACTAAAATAGAGGCCGATCCAGAAAAACCTAACTTATATTACAGCAGCACTAAAAAAGTCTAACTCTGAAGAACTAGCATACAAAATACCAAAATTCCACAGAGGCGTAATTTTGGCCTCTGCTGAAACCATTGTTTGAGCTAGCTGACCAGCCTGCATCTCATTTATGCTGAGTACTGCTTTTGATTGCATTATTTCCAGGTAGTGCTAAGAAGGTTTACAGAAGTGTTCTGTTTCTTTCAGTTTCCCCTTACTTATCTGTGTGTTGCGCTGGCACAGATACTTGCAGATGGCACACCCTGCCTGGGTGTTATCATTCCTCTCCTTGTAACTCTGAAGCCGTTGTGGTGTAGTGAGTTTTAATCAAGTCCCTCATGGTTCTATGACTTTTCCTATTATGATAATCTAGACAGGTTGGATACCATAAACGAGATGTGAAGTCAGCATTTCACAGAGCCAGGACATTTGGCTGGACCTGCTGAGTTCTGTCTTTTGCTGCCTTCTGGCTCAGCTTTTAAAAAGGCAGCATCACGAACAGTTTTGCTTTTGCATTCAGAACCAGATCTTCTGTGTTTCCCCCTTCTCAAGCTTTCCATTTCTGTAATGTCTTTTATCCAGAATCTCAAAATTCTTTGCAAAAAACAATGAATTAAACCACATAGCAAACCTGTGATATAGAGGAATGTGAGATCTACTGCTATTTGTGACAGAATAACTAAACTTTGGAAGTAGAACAAAACAGCACTTCTTCTGGGCCTAATACTTTTGATCAAATGCAACAGAGGAGCAAACTGAGGCACAGAGCTTAGGGTTTGTTGCAGTGTCATCTTGGGATATCTCTAGCACAGACAGAAAGAACCTTGGATTCATTACAGCATTTGAGCTATTACTTCAGCTTAAATTCAGCCTTAAGCTATTAGTTCACCTAACACAGAATCCATACTGACAGCCAATACCCAATTCTTTACAAAGAGGCAAAACCGTCTCCCAATGCACCTGGCAAGTCATGCAGCAATGACCTGTAGGCACTAGCAATCAGTTGCCGTTACAGCATGCAATTTGACTGTGTTAGTTCTGTAGTCTGAACACAAGTGAAGAGTCATAGGCATACACATATTTGACTATCACTGACTTTTATTTTCTGTTCCTGGAACCTTTGGTTTATTCTACTGGCAACCAATGGCAACTTGAGCGCTTTCATTTCTGAAGTCCCTATGCCTTGTGAGGTTAGGTGCAAATGAGCATGGCAAAATATATTTTGCAACCGAGAATGTTCTGCAAACATAGTTTTTTTCCTTTGATAGCTTGGCAAAAAAGTGTTTCATATTAGCGTTTTACAGGTGGTGCTGTATCTAAAAAAATAATCAAAGTTCTATAATAGGTGTTCAGTGATCCCCTTCCCGACTTCTAGCAATTCTGTCGTTGAAATCCATTCTATATTTGCGGTTAGGTATCTTTCCTTTTACATGGCAATATCCATTTAGTATCAGAGAGAGGCAAAATTACAAGCAGCAGATTATTTTTTTGAATGTGTCTGAAACATAAAGAACAAAAGTAGTTTATTCCATGGCTTGCTTGCTGCCTTGAATTGGGGTTTCTCTTACCCCTTTTCACAGTAATTGGAAAAAACTCTCACTTTCAAAGTCAGATTTTCATCTGAGTGTATTTCCTGTTCAGACCCTGAAACAACCAACCACAACTGTTACTACTGAAAAGGCTGGTGGCAGAGGGGGGAAGTTTATCTGGTATTTAAATGTGAGCTGAGCTCATTTTAAAATCACTGTAGGCCAAAAGCATATGAAGAATAAGTCACCTAAAGCTGGAAAAACAGAGGTAGACATCAGAGCATTCATTACAATTGCATGAATATTAATTATGAAGGATAAATGATATTTGGAGGTTTCTCTGCAGAGAGGTTTAAACTAAATACAGTGGACAAGATTCTTAACTGATGTTCCTCTGTTGAAAGACAGTGGAATCAATTTACACTTACTTAAGGTTTGGCCTCTTCTATTCAGAAATTCCCACATAATTGAGAAACAGTTACAGAATTGAATTTGACTCGTAACAGAACCAAGATTTCTCTTTTGATTTCAGATTTACCAAAACAGTGGCTTGACAGTTGCTTCAGTTCGCTATGGATATATGAGCTATATTCACAGTTGTTTCCTCAGTGTGGGTTTGATTTCAGCAATTCTGGAATTCAGAGCTTGTCAAGTGCCTTTGTGATTGACTTAATCTTTCACAGAAGGATCTCATGGATTTATAGTTGAGATAATTTTCTTCAAAATCTTTTATAATTTTCAAAGTTGACAACCTTAGTTTTAAATTCTACACAGTTCCTTTTCTAATGTCCCTACAAAGAAAAGAAAGCAAATAGTGGGATTTTTACAACTTTTTCAAGCATAAAATGGGGAAAACTTAGTCTTTTTTTTCTTTTTTTTTTCTTTTTCTCCTCCCCCCCCCAATTATATTTATATTTACCTCTGATGCTCATATTACTTTCTTCTTCAAGCTGCCAAAAGTCTTCAACTGTGGTGCTGAAGATTAAATGGCAAGTTTCTGGCAAACATCACAGAGCTTTGTTTTCAATGAAGAATCAAATCTAGCCTCTGATTAACAGGAGAATCATTTTACCTGCACTATCATTTATGCTCGTAGTTCTTGTAATTTGCACATGGAAGTGTAATATTTGCATATGCAAATAGTGCATTTGAGTGTCTTGTGCTTTCAAAACAATACACAAGATACAATCCCCACAGTGATCTAAAGAACAAATACAGAATCAAACGTAGCTAGCAAAAATAAGAACAACAGGATAATTACAGCAAATACTCTGATGGAATCAAGAACGTAATTTTGAATATCTTTTGTCAGCAGGGTCAGCCATAAAATCCTTATATGCTCTTGCACTGAACCCAGTCCATCCCTCACATGGTTCTGTCTGGGAGGAGAGAGCACTGACACTGAACTGACAGCCTGGCTGGGCATCAAAGTGTTTTGCAACAGCCCTGCTGATTGTGCTGATTCAAAGAATTAATTATTTTGCGTTTGTTAAAATCAAAGCAAATTACAGCATTAAAGAGAACAGGAAAGAGAAAAGCAGAGGATAGTAGGACCTGTGGCTATCAGCACTGATGTTAGTTACTCCAAGCTGCAGGAAATGCTCCCCTAAACTCTCTTAAAAGCGTACAGATTGTATGTAGAATGCCTTTGTAAGGGAGGCTTTGATCTGTTGAATGAAGCTGACCTGCTTGCTGTGTTTTAAGCAGGCAGTGGAAACACAAGACATGAGACATCAGAGACACATGGTAGTTAGGAAATGGACTCTTAGAGCAGAAAAACTAGGGTGCACACAGATGTGCCTTAATGTCCCAGAAGTCCGCCTAAGAAAAAAGTTGAGCTCCACATATCTTTCTATTAACATCTACTGAAATGTTGTGGGTCAGAGTCGTCTTTTACCTTCTATAACAGAGGGTGTGGACAAACTTCTCTGCTTGCTTCTCTCCTTCCCTGTTCTGATGACCTTGAGAGGAAGCTTGTTACAGAGAGGAGATTTCTGAAGGGAAATTAATATAGGACATAGTACCAGGCTCAGAGGAGGTCTTGGGTGAGCTGGTCTCTGGGCAGTTTAGCTTGAATTGTTCTGCAAGGAGCAGGTCTGGTGTAGATCAGAGGGATAAGGCACTACAGTCACTAACTGATCAATGTTCATGTTAAAGTCTTCTTAGCAGCTGCTGGCTCTACTGAGTAAATTCCCCCCAAGTAGATTTTAATACAGCTATAGTTACAGAAAGGCATCAGCCTGGATACATCCCTTTCAGTCTTCTCAATCTCAAGCAGCCTGGAAAAGTCCTCAGACTGCCTTTTCTGTATGTACCGCACCACAGGCCACAAAATACTTCCCAACAGCCTGTACCACACTTAAGATCAATAGTGAAAGAGCAAAAGCCACAAACTATGATGTGCCGCAGAAAGGGAGTAGAGGAGATCAAGGGCATTGCCAATGCGAATGAAATCTACATGAAAGAGCCTTCGTCGTTGCACTGCTTTCATGGATTAAAGGAACAATTGAGCGGAAGAATGAGAAGGCGGTGCCAAGAGGAAGAGAAAATATGGAGGAGGGAAGCTGGGTTCCTCTGGTTAAACCATTCTAGTCACGTTCTTGGCGCACAAGCAGAAAAGCACAGCTGCTTTACATCTGCTACAGAGCACTGGAACTGAGCAGGCACTAATGTAAGTATTCTCAGCCTGCTCAGATGAGTTTTTTGTTTGTTCTGGTATGGATACAATACTTTTTCTAATTAGTAACAAGGAAAACTCTTTTCTAATGCCACTGCAAGAACTGATTTGGCTTATAAATGTTTTCTTTCAAAGGTCATGCCTACAGGGACTTACAAAGGCTAATTTTGTCACTGGAATGTCAGTCCTGATGCCCACCCTGGGAGACACAATAACCACTGAATTACACAATTTAAATGTTCTATGCTTATATCCATGAAAAACACCAACAATTTTCTTTCATGTAGCATACTGATTATATTTCATGCAGTAATTCTCCCCAAGCATTTTAGGGCTTTGTGCCTAAAGTGAGGCCCACATCGCTGGATACCAACACAGTGCAAAGATAATAATGATGCAAAATTTCTTTTCCTGCTTTGATTCATATGCTGAGTATGGCACTGAATTCTCTTTGCTAAAACCTTCAGTTTAGCCAACATGAGGAAGGTGGAAAAAATGCAACATGAAGAAATTTTAAATCCTAGCTCACTATCTCTGTTTGATCCTATCCAATTCCCAGCAACAGCCAGGGGGTAACAGTAACTAATAAACATATAAATTGATGTGATTGGCTTAAATTAAACCGTTCACCAACACTAGTGTTGGAGGGATCATGTGTTTCAAACTCACTCTCATTGTGTGCAACTGAAGCTTTAGCTAAAATTGATAACTATTTTGCTTGCATAGGTTATGTGAATCAAGACTTATAAAGATGAGGAAAATACCAAAGCAAAGAGAGACTTTGTTATATAAATTAAAGCCTGAGACAGACTTGGAGCACAGCTACCAGGAAGGGTTTGAATCTGGGATTCTAGACTCGCTGCTATCGGAAGTAACAGATTTGCGTCTTCTATCCCCTGCTGCTCCTATTATTTAGTAAGAGTTAAGGTTCTTTTAGCTTCATATTAGATGATAATACACCTATGTGGGTGACAGCAAGAACTGCAACTGTGATAATTATAACTGAGAACAGCAGCACATTCTTCAGCTTAGCTCTACACTAGGAATGTGTGTTCGTGAGTGTCATATGGCTGTCTGCATTGCTTAGATACAATCACTGGTGGATGTCTGAGTCTTTCAGACAAGCATATGAAAAAAAGTGACATTTCCCAATGGTCTTATGAATATTTAAAAGTGGAAGACCATATTGGTAATGTTACCTGGAGTAGCAGACTTGTGTCTACTTTTAAGATTTGGAACATGTTTTGGGCCTCTGTTTGTCTAGGTACAGTTAATACGCAGGTAGAACTGTAAACTTAGGGAGTTCTGATCTGTGGAGCAACTTTCTGTGTTTGTTGTAGCTTTAACTGCATTTAAGCCATATGCCTTGTGCACCATGTTGAACAAACACCTTTTTTTCATAATTTTTATATCTCAGGGGAAGCACTGACAGGGCCATGGAAAATTTCTCGTTCAACGGAATGTTGATGAAGAGGCTTCTATGGATCAGGCTTTTGAAAAAATTCAATGCCACTGTCTAGACAGAGGCAAGAAACAAGGGCTTCCTTTCCCCTCATCCCCTTGGAACCTCATCACAGAGCTGTGTAAGTCTGCTAATTAAACTGGAGTTTCTCACTTCACCCTTAGGAGTTTCTTTCTTAAAAAATGCAGGTCATTTGATTGATGTGTATTCTTCAGCATCCTGGTCTCCAGTGAGAAAATTATGAAAAACAAGCTGTACCACATGCAGACAAAATTGAGAGCTACACAGAAATTGAATGTTTTATTACATAAAAGTTTTTGTAAGTGACTGGTCCCACATTAGGAGGAATAGAAACAAGAAGGAATAGTGCAGCAAACCACACTTTTACTGTAGCTGACAGACACTGCTGTCATTTGCTGAATAACTTCCACTCAGCCTGGCGGAACACCCAATTTCAAATAGTGGGTGTGTTTCATTGGTGGCCTATGACATTGGACTCAGTCAAGAAATGCAGAAAGGAAGGCTAATACCTGGGCATAGTAAGGTGTTGATTGGGAAATGGAGGTCAGAATTGGAAATGGTGTCTTACTAGGGGCTGGATCCAGACACAGGCTGCCCAGTCATTCTGAGAAACAGAAGGAGGAAGGTCAATGGAATGTTTCCAAGAACTACGTGTGTTTACACATTTAGGCACAGGCCATTATATGTTAGTTCAGGGCAGGATATAGTAGCACTGGTAGAAGAATGCACTAATGTGCCACTGGTTTAGAGGATATTGATGGTGGCCTGTTCGTATCCTTACCGCTTGGACACTCCCAAAGTTATCCAAGAGAAGAACTAGGACAGGGTGACTGTTAAGCATTGTCTTCTGTCAGAGATCTTTTCATGTCAGAATGACATGCCCAGATGGGATTCTCCGTCATTTCCACTGAGACATTCCTCTATTATAATGTCAGGAGTGGAACTGCTGAATGTGCTCTAAAAGCTGGAGGAAACGACCGTTAAATAGTATACAGTTTCTTAGGCTTCTCTTAGGCTATTCAGCAGAGACAGCTGGAGCTTCCAACTCAAGGTATGATCGTGAAGCATGTTTGTTCCTTAGTGCCGATGGAAAGGATGTACTTGTCTTAGTCCTTTCCTTGGCTACCAAATGTAGACACACCTGCACTCACTGATGCACAAGCAGTAAATCAGCACAGAGGTCAGGGAAACCAATATGGGAATATACACTTTTAAATGAACATTTCAATGAGACGTTTCCCTCAGAGAAGATAATACAATCAGTAGTAAACTAACATTATTGTCTTTTCTGTCATGGGGATATTGATCACCTGGATGCTAAATAACCAGTATTGTATTAAGCTAACGACCCTAAAGACTAATTGAGCTACTTCATTTTTTTTCGAGGTGGTTTAGGGAAAGTATCTAGTGAAATGCTCAGTGGATATTGGCAGGCCCTCAGCAGAACTGATGAACCAAGGGTGTGGGAAAATAAAGCGAACAAAATGGTTTGCCCACTGACTAATCTGCATACCACGGCTTTTGCTTGTGAATTCTCAGTACTTGCCAACAAATATGTGTTGCTCACATGCCTATGCAGTCCAGAAGATCCTGACCTGAATAGTTTGCAAGCAGCATTAGATCTTCTCTTTACATGTGGTAGCCATGTTCCAGGGATCCTTCTGATCAGGTCTATTACAGTATTGACTACTCAGTGGCCAACACATTCAGAAGTCACTGTTGGTTTGGGATGCTTCCATTTGAGAATGATCATTTCTCCCCACTGTATCGAGGCCTGATTTTCAGAAAATAGAATCTAGACATTTTCTGAAAAGAAGGGACTCTCAAGTCACCCAAGACTGTGTACTCAGAAATAAGCTGTGTCACTTAAGAATTTAATTCAGTATTTTTACAGGAGAATTTTAAAAATCTAACAATGTTTGTATGATTATATTTATAGCAAATATGTATTTGGAAGTATTTCTCACTGAGTAGTATAGACATCTTGGGTGTCACTGTAAATTAATGAGTGTCTGTTTTTCATTGTAGTGAGAAAGCTGTGAGAAAGCATCCAAGTGAGACTATTCGCCATTAAGATTTAAGCACCTATGGTGAGGTGTGATACAGAGTTATCTGAATGTTTCCTCTTGAGTCACTGCATGCATGGAGGTTCAATATCCAACAGGTCTTTTCCATTTTTTGATGCCAAAGCACATAATTACTTGCAAGGCAGATTTGTTCTGGAAATGTGTTTCTAAGGTTGGTTTCTAAGGTGGTATAATAAGGTGCTGCAATAGCTTGTGGCCTGTTTGGGGCTATTGTTAAAACTACTAAAGGCAGTTGAAATAAGAAAACAAGACAGTAAGGAAAAACCTCTTTCCTCTGCATATTCTGTTGCTTCTTCACCTTTCCTTGGGATATTTTTTCTGCATCTGTATGGTTAGTGTTTGCTTCATAATAATATGAGGCTGAATCATAAAATTATTTGTATTAGCCAATGAGCTGTGTGTCTTCTGGGAACATAAAAATCCTGGTTTTCAATCGGCATAAATTCAGGGTTTAAAACAAAATGCAACCTGGCTCCAAACAAACCCAAGACCTGGGTGTGTTTATGAGCTCTGATTCTTTATGACCTTCCTTCTATTTGCTAAAATCTCTGTGCCCTTCCTTTACTCTTCTGTAGACCTTGTCTAATATTTCTTTTCTCTACTGGACTAATACTTCCCTGGAAGGTTTAGTCAGAGAATGTTTGAAAAGTGTTTGAGATCCTTGACGAAGGGTCGCCACTGTGAGGAGCTGAGCTCTAGTGACATGACTGCAAAATAAAAAAAAAAAGGCACAGCTAAAAATAGAGACTGAAATTCTGCTTCATTCTCAAGCCATATAAGGATCTACGCATAGCTATGTAAGGCAGGATCTTCATGCAAAAAGAGATGAAGTTTTGGCTGATTTAACATGGGAAGCATTGTGTTCATATGTTTCCTTTGTGGAGCTAAATCATAATTTTAAAGCTGTCAGAAGGCCTCTCTTTAAATTAGAATAATTTATTACTGTATGTGCCCAAGAACAGCTTCAAATGTAAACACAGGCGCTCCCTTGGCTATAATCACTGCACTTTTCCAGATCACTTCCAAGTGGAAAAGAAGTCTAGCAAGGAATGAAGCAAAATTTCTCTGCTAGTCGTAATCAAAGGTTTAATTCGTCTTTTCTAGTACCTCTAAACGGTGGCACCAGTCTGGTCTTTGTCTAGAATTTCCAGTGATTTTGCTGGCAGTTCCAGTCATGGATGACACACAGGAAAAATGCATTGCTCTTGTGGAGAAATCTCCTTTCTAATAAACTTCTTATCTACACATATATGCACACAAGCTTATGCACATACAAAGGTATATATAGGCCGTGTCACACTCTAAAATCAGTAGTTATGGAAAATGTTATATGAAATAACTTGATACTCTCAGTGTCTTTGTGGCAGCACGTTCCTAAAGAAATACTTGTGTGATATATTGATGATGGTCAAATGGAAATCTAAGATATATGGTGAGTGAACTTGACCTGGCAAATCTTGTAGGACTGTGAGGTAGCAAGCCCTAGAAATGTGAAATGGAACACACCCATTGCAAAATTCCCTATAGTGATTCTACGATTCTCATCTAGTGATATAGGTTTCCCTGTTTTTTGGCTGTGTTGAACAGAAAACGTGCCTCAGGATGCTGAGGCAGAGGAGAATGTCAATTAAATACAAGCTCCTCCTGCTGTTTGCAAAGAAACATTGTAGAATCTGATTCATGTAACCCTTAGGAACTTGCAGGTTTTGTTTATACCCATTTTGTGCCTGTTTTGTATGTGGACTGTTGTCCAAACCACAGTCACATAATGTCTTTTTTGCAACCCAATTTGTTCTCAAATGAAAAACAAATAAATAAGACCCCCAAACAAAACACAGCTACGTTTCTAGTTTATGTGTCCTGTTTACTTTTTGATTCTTTCTTTTTACATTTTGAAAAAATGAGTACTATCATAGAATCATAGAATCATTAAGGTTGGAAAAGACCTCTAAGATCCTCAAGTCTGACCGTAGTAGAACCCAGTACAGGCTAGTTTGCTGGGTTCCATAGGTTTTCCTCCATTGCTCACACTTCCTGTCTGTCTTTTGTGCCATCTCTTTTCATTGCTGCTTTAGATTACCCACAAGGCAGAGCCATTTATGGTTGTCATATGTTCTGTATCAGGCTTAATTGTTTGTCCTGCCTTTCATCATCTCATCATATTTCACAGACCACAATTAACTGATTCTTTTGGGGCACCCAGCTTGCCTTTACTTGCTACTTAGCCTTACACATCCATATGGTTCAGCTTGGTTTTCAAAGATTTCTGTCATTTTGCTACTTTGTTGAACACCACAAACCAAGAACTATTTTGGATGGTTTGTTAGCTGTGGCATATATAGTACCTAGATATTAGAATTTAATATAAAAGAGTAAAAGGAAACTGGTAGATCTGGAGCATTGTGGAAGGTTGTGCTACAACAGACTGATCTGAAACCTTGTCTTTGTGGATTACTGACATAGGTTCTGTTTATGTCCTGTCTTTCTCTGGTCTGTACAGTGATGATGCCTTATCCCTTAGGGAATTTTACTGTCCTCTCTCTTTTCTATTAAGAACATTTTCCTAATCTGGCGCTTTAATTTTAACTGCTATGCTTTGTGCTGTGTATTGTGTTCCAGGACTGGGAATGATTCCCAAAGCTGTATTTTCATGGCACACTTTTGCATCTCCATTAAAATCAATGGGAACATGCGAGAGAGACTGAGGGAAGAATTCCTTTTAATAGGAATTTTCGTCTGAGATGTTTAGAATATGGTGACATCTCTTTCAGTCTGAATTTTTCTTTCTTCTGTGCATACATCCTTCACACGTCTTTAGCCCTATAATCTGTCTACTATTTTTATTACCTAATTTCTTTTTTCCAGTAGTCCTTGGAAAGTGTGAGAATTAAAAATGCACACACCGTGCTAATGTAGTTACCCTCAGACTTGACTGAGAGTCGTTGCTTTTACATACTGCCCTGAGGGCATCTGTATTTGCATCCAACGTTGAAAAAACTTGCCATCATGAGTCTACATAGTCCTTCGTACTTCCCAGAGGTGTATTGCTCAGTGGTTTGTGTTCCCTGTTTTATGGGTCTTATGGAAAATGTCCAGTTTGGCTTTAGTCACAGTCTTGTAAATTAATATATTGTGAGGTTAATGTTTTCATTATTTCCTATTTTCTGCCCCCCCCCCCCCCCCCCCCTCCCCCCCCCTTTTGCCTTTTCTGTTGGTCTTTCTCTTTTTCCCCACCCTCGGCACATTTATAGTTTTCTTTCATTTT
>Ga0181612_128411_pt1 | contig 11812 bp, 4 predicted proteins | sample HoacroProtozoa21_FD_119630 | JGI IMG/M metagenome (GOLD analysis project Ga0181612, IMG submission 119630) | Hoatzin crop microbial communities from Cojedes, Venezuel. Combined Assembly of Gp0051906, Gp0051904, Gp0051908 | reverse complement strand
TTTTTTTTAAAGTCATATTCATGAAATTTATTTGCGTGATTTCAGGCACCACCATGGCCTGCGGGCCCAGTTTCACAGATCAGTGAATGCTGGCAATGGAACAAAGCTGCTTCTAGGGTACATCCTTGCTACAACGCATTTTTCCAAATAACCTATATGTAAGAAGCTTGTCAGTAAATAATATGAGCTCAACAATAGCTTGAATTTCATGAGAGAGATGTTAAAACACAACAGAATGTTAAAAATAGGGTACCGATTGAGCATCTGTCACAGAAAAAATCTGGAGCATTTGTTTAATGCGGGGAATATGTGCAAGAACTATCTCCTCACTGACCTGCTTTGCATTAAGTTTTAAGATAATCTGTACATAAAGTAAGCATGAAAACATTCTAATGAACAGTGTTTCTGGTACTCATCATCATTTTTGTTCGCAGAACAATGAATTTTCAAACTCATTCCAGTAAACATTGCATTGTAAAGACAACAGACCTATTAATTGTCTAGTCAAATTCCAGAATTAAATTAGCACTAGTTTTCATTTATTTGAATTCTCTTTGAATACATAATACATATGCACCATCTTCAATTTTGTTGATTTTTCAGTGGTGAAAAGGAAGCCAACAGATTCAGGAATGGGTTAGAAAACTAAAGGCAAAATAATGGAAGTTGCAGTCATGTCTAAAAAGGATTATATTCTTGAAGCCAAAAATAGTTCTGTTTCTCTACCAAGTGGAGATACCTCCTTCTCAGCAAGGCACTGAGCAGATCTCAGCATAGATATGGAACCTGGCATTTTTCCATTGCTGCAGAGACAATGTTAGTAATGAGAGAATCAGTCAGTCCACCGAGGCAGTGCATAGTTCATTTCACAAGAAGTGAAAGATCTCAGCACAAATCTATAGTGCTGACATAACAATGATGCTGTGAAAGAAACTGCAAGGAGAACACCGGTTTCCGTTGCAGACAACATGGTTTTAGATTGTAAAACCACAATATGTTATTTCTCTGGTAAATGCTAATGTGCTAGGGACTCACAATTTTTTTAGAAAGCATTCTGGGAAACGTTCTAAGTAATGTATTATTTTTTTTTAAGGCTATTGCCCTGAATAATCCACCTGCTTTGTAAAGAACACTACCACTTGCACAGATATTTCCAGGATTTTCACGTTGCTCTGAAATCGTCTGAGATTGTGACAGTTGCCTGTCAGAGCCTTGTTACTGCCTGGCAATGCTGGTACTCGTCCAGGCATTGACACACTACCGAACAGCTGAATGTGTTGGTGTGAGTTGCTGCTCCCATAATGATGTTAACAATTCAGTGTATGGATCAAGTGATTTTGATGATATCGGAATGCTGATTTAGCTGCATAGTTTTGACTGTAATATTCAATAAATAAAATTAAGGCAGTTCTGTCTTAGAAATGATACCTGCAGTAACCAAAGTTGTACTACACACTGACAGAGTCAAAGCAGAGGGAGAAGCGAGGCAATTCTCAGATCAGTATTCTTGGAGCTATGGTACAGCCAAGAGCAGAATTTTGCCCTCACTGGGGAATAAATCAGGGCAACATGCGTGAAACAAGGCAGAAGAATAACCGTTAGAGTTCCAAGTAAGTGAATTCCAGCTCTGAATTCACACAGGAAAGCTAAGATCCCAGTGATCTATCTAGCAAGTGACAGTAATGGGCATTATGCATAATGATTACAGATTACTCAGGCAGGGCTGCGGATTTACACACAGTACAATGGAGCTAGCTTTAAGGTTTTCCCAGTGCTTTTTGTAAAGCCCTGTATTAACTTGCTTATAACTGAGACAGTCTTTTAACTAGACCATTGTTTTCTCTGTCTGATATCTCGCACCTTTTTTTTTTGCAGTTTCAGCTGCAACAGTGCGATCATTTGCAGAATATGAAGCTAGAGGGTAAAAGTATGTTTATGTTAAAAGGAATCTAGTGACCCACTTGGAAATACCTATATTCTTTACAGTAGGACCTTAAAGCTGTAGTGTGGACTCGTCCTCCTCAGGTTTATGTAGGCTATTACCAGCCAAATTTTATGACTGGGGTACCGAGGCAAACAGCACTAAGGTCCAGACTCAGAAAATATTCAGGCCTGTTTACCTCACATCAGAACAGCAGGAACCTTGTAGAGAGCTGTAACCACTTTCTGCAGATGTAAATGGCAACAGAAGGTGCAGGACAATGAAATATGAGGAGTTTTTGTTAACTTTCTAATTTTTTCTTTATTTAGATGTATGTGCCCTTCTGAAAGTCCCTTGTGATCAGCTAAAATTCCTACACCAAAATGTTGGTCATAACACTCTTACTTTTGTGAAATATGGGTATTTGGTAAACATTAGATAATGTTAAAGCAGTGTATTACAGCAATACAGAACCTTACATTAAGCAATCCTTCATAGCTGAACTCTGCAGTAAGTAACATGTATGTACACATATGTCAAGCTTAGGAGTTAATATGCCTGACAAGTTTGTACTGTTCAGTTCCTTAATCTTTTTATAATTGTTTTCTCCATTGCAAATACAAAAGGATATATAAAAGTAATTTCCAAATCCAGCTTAATAGTGTGGACACTTGAACTCAAGCTTTCTCTTATTTGTAGGTGGGCTGGTGATGTTTGAGATCACCTATCTTCCTCTCCCCTGGACAGGGCCTTTGTCTGCGACTTCTCAGGCAAAAGCTGGGTTGGCTGAAGAAGTCGCAGTCATCGCTCACGCAGAAGTTTTCAGAGAAAACATGATTTGAGGGATATACAGACAGGGAAGTGTGAAGAAGTTGATTAGAACAAACTCCATTTGCTAATCCTATTTTACGAGTTTTATTTAGCACACAACTTGTTAGTTGTGCATTAGAGTTATAATACGCATAAAATAGTTAAAATAATTAAGGCTCTGTCCACATTCTAATTTGGAACTAGAAATAGATCTGAGACTTGCTTTTGTAATGTTGTTTCCTTTCTGTTTGCAGAAGTATTGTCAGCCATCATTAGCGTATTGCTGGTCTATATCCTTATGGCATTCCTCTTGTATGAAGCTGTTCAAAGAACTATCCATATGGACTATGAAATAAATGGCGATATCATGCTGATTACAGCAGCCGTTGGTGTTGCAGTTAACTTAATGTAAGATCTCCCTTCTCTCCATTAAGACTCGTAAATGTATTTCTGAATAAGCTGCTAATTCATTCATGGCCTGTAACTTTCTCATGGGATGTAATTTTGCTGGACCTCTTCATTTTCATAAGTAAGACAAGAAATTATACTGAGTATAAATTTTTGAATTATTTGGCGTAAAAGGAAATAAAAAGAAAAAAGCAACAAAATCCCTTACCCCACCAAACCCTCAAGCCTGTTTCCTGGAACATTTTTCTTCTTTCCCTTTCAGAATGGGTTTTTTGCTGAATCAGTCTGGCCACCTTCATTCCCACTCCCACCCTCACTCTCACGTACCTCAGTCGAACTCTCCTAACACAGCCCACAGCGGTAGCCATGGACACAGCAGCCTCGCCGTGAGAGCAGCGTTTGTACACGCCCTGGGGGACCTGGTACAGAGCATTGGTGTGCTCGTAGCTGCATACATCATACGCTTTAAGGTAAGGAATGGCTAGTATTTGAGGCAGGGTGGATTTTTTTTAATTTCAACTCCAGTGATTAAAAAGAGACTTGTTTTTGTAAGTTATTAAAAAAATACAAGCTTTGGACATTCAGGCAAAATAAGCAAAGACTATCTCTGTTATGTGTTTTGTAACTAATCAAACAAAAAGAAATACTCATGAAAGTTGGAGCTAGAAGTAACTGCATTTTCTGGGTCACATTTTATTAGTGAGCTTATTTTCATACATTCTTAAACACTTTGGACCTTCCCTTTCAGCCAGAATACAAGATTGCTGATCCTATATGTACATATGTATTCTCCATACTAGTGGTTTTGACAACAGTTCGAATTCTGTGTGACACAGGAGTTATTATTCTGGAAGGTAAGATCCGTGCCCGGTCTGCAGTACTCTACATGTCAAATACCAGTGAGCATTGGTACTTTTTTGACATCATGATCACCATCTCTAACAAAGTGGATTGTGTCTGGAGACGTGTTTATCCTGCTGCTGCTTTAGTCTGCTGGTTCTTGATGGCTCATCTAAATTGCCGGAGTCTTTTGGTGTCTTTGATCTCTGTGGTGAAACGTACAGAACTTTCTTGTGTGTCTGCAGTGGTGATCAGCTAAACCAAGTGAACATTTACTCAGACTCAGTTCTACACTTCCACTTTAATGACTTCTAAAGTTACAATTGACGTGAGTGCCCGTAAAAGGAGGAAGCAGGCTTAGGCCAAATGGCTGGACAGGTGGTTCACACCTGCCCTGTCTTCCCCTCTTCCACAAGTGCTGTTGTATTACTTGCGTGCTTCTACTGTTACCACAGGGGAAGCTACAAGTAAAGAGTGGTGTAAAAAGGAAGAATTAAAAAAAAAGGAAAGAAAAAGCTCAACATAAGCTGAAGAATCTTCTCTCATGCGGTGACTTACAGGGAAAGACGGCAGCAACGTTCTTCGCATTATTATAGCTAACATGCCAACTATTACTTCTTGATCTAGTACTTTTACCTTATGAAGGTGAAAATGTAAGGGATGGGAGAAAAACCCTAGGTTTCAGCTTCCTTGCTGTCTTATCTGAGCTATTATTGACTTTTATTATGTTATGAGGTTAAATCAAGGACCTCAAAATCTTTAATGTCAAGTGCTTTTGCTGTCATTTAGGAGGAAAAAAAATTCCAACAAAATGTAAGTTCACTGAGAAGGCAAAAATGGTGAAATTTGCTTAAGAAACATCCATTAGCTCCAAGGCAATAGGTGAGATTTGGCTGAAGAAAACAGATAAGACAACTAATGATGTATCAGATTCCAGATGTTTGAGTTGTAGCTGTTTGCATAGGTATCCCAGTTGTCATAAAAACCTCCACATTAATGATGTTATTAAAAGTGATGATAAGTGGGCTTTATGTATGCTAGGGAATTCTTCCAACTCAAATTCAGTATCTCCGGAGAATGGACTTGCATTTATATTGGAGACTACTGCTACAACATTAGGGTCTTTGGAGTTGTATCAGTTTTTAGTATTAATTTTAACTTAGTTTTCAGCATTATACTAGGAATGCTAAATTAAAAGCTTAAATTATTATCGAATACAAGCAGTGGGATTCTAGCTTTTAATATAGATTTATAAGGCAGCATGGAAGTCTATCAATAGCATGATGTGAGATATCAAAATTTAAGTCCATGTTTCTTGGGAAAAAGAAAGCTGTAGAAATAATACCAGGCAGTTAGCTAGTTATTTATCAGTGAAATAATTTTCTGATAGTCTTCGCTAGAAGGAAAATTTTATTTAATATGAGACAATCCTAGGCACTGAACTTTCAAAAGAGATTATACTGGAACTAACATAATTTAAAAGGCAGTAAGGCATCAGGTCCAGAGAGGAGTCATCTAAAAATTCTGAAATTTGGGAAGCAAGTGGCTGAACTCCTCACAGTATGTATAATCAAACCACAAAACTGGAAGATAAGCAGTAAAAAGCTATGATAGATACAAAACTACCCAGAAACAGAGTTTATTCAGTATTTTTGTACTTTTTTGTGTGCCCATATTGATGATCTAAATTTGATTCTGCTATTTGTACAGCTAAAGGATGGAGTAGGGAAGCTATAGAGGTGCTGTAGCTGCTGAAAATATTACGTCCAGAAGAACTTCATCAGTGCAATTACTGATTGGCAAAGATGTCATGCTACAAGACAAAAGTCATATGTGTTAACCACTGCAGATGTATTACTATGAGCATTTGAAAATTATGTCAGTCATCTGAAGACAGAAGTTCCAGGAGACAGCAGGAGGCAGGCCCCAGCATTTTTTTTTTTTAAGATTCTGACCTTAGATAGGGGTTAGAAGCTGCAGTAAAGTCATCTACACAAGTATATCGCTCTAAAGGATCTAATGCTGGCTATCTCCAGAGTGCGGATTCTGCACAGGACAAATTACATTTGAGACAACACTGCAATTCCTGTACAACTTCTGTATCCATACTGGACTTAATATGCCAATTTGCATATTCTTCTCTATTGATAAGTTGGAAGTTACTAATCACTTCCAACAGCACAAATTATAAACCCTTTTGACATTGACATCTCTCACGATGTGTTAAAGGCCACTGAGAGTTTGCAGAAGACAGAATTATTTTATTTCATGTTGGTATCACAGGAGTTCCAAGGCATTTAAACGTGGATCGCATTAAGGAAGACTTGATGAAAATTGAAGATGTTTATTGTATAGAAGATTTAAATGTTTGGTCTCTCACTGCAGGAAAAACAACTGCCATAGTCCACTTGCAACTAGGTAAGCTGCTGTATAGCATAATTCTAGATTACATCTAAGTGTAGGAAAAAACCCCACTTTCTCTTCTTCATATTGTTACTGAAGTTGAACCAGCAAATATTCTGGCAAAAAAAATCTGCTAACTATGGTTGGCCCAGAAGGACACAGCGTAAGTGAAAATCATGCAAAGAAAATACATTCATACTGAAACATCCAGTACAGATTTTTTTTTTGGGGGGGGGAGGAAGCAAGGATTTCTCCTCAGAAAGACAGGGTGATGTTCTAATGTGGAGCAATGTGAGATGTGAAAAAGAAATATGTTTTGCCAAAACGTGCTGATTTAGATACCTAACAATACCACGAATATTAATTCTTGTTAAGAAAGCTCAATTTGGGGGGTGGGGAGGGTGTGTCTAACACACACAGTTTTATCAAGATGTGATTCTAGTTAGAGGATACAGACCTGAAGGTGTAAAATAATATAGAGAGAATACACAGTAACCACAGAACAGTATTAAATTAATAACTGAGCATGAACAAAGATTATTCTCGTTGGTAACACCATGAAAATTTTGAGAACAGCTGGATTGTCCAGGTTTCTTGAGGAGTGAATTGTATTAATTATTTTCTTGATTTTCCAGTTCCTGGTAGTTCATCTAAATGGGAGGAAGTTCAGTCCAAGGCCCGACAACTGCTGCTGAACACATTTGGAATGTACAAATGCTCTGTCCAGCTTCAGAGTTACAAACAGGAAACAAGCAAAACCTGCGCAAGTTGTCAGAGTTCCAGTGCCTAATTTTGTATGTTTTGGGAACTGCTGCCTTATTCTTTATCTTATAGTCAAAGACTGGGAGCAATAAATGCAAAATGAAAACCATCAAATAGAAACCATTAATATGTGGACTTGTACCATGTGATATGCAGCAGGGAGAACTGGTGCTGCAAGAAGTGCAGTGGTTGCCCTACAGAACATGTATTTCACTCTCTCCCTTGTACTGGTCTATCCAATTTGTTATGCTTTTGAGAAAAAGCTGTTTTCAGATTATTGTTTACACACTGCAATGTGGCTCTGCAGATACCTCACAAATTACAGTCCAATATTGTCCTTCAACAACTACGTACCACAAAGTACCTGCGCTCCAAATGGAGCATCAAGTATTCAGTATTTCATTTAAAGTCTCTAATGCAGATCATGCCAGGGTTCCATAATACATCATGATACCTGAATTCATTATACAGTATTTTTGCAATAGTAATTTTCATACAGTATCTTAAACTCTGATGCATACAGTGCTAGTTGAAGTCTTCTGGGAATTGTCTCTTTGGAGACACTGCAAAATACAGAACTTCCTGTACCCAGACCAGAAAGTTAGCTTTAATCTGGGCATTCAGAGATCCAGACAGGACGGTCCTTGCCCAGACTTCTGGTATTTGACTAGAGACCCAACACTGGACCCAAAGTGTTTTAAGTGATCAGTTATCTTTCATGTATTTTAGAATAGGGTTTATACATTAGAAACAGGTTATTTATTTTACAAAGTTTTGACTTGTAAGATAAATTTATTATTAATAATCTTGAATGTCTAAACCAGCATTTGATTCCCATTAAAAGGCCGGTTGATTAGCATGCATTCTAATTAATAAATGTCCTGTAATTGGTAATTTTTCCATTATTATTTTTTTTTAAAAGAAAAATCAAATGATAGAAACTATGCTTGACATGGAGGTACTCTTAAACATAATCTACAGACATGCAAAATACATGCAGCTTCTAGCAGGAAAGTGCGGAGCAGAAGTTTTAGACATGTACTGTTCCCTCAGTCACAGATCTCGGACCTTTTCATCTTTGCTTTGACCATCATATGGCAGTGTCCTGGCAGAAATGTCACTGCAATAGTAGTCCCTCACTACTTAGCTTTATGAATAAAGCAAAATCCAAGCAAGCTCAGTAACCTAATGGTGTTGGACAACAATATTGTAACGTCATGTTGGAAAACATCACAGCAACCTACAGAGGTAGAAAGGCCTTTCCTTGTTTATAGAAGGATGAGGCAATTTGAAACGCCTATTTATTCGTCCTCGAAGTCCACAAAACAGAATCGCTTAGCCTCATGGTGGAATCACTGTACTTCAAATGTATGCAGGATAATAAAACGTGACGCTAAGCTATCACACATCTCCACGCTCAGATTTACGGCTGCTTCGGAAGTCATTTGCACTGAAGAAGCCAAGCGCGACAAGAATCTGATGCGAAGTTCAGCAGGTGGTAAGAACTTGGCTTCAAGTATTTCTTCTTATCCTGTACTTTGATCTTTATGCAGAACTTCCACTGACATCAAAAGTAGTTCTGTATGGGGATCAGAAAGGGTGTTTTTTGCCCAGTAATGGATATTGTGATACTCAGCTGTGGATACTTAAAGCTATTGTCTATTTTGAAACTTGTTAGGGTTTCACATATTCATCGTGCTGATTTATACCTGCAACTGGTGGTAACAATCTTGGCTTCTTTTCTCCCCTTTTTTTGAGGTAGGGGTCACATGATAAATTTTAGAAGTGAGAACTGACAGCACAGTATTAATTTGGACAAAGTGCACATGACACTGGATTACGTTTGTATCTGTTCTGGCAAGAAATGGGAACACGAGTACAGCATGGGAGCAGACACAGCTCAGAGGTGAGGTAGCACTGTACTTGGGAAGTTAATGCTTCAACACAAACACGATCATTAATTAAGCCATATCACAGGTCATGAAAAATGCACATCCCATTCTTACAAACTTACTGGAAAAAAAATTACCACAAACAACAGGTATTTTGCACATACTAATACTCAAATAGGTTTTAATTAAATTTGGGTTTACAGTTGCTGTAATTAGAAGTTGAAGTCCAGTAGATGTATTGTATTTGGAGTTTTTTATTGTAATAATTTACTGCACATTTGTTTAATTGAAGAAGAAAGCAGAAGTGTGTTGCTTTATTGTGGGTTTTATTAAATCAATTATTAAACTTCACATTGTTGTCTTATAAAATATTTATTTGTATTACTGTCTCTTGTCGTCATCTTGGATTCTTACAGCAGCTGTTTTTTGAAGTGTCTGAACACTCAAGCTTAACTGAGTTTGGAGATGCTATATATAGAATGAATGATGTCTCCTTCTTTAGTCAGAACAATTTAAGTCTTGTTATTTTCCGTGCAATAATTGCACTTTAGAAAATATAAGCTGACAAAGTGTGGTGAAGAGCAGCTATAAAACAACTGGCAAAACATTCCTAAAACCCTACGTTTACCCTTGAGGGGCCCTTGTTATCAAGGCCTATAGACTAGACGGAGTTCAGGGGAAAAGCAACAGAAGACGAAATGAGAATCAAGAATAAAAGAATCAATGCATCTACCTCAGGAAGACTCTGAAGCATACATGCCCTCTTTTAAGGTCTAACTAAGCTCACACTGAAATTTTTATCTGTGTGGCCTACCTCTAATTCTTTTCTTATTCTTTATAAATTATTTAGGACACAGGTCGTCTAGCACTGCTATGTTTAATGTCAGAATCTAGTATTCTTCTGAATCTGCTATAAATCAACATCAAAAGGAATAGGCATATTATCACTTATAATACTCCTAGTAATGGAATAAATGAGCACAACAGAACTATAAAAATAACCAAGCAGAAACTATTAGTACATTTACTTAAAGGGATAGAGAAATATTCAGAAAGTAACGCTGATTTGCAAATAGACTACCAGGGATTTATGACCTAATGCACAGTAACAGTACTTTGGAAGTGCAAGTGCCCATAAAAGAAGACAAGTTATTTTTATAGACATTGCAAGGTCATTTTCAGTATCAGCTTAAGAGGAAAGGGGCCTTAGTATAAATAAGAATCAGGTCTAATGTCTTTCCAAGCAGCTCTCCACCACATACAGATTATTTCATTTACACATTCTTACAGTACTCTTTTCCTTCTACAAAATCCTCTGCTTCAAATTAAAATGCATTTCCTTAACGGGATTTCTCTCTCACCAAGAGACTCGTAAGATTCGAGCAAGCTTCCCCAACTAGTGTCCCTGCTTTCCAGAGCTGTGCTGCAATAAACAACTGAAATCCTGTTAAAATTCTGCCACCTCTAGCAGTCTACGCGGGGAAGACATTTTTCCTTTCTTAATCTGTGATTGTAATCCATCCTTTTCTGAAGCATGGATACAGCTTTGATGACGACCTACTCACATGAGTCAATGAAGCGTTTTTATATTGAGCAGACTGCAAACCCTTGCATCCCTCTCCTCTATTCTGAAATGTTCTTATCCTAAGCAGAAAATTAACACAAACCTATTTTATTTCTGAATGCTTTCCTTGCTTAATTTTGTCTTTTTATTTTGTTTTGTTTTTAAATTGTGTTGACATTTAGTCCTTTCAATACCAGCAGCATTTCCTTCTACACCAGCAGAATTACCATTCAAAATAGCATACCTGAATCTGGTCTTATTTTACTACTGTACATATCTTCTGTTTCTTGCAGAATCACTCCCAATTGGCAGAATGACTAAGAAAAGCAGCAGGCTGGCATTTAAAAGCAGCTTTCTGACATAAAACCATAAAGGCCCAAAGACACCCACCAACTAATCAGTAGTAAGTCTTTTGTTCATGTATTTTGGCAGAATCTCATGAGGACACTGCACTGATGCTGCATAGAGCAGGGCTGTTAAGTATTATTTCTCTCTACAGATACTAAAATAATATACTAAATTAAGATAGGCTGTTGTATAATCAGGCATGACACGTAGTGCAGTGGCTTCCTAGACTCCAATAAGCTAGTCCATCATCAGAGAAGAAGTTTGTTTGAGATATCCAGGGGAGGGGCCAATCCCCTGCAAATACTATTTTCCCTCTATCCGTCCAAAATGGCATTGCCAAGATCTTTTCTCTTGCAGGTTGCTCCGAGCCCATGCAGTTGTCCAGGAGTTAGCGAGCCTAGCTCAAATGTCACGTTTCATCAGCGCTTTGCATGATGCCACTGCTCCTGGCTTCTCACACTTCGTTTTCTTGCAATACTCTACCCTCTCCCCAGCTTCCCAGCACTGTCCAGCTTGCACCCTGTGCACCTGCTCCTTACACGGCCACCAGCAGCTTCCCACTCAGCACGGGGTGCGCAGCGCCCCAAACTGACTCCCCTCGCCGGCCAGAGCAGGGCGGCAACGGTCGCAGCGGCAGATAGATTACCCGGCCCTCCCAACCACGGAGAGGGAGAAGGGAGGAGAAGGGAGACAGACGTACAAACTGGAAACGAAACCAGCTTTACTAATGACACTAACACCAAGCGAAGTAACGCAACAGATACAGAGCCGACCCTGCCCTGGGGCGGGCGTCCCGCCAGCGGCCGCCGGGCAGCACCAGGAAGTCCCGGACTGGATCCCGCAGCAGACAGGGACTGGACTCAG
>Ga0181612_122369_pt1 | contig 11812 bp, 5 predicted proteins | sample HoacroProtozoa21_FD_119630 | JGI IMG/M metagenome (GOLD analysis project Ga0181612, IMG submission 119630) | Hoatzin crop microbial communities from Cojedes, Venezuel. Combined Assembly of Gp0051906, Gp0051904, Gp0051908 | reverse complement strand
CTGAAATAGTGGTCAGCCGTTGGAATAGGCTGTCCAGGGAAGTGGTGGAGTCACCAACCCTGGAGGTGTTCAAAAAACATGTACATGAGGCACTTTGGGATATGGTTTAGTAGTCATGGTGGTGTTGGGCAGACAGCTGGACTTGATGAACTTAGAGATCTTTTCCAACCTTTCTATGATATAAACCAAGAAATATTATGACATTTGTGACACATTGATGAGAACTCACAATGTTATGCTGAATATATATCCACAGGATATTACTTGGCTTGTGGTAGACATCCTTAACTTTAGGACGGGAGTTGGTCTTCAGATTTTCTCATGAAATCTGCTCATTCAGTGGAAACCTGCTCTGAATGGAGACTTCATCTGCTTTGGAAAATAAAGATGATTGATAATCACCCTTGTGAGTGGGGCTGTTCTGCATTTCTGACATGTTCATTTGAAAAGTTTTAGAGAGTTCAGAGAGATCTTTGTTTTCTTCTCTTGTTGACCAACATGCTATCTAAGAAAACTTCAAGTGAAAACAAATATGAAGATATTTTGATGGCATCCTTAGTTTCAGTCATACACAGCTAAAATCTTCAGATAGCCCTGGGCAGCTCAGGTTCAACTGCTGAAAAGAAAGTTGCTTGTACTTGCAGCTGACCCAAACTTTCTAAACAGAAAGTGAGGGCTTAGTGATTTATTCAGTTTCTTAGAAGTTGCTATTAGCAATGCATCTAATGAATTCCACACTCCAGCACATGTGCACAACCACTTTCCAGCTGAGGCATAGGTAGGAGATTCTTTTTCCTTCTATCTCTACTAGCTAATCTGGGCTGGTAATAGAACTGACCTTCACTTCCTATTGAGAACAGATGCAAAAGACTGAAAAGTATGCATGACTGGTTGATGCTTATTAAAAAAGTACCAAAATTTCGGAGGTCTACTTAAACTCGACCTTGATATGCTTCAGCTGAGTACTGAAAGCTCAGTGCCTTCAATTCAAAACAATAAGAAATATCGCATTGACCTTATAGGAGAATACGTTTATTTCATTTTTTTTTAGCTGAACGTAAAAGACTGGGAAGTTCAGAATCAGGTTCAGTTCTAAAAGGCTTGCAAAAATACAAGGAACTGTATTTATTTAAATCAGTCTCCCTGAAAAAAAAAGATGTCTTTCATGGTATGCACCCATATTTCTTGTTTCTAGTCATGCTGGAGATAAAAAAATGCAAGCATTCCCATAATTAGTTATTTCTGGACACAACAAGAGCCAGAGAAAATGGTAATAATGAGAAAGAACCTGTTTGAGCAGTTTCAAAATAAGCTGTGCATCTGTATTGATGTTTAAACAGCACTGTTTCAACAAACATGCTTAGAAACAGTGCCTCAGTCACACTTTCAGGTTTTAATAGCTTGCCAGCTTCTTCCTTGACCCCAGAGGGCTGTCACTTGATGTTGTCCTATATCAGACTACATGCTTTTCCTCTTCTGAAGGCATGCAGATCCTCTGTCACAATCTGTCACTTTATTGTAGAAAAATATGAGTCTGAGTATATGAGCCACAAATTTGTCCCATTCTTCTAAGCAGAAAATGCTGATAACTATTTTCTTGTTCCTATATTTCACATCAGCTAGGAAAAAACCCAACACAGCTAATGGAGTTCTTCAACTGTGGGTATAGTTTACTTGGACATTCTTATGGTTCCAGGTGTGTGACATTATATGGATTCTGGAAGGAAACTGTTTCCTGCCACTCTTACAGTATTTTGGAAAACATCTGTGGCAAACTGCTGCATTTTTAGCTGTGAAGGTAGTTTCCCTTTCTATCAGAGAAGATCATAAGAATCTTAGAACCATGGGACAGCCCAGGTTGGAAGGGACCTTGAAAGATCATCTGATCCAACCTTTCATGGGTAAGGGAGCCTAGGTGAGATTATTTAGCACTCTGTTCATCTCATTTCAAAAATCTTCAGACATGAGGACTCTACAACGTCCCTAGAGAGGTTGCTCCAGTGAAAGATTGTTCTTACAATCTGTAAAAAATATCTTATGTCAAGCTGCAACTTCTCCTGGTGAAACCTGTACCCATTGCCCGTTCTCCATGTGATTTCTTGTGAAGAGAGAGCCTCTGTTCTCTTTGTAGCTCCACTCTAAGTAATGGAATACTATCATGAGGTGTCCCCTGAGCCTTTTCTTTGGGGAAAAAAGATCTAACTTCTTTAGTCTTTCTCATAGAGCAGGTTCTCCAGCCTTCTGGTCATCAGATCTTAGTCAAATACATAGATTAGCCAGGTCTGGAATGTTTGCCCTTCATGCTGCATAATAATAAAATATTATGAGCCTGAATTAGATCTTTGTGGAGAAAAATACATACAAGATGAAGAGAAGAACTACCATTTAATGTAGTTGCATTAAATATAATGTATATGCATTAAAAAAGATGTGTAAGTTTGCCCCCTTATATTTTAATTAGCTATAAATCTTCAACACATGGACCATCATCAGGTCAAAGCAGGAACATCGACGCATACAACAAACATTTCACAAAGTACCATAATGACTGGGGATGAAAAAATTATTTGCCTAGCAAATGTTTATTTTATGAAGTTAGGTGGATACATCAAGGGAGCTGCTGCCACTTCACCCCTGTAGGCAACCCAGGTCTCTTGCTTTGACAAAGAGATGTTACTGACCAAGCAGAGCAAGGAAGAGAGTGGCTTGGAGAAGGAACTGTCTGAAATTCCTATCAGGCAACTTCGCAAATACCCTATGACTGAATTTCTGCTGATGTGTTTAATTTATGTTGTTTTGGAAGCACTTTCTATCATAAATAAATGCATCACTGCAGCTAGCGTAATCCCATTAGCATGAGAGGTTTCTGAGACCGGAGATCTCAAAAATGTCTCAAGTATGTTTCAGCTTGAGAAGCAGCCGGAACACATGAGCAAAACGTCTGAACATGGAGGCACCCTCTGATTTCAATTTAAGATGATGTATCACTCTGTTAAAAGACCTATTCAGAGGCATCCTGAGCTTGTTGGTTTGAAAACTGCAGCACTAAAATTGGATGAGTAATCTGTAGCAGAGTTTAGTGAATACTGCATCCAAGACAAAATATAGGGAGATAAGTACATATGGCAGCTCCCAAGAACATGTCAGACGGGCAGATGCTGTGTGAAAGGAAGATACATTCTTTGACTTGACAGCTGGGAATTGTGGTTGTTCATCAGATGAAGAAGCACGAGGAAGAAGTATAAGAAACATTATGTGATGTTACCTCTTATGCACCCTTCTTGCAAAAGCTCCAGAGAAACACTCCCATGCACACACATTTAATAGTATCCAAAGCTAGGGAACTAAATATGAGTGTAAGAGACTAAATATGTAGCCTAATTTTCCAAAGTCACCCACGAGCTCAGTTGGATGTCTGTATTTATTTACCCCCAAATCCATCTGCTTCTGGGTAGTCAGTACCTCCCCGCGCAGAAAGGCCTAGAGATACGTGTGTTCTGCAGGCCTGTCTGTTGGCAAAATACTAATTCAGGAAATGCCACAAATATCTGACGTAGCAATAAGCATGGGAAGTGAAGATGGAATGAACCCATGATCAGTCTAGTCATGAACTGGACCGTAGCCATTGGAGTTAGTCACAGTGCGGGGAGCAGGGAAGGTGGAGATAATGCCTGTGAATGTAAATGGTAAGAAATGAGGAAGAATGTTTTTAAGTTGTGCTGAATTAATTCATAGAACCCACTGATGCAAAATATAATCTGTGTAGAAATTATAACGTAATCAGTCCCCACACTCCACAGGAAAAGCTGAACGGTAGATGAGGTCTGCGGGGACTCTCTTCTACTTTAACCTTGTAGTTCTGTGCTTTGTGTGCATTGTGGAACATTTTGTGCCTTGGTCTCAACTAACCAGTGAATATTACCTGAGGACACCAGTTTATATGACCCTCATGCTATGCTTATGCCTTTCATTACAGATAAAAATCTTTACTCTCTGGGGCTTATATTTCTGTTTAATATTTTGTTTAGTTTTTTTTTTTCTTCCCTCTACCTGCATCCCAGACACAAAGCCAGGCTTGCTCCTGCGGAGCAGAAACAAACCTAAAGGTGTTAGCTTTAGTCAGGCACACAGGAAAGCAGATATCTCCTGTGCAAATCTTCCGCTGATGTGAATCTCTGGGGTCTGTGAACCCGTTACATAAAATGCAGCACTGTCTGATGGCAGGGTATGTTACAGCCAGTGCAGGCACTACCTTCTCACACTGGATCCTCAGATGTCCTCCTTTTCCACGTGCCAGCTCATGTTAGGCCTTCATGATTTCATGATTACCAGCAATAATTTCAACAGTTAGTAATTTTAAACTTTACTTTCTGATGTCTGATCAAGAAGAATCATATATACTTTTTTTCTCTAGTTATTAATCAAGTTGTGAGTGTGAAATGTTTTATGCTTACTTAAAAAATCATGCACTGATGCTGAATGTGGTGCTAATCTTTCATATGCTGTCTGTGAAAGTTGGTCTAGTTAAAAATGTTCTTTCTATCCTTAAATTTATTTTGGAGAATAGCTTGAGGCTTTCAAATGTAAATACTTCTGGACTAATAGGTATTCCAGTTCACAGATATTCAAGCAGTTTAAAGCAGATGCAGGCTCAGCCTGAGATGAAATCTTTACAGTTCATCAGGTAGAAAGCAGTGATGTCTCAACTAATAAACATGTTTCTGTTCTTCACATAATTAAAAAGAACAGGGGCTGCACAAACCACTGGCTTTACCAACAAGTTTCCTCTTTCATGGAGCATTTTTCACCTCGTGTGAGTAAGGTTTTGAAAAATCAAGAATCTCTGCATGCTCACAGGAATATTTACTTGTGCAAATGAACCTTATCTGATCAAAAGTAATGGCATGAGATATTAGCAGCCAGTTCTCAGTATTGAATCATCCTTGACAGAGCAAAATGAAGCAATAAGTTATCCAACAAAACTACAATCTCCTCAAAATAACATCATGTGGCCAAAACGTCTTTTGATAAATCACACTTTTTTTTTTTCCTAAAGAGAGCTTTGAAAGATACTTCAGCTGTGTGATGTTGTGTCCTTTTTAAACATGTCTATGATAAAGATCATTGTATTACAGAAAAACATCCTGTGAGTGGTTTGTTTTGGGATGACGTGTTTAACAACAGTTTCAGTACAGTTTCCTGTTCTCCTTGGTAATCTCTACAGAAATGAGATGGACTTGGGGTACATGTATGAAAAACGAGAACACCTAAGTGATTTTTTCTGTGCTTGCTTATACAGGTGTTGTCTTCTCATAGCTTTTCTTGAAGGCATTCTGTAGCTGAAGCAGTTTTTGGCTGAAAGAACTGATAGGGCTTGATGTATGTAAAATCTGGGTCGGGTTAACAACCATTAGGTTCTGTGTCACAAGTACATCAGGCATTGCAGGCTGAGCTAGGATCACACTCTAAATCTTTACTTTCTGGGGAAAAAAAAAAGGGTATCAAGTGCAACTAATTCAAGAAAAACGCATACTCCACTGGTGTTTTAGGATCCGCACTTGCAAATTAGCAATAGACCAGTTATTACTGTCATGTTATAGCCTGTCTTTGACTGAACAAAAGATCAAAGAGAGTAAGAAGTTCTTATATTTAAAGACTACAAATAGTCTTACACTTCCTGATCATCTAATGCAGGAAGACAAATCTTTTAACCAATGAAATACAATTTACAATATACTCTTGAAACGGTTGATGAATGACACTGCAGAGATGTAATATGACAGATCAAAAAGAAATTTTGTTTCTCCTGTCCTTCTTTCCCTTGTAAAATCTTCTTGCTTCCAGTTATGATTCTTCCCAAGTCAGGATTTCTTCTGGTTTTGCCATGACACTCTTCAGGTAACTGTTTATGTGGATCATACTGTGCTTAATGATGTCTAGAAAAATAGTATGTATTTAGGACTTCATTTTTTAATTGGATACATGAAGATCATGATGCCCTTCCTCTACAGAAACCAAGAGGATTACTGTGACACAAAGTCAATGTAATAGATCAAACATGCTGTCTTTGATTTGCATCCTCTCTTCTCAGGAAAATAATGTGCAAAAAGGTTAAGGACAAGGAATTATCAGAAAAGAAATCAGTGGTTCCAAACTGTAAAGAACTTTTACTGTAAAACCACAAAGAACATTCAGATTTCAGGGAATGAACAAATGCCTGTTACTAAGTTTGTTTCAGTATAAGAGAGGCTTACTTAGTTGACCATGATGGTGAAAACCAAAAGCAAAGCATTCCTTAAAAGTGCTTATTGTTGCCTATCAAACCCTCTGATCCTCTGTATCCAAATTATTCAAGTTCCAGTTTTAGATATTTCAAGCCAGACTCTGATCTTAATCACATTACTCTAAATAGAATGTAACTAGACTGTCCTTCCCCTGTAACGTCTGTGTTATTGCAATCTGACTTCTTCACAAAGATTGCATTCAGAAAAGTGCCAAATACAAGTGTGACTTCATCGAGTAGGAATTTCTCTTCACTGACAGATTTGACCCTCACACTGTTGAGCAGAGTTGGGCATCGTGTAAACAGGGACGCTCTTCAGTAACAGGCATAAATTCTTTATGGGATGCCTCCCCTGGAAGCCTGTGACACCTCCTCTCAATAAACCGTGACAGCAAACAGCAGCCTCCTTCAGATATCATCTGTGATATGCTTAAATGTCTGATGGATTCTTTTGATCTCAGCACTGGCGGACTTAATCACAGATATCCTACCTTGTGTGGCCAAAGAATTACCACCGATGGCTCTCTAATAGAGCAGTTTAGATTTCTGGTTCAAATGTATTGGCTTATAATGAATAGATTTGCTTTAGTTCTTGAGGATTTAGAGGATTTTCCTTTTGCTTTATTCCCCACTATTACATTTCTCTTAGCCAGAATGATATTTTATGCTATTTAAATGGCACGTTTTGATGATTTAACAGCCTAAGTATCATTATTATGCCTTTGCATGCCAACAACTGATACAAAGTGCTTCTTAGACCTTGTCCACTTTTTTGTATTATCTGGGTTTTTTCTGGGTGACCTTCACAGAAAGGACCCTACTCTCTGCCAAGAGCAGAAAACAGGTTATAGCAATTGCCATGAAATGCTATGGTAATGCAGAAAGGTTAGCCAAGCTTCAATCTTTAAAAAGATGCCCTTTTTTTTTTTTTGTGGGGACATCATGTAATGAGTTTTCTGCTGTTATTTCTCTTGTATAAATTTGTATCCATTTAATCAAAATCAGTCTTCTTAAATTCTAAGTGTAAACAAATAAGATCACTATCTTAGCTGTCACCAGGAATTATAGGATGACTTGCCTTACTGTGCCTCAGGACTGCCTACACAAAAAGGATTTAAGTGTTAAGGCTGCTGGCAGTGTTCGTAACACCAAAATTAGGTACCACTGTCAGTGCTGCATGGAGAGGACTACACAGCACTCATTGCTAGAGTAAGCTCTGGCACCATTTCTTGCAAAACCCAGCCAGGCAGGCCTGCTTCAATAGCAATCATTGCCTGGGGGCTTTGAATGAGAGAAGCTGACATGTGCCGGCTTCTGGGTCAGGCTGGGAGCTGGAAGTGAGGTGGGCTGTAGCTACTCAGTGGTGTCACGACTGAGGCACTTCTGGACTACTGTGGAAGGGAAAGGTTTGGTGTTTGGGGAAGGTTCATATTAAAGATCTGCAGGTGGAATTTAGGTGTCTAAATGCAACACAAGTCCTTTTGTTAATATAGCTATGGACTTCCACAGCCAGAGTCACATAATCAAAAGCTGTCAAGAGAAAAATATTGGCGTCATGACCTCTTCCATGCTGATCCAGGACCTGACATCCTATCCACGCCCTGGCACTACCTTGGCTGATGCCCCACTTTCTTGTCAGCTATTTGATTGATGCCTCTAAAATTACACTGGCAAAAAAACTGGTATAGCACAGAGTGGGACCCAGTCCTTTGCTCCTAAAAAATAATAAAAAAGTGATATGTCTTAGTAAAAAGATAATGACGTTGCTATGCTGGTTTTCACTGGCTCAGGACAGTTCTCTTGCCTATTTGAATGTTCTGGTGAAAAGTAGTATGACTTGGGAGAGGCAGAATGTGAGTGATGTGCCACTGTTGCAGAGCCAGCTTTAGAGGTGTAACAGCAAGCTCCCAGGTCCTATGAATGTTAACATCTCTTAAATGGGTGAATATTTTTAGATAGTTTGTGCTAGTAGATATTTTTTAGTAGGAGTTTATGTTATTGTCTCTTCTTATTTTAGTAATGACTGTCACAGTCCCAGTGAAATCTTAGTCAGAAAATATCCTTTCATAGTGTCACTTCAGGCTAAAATAAAATCCTTTTCTCAAACAGAGCTTTTTTACAGCAGAATAGGTACAATGGGCTATTCAGCTGAATTCTATTGACTCTATAGATTCAAATCTTAATGTTCCTTTTTTTATGATCTCCTCTTTTTCATTTTAATATTGTTCTGCTTTTCCTTTTGGTACTGTGCATATCCTATTTTGTTCCACTGAAATAATTTTGTAAGAAAATCAGGATAATGCTGTCTATTCAGTCATCACAGGCACAGTTTTGGTTTTTAAGCTTTGGCTAGCTTATATACACACCCCTTCCCTTCCAGTGATTACTTCCAGTGCCAGCTGGGATACCTATTGGTGAATTCAGGGCAGACTGACTTAACAAGACAGTTGTTGCTCCAATTAACCTACTCCATGTTTCAAGAGATTTTTTTTTTTTTTTTCATTAAGGAAACAAGTAGAGGGACAGACTTTCTTTAGCCAAATTGCTCCATCCTTCTCTCTACAGTGAAAAAAAAAAGTTAGTTTGGTGAACAAAGAGCAATCATTACTGGACATCTGCTGCTAGTAACCGGGACACAACAAAATTTGAGGACTGGATGCTTAACAGTTCATTGTAGGTATTATTTGCATATACAAAGCTACTTCCCAGCAGACTGTGAAAAAACATTTCCTTTAGCTAATTGTGGTGGAAGTTGCTATTTTTCTACATGGTGAAAAAATGTGTTAAAAAATTAATGTAACCATGAAGGTGCTTTGCTTAAATGCCAGCTTTCAAAATCTGTGTACGTTTGCTTCACAGAAAGGTTTAAGTCATGTAATTCCCTAGGTAGGACTGTGACTGACCTCTGTGGGAATGCACAGAAAGAAATGTTTCCATGAGTTTCCCCCCTTGAACCCTCTCTATAGGAAGAAGTCAACAATTACAGTTTTTTTCTTCTAACACAGTGCTCACAGACAAGCTCTGAAGAAAGCTGGGCAGCAGCACAAGATGTTAACACACCCAGAGGTTCTCTCCATTCCTTTGCTGAGTATTTCTGCTCCCATGGCTAAGTCAGCAGAAGGGAATGTATGTCCACACCAGAACTGTCCTGAGAAGGCATACACACAAGCATACTCAGCTCCTTGCTATGGATCCAGGGTCCTGTCCAGGTGGTCTGGACAGATCACGCACAAGCAATGCCAACTGCATGAAACTCAGTTCAGCCTCACAAGCTCTTCCTGAGCTCTTGTTATTAGCATTTGTGCCTGAGGGTGCAGGGTGGCAACCATCTGCAGGGCTGGAAGAAAAGTAAAACACAAGCCTCTGCCTTTTAGGGTGGTGGTAATGTTTCAGTGAAGTGGTAACAAAGGTACTATCAGGTTTCACGATGACGGTGATGATAAAAATAGCTGCTGACGTCATAGGAAGCTCCAGCCTTTGTTGGATTTATATAGCTTTCCCTTAAGTGGAAAAGACATTGATCAGAAACAATATGAAATAAAAGCTTTTTTTCGCTAAAGAAGTATGTTGGTATTCAGTTTTAATATATACAGCAGGCCTGAAACAGGATTGCTGATTCCAGGCAAGTGCTGTTGTTTCAAAATCAATTTTTGTTCTGATTGTAAATACAGTTATTTAAAAAAAACCCAAACTCTCTGATGACTTCTATAGCTTATTTTAGTGTCAACTCATGGCTGTTCTGTTCTGGAACATTTTTGCACCTTGAGACAGGAACCAGGGTGCCTCAGGTCTTCATCTCCAGAAAAGTTTCCTCCAAGGGCTTGTTGCAGGTCCAAAGACCCTGTGCCTCCCAGGTTGCCCTTAAGCTTGATCCAAGCACAAATCACCGTTCTATGGTTTCATGGGATTTTACCAAAACTGAGATGCATCCATATAATGTTACAGCATTTTTTAGCTGGAAGTCTGTTCCACTGGGAAATTTCCCTAGACCTCTATTTACTGACGAATGCACTTTGCTTATTTATTAATACACTGCTGTTTCATCCCTGCCTACAGTGAAGAATTTAAATCAGGCATTCTGAAAGTGCCTGTATTTGTATGTTAGAAACATCCAGCTTCACCAGAATCCCTCCGCCTAATACTGAGAGGCAAATAGCTTATGCCTTGTTATTAGCAAGAGCCAGAGCCGTATACGTCATAGCTGATCCTCCACAAGACTTCTCATTTAAACACAGTGCATGTATGAGGTCAGTATCCTGAGCCTTCTATTTTTGGTGGCATCTACTGACATACAAGACCTAGACTGGCACATTGGACCCAAACAACAACAGCAACAACAAAACTGTACTATATTATAAATTATGTCATTTTTAAAATGGAAAATTGTGATTGTCAAACAGGTGGAAAAAGGCAATTTCTGTCTTCTTTCCTGCAGAGAAGGTAGGAAGTTCTCATATATCTTTCAGAAAACGTGATTCCTCAAATTCAGACCTTCTGTCCAAGCAATTCAAAGCAGTGATGTAATCTTGTGGTTTTTTTGTATCCCAGCTGATAGCCTCAGCTGTTACTGAACAGCTTTGGGAAAATGAAAGCAGAATCAGTAAAGCTCTTTTCTGAGACTGTATCTCCCTGTAAGGGTATTCAATGTTAGAAAGAGAGGAGGAGGGAAAGTGACTTCACAGACAAGTGGTCAAGGTAAATGTGGTCTTCTGTCTCAGCTCCAATTAACTCCTGAATTTGCATTTCGGACTGGCAGAGCAACTGTCTTTTTTTTCCAGATATAAGGACCCACGTCTTCCATTATGCCTGCAGTAGATACATCATCTGTTTTATTACTTTAATAAGATATTCTCTGATACACTGAAGACGAAGGGCTCTGGAGTGAAGGCTCACACTAAGGGACCCTTCCTGAAGTGGCAAAACCGCAGTGGCAAGGCAGCAAAAGCGCTGGGAGAGAGAGGAGACCCCAGCCCTCCCTGAGAGGGAAAGAGGGAGCTGCTGCCGAGCGGCAGCTCTGACTCCGCGTGGGCAGGCATGAGCATGGCAGGGGCAAAACCCCCTCACATACAAGAGCAGCCCCTGCGGAGTGCGAGCAACCAGAAGCGCGGCGAACAGGGCCGGCAAACAGGGTGTGGCGTGTCAGGCAGGGTGCGGTGCATCAGTTTGCGTGGCAGTTGGCGCTGGCAGGGCATGTGGGGAAGGCGTGCGGGCAGGGCACAGTTCCTGTCCTGGCACCCCAACCAGTGGACATCGTCCTCCTGGAAGACATGCTAGCTATGGTTTCCACCCGCGGGAAAGCAGTTGCCAGAAGCAGCGTGGGGACCCAGACGGAGGTCCCGCACAAACACGCGGCTGTCCAGGTCTCTGGCTGCAGGGAGTGCCTGAGCCTGGCGCTCGTACCGGAGGACAGCAGTGACAACTGCTGTGTTCGATGCGAGCAGGTGAATGATCTGCTCAGCCTGGTGGCAGAGCTCAAGGAGGAAGTGGAGAGGTTGAGGAGCATCTGGGAGTGTGAGAGCGAGATTGACT
>Ga0181612_161589_pt1 | contig 11813 bp, 6 predicted proteins | sample HoacroProtozoa21_FD_119630 | JGI IMG/M metagenome (GOLD analysis project Ga0181612, IMG submission 119630) | Hoatzin crop microbial communities from Cojedes, Venezuel. Combined Assembly of Gp0051906, Gp0051904, Gp0051908 | reverse complement strand
CCTGCATTGGAAACCTGGCACAAACATGTCCTGAAAGATCTTCTTCAAATCTCACCTCTTCCCCATCTCATAAGGACAGGGCAGCTCCAAGCATCTAGGTATTTGCAGGAACAGATGGCCAGCTGCTAGAGCTGCACGCACGGCCTGAACTGCTGGTCCCACCTCCAGCAACAGCAGCCAGGATGTGTCTCAGATTGCCAGGTGGAGAACACAGACCCACCACAACGGAGATGCCTCCTGCTCTAAGAGGTCCAAGGGAAGAAAAGGCAGAGACCTGCCTCTGCAAACAGAAGAAGGAAAGAAGAATAAGAGCTGCAGAGTTAAAAGGAGAAGCAGATACTGTAAGTTTGCTAAGTATCTTGCTCCCCAGTGAAAATCCCTCCTGCCTCTCACATTAATCAGGGCACTTTAGGACTAGTCCGAACCAGCTGCTCACTCTTCCTTTGTCCAGCTCGTCTTCAAACGCACAAGCGGCCCACTAAGAAACAAAGCAAATACGTGCAAAGTTTTGCAGACAAAAACCCGAGACCTTTGGAAAACACCCCGCAGAAGCAAGCACCCCTCTCCCAGCACAGAGGCAGCTGTGCTTTACAGTAGGACAGTTTCCAATGTTTTCCTTCTCCGTGCAGACGAGGGATTTCCTGTCCTCCATGGCAACAACCTTGCATTTACTGAAGGAGGCTGTGCCAATAATCTCCACAGCAGAATGAAAAATTTTAAAGTGGCACTGCCTATTAGCTTAGGGCTTCAACTTGCTGATGTTTTCCACATCCATGGTCCGAAACCACTCCGCTGCCCTCCTTAAAACATTTGTGAGTGGGGGTAAATCTCCAGTGCCGCACTGCCCATGCAAGGGGAGCTAGTAGTTTCTCAAGCAGAAGTGATAGAAGTCTTCCTGAAGACGTCACCAACCACCACCACCACCTCCCAGCAAGAGCTGTCTACAAACCTTCCAAAGGACAAGCTTTTTCTAACACAGTTCCCAGCTCAAAGGTGATTCCCATCATGCAGACAGCCCTGGAGTTAAATGGTCCTGACCTTCCCGCTGGAGGTTTACAAGTGACAACTGCCACTCTCTCCTAAAAGGTAAGCACTTATTGGACCAGTGCTGGTCCAACAGTTTCAAAACACAGCTGAGCTAAGCTAAGCCTTCCCAGCAAGGTCTCCCCTCTCTGTCCCTTCCGAGTTGCCCTTGCACAGGCATGCATGCTTCTCCACTGACTCCTCTCTGAATCAGGAACGCAGATTCAATGCGTAGACGTGGCAAAAAGCCTGTCTTCGTTTTGGCCCATCTCATGCCATTTTAGTGAGTTACATCAGCTTGGCATGAGGCCACATGAACATCAGGACCAGCCCACGAGATGCAATAGGAACAAAACAGGAGGGGAAGTGAGGCCATCCCCTTTCAGTGGCAGCAAGCTCATGATGAGACTACGTCCGTCACTGTCTCAAATTTAAGTAGACAACTTAACTTTACTAGAACATCTCTGATAACCTGCTCATTAACCTCTTAAGCCTGAAGAAGTTTTGTTTAACAAGGCCCTCAAGGAGAAGTGGTTCAAGGAAGAACAGGAAGCCCCTGACTAAATTATACCAAACCCGAGCTGTACTTCTGACCTAAGCCACAGGTACAATCTAAACCTGTGCTGTTTTACAGAGCTGGGCTTTCTTTTTCTTTTATCCTTTTAAAATCCCCCAGAGAGAGCAGAACAAACTTGATCCACACTAAACCATACACAATAAAGCAGTATGCTGTTTTCAAAGCAGGTAGTGGGCTAGCTTTAAACAGTAACATTAATTTTTTTTTTTATTTTTTTTTTTAACACTAATTTTATGCTAGTGAATCAGCCACTCAGGGCATCTTCCCCACACAGAACAGGCTTAGGGAAGTTTAAGTAACAGCAAAGCAACATTAAACACAAGAAACAGAAAGGCAACGACAATCCCTTAACTGATAGGGACGACTTCTACAGCCTTACCTAAAGGAAGTTAAGGTGCTGCAAGCAGGCAGTGCACACAATCCAGCCACTGCACTCTACCTTTGAGTGCTCACAAGAAGCTAAAGCGTCAGCAGAGAAGCACTCAGAATGCATTTCCACCTGCCTAGGACTCCACCACCCTCTCTTGCAGAAAGTGACCTTGCAATTCCACTGCCAAGTAAAACAGACCCACAAAAGAGAGCACTAAAAGTCATTTAAACCGACACGTTTCACTGCATTGGAGCGGAGGCAGAACAGCCATTCTAGCAGCTACCACGTCTCCACAGAAGAGCAGTAAACCGCAGCCAGGGGACAGCCAAGCTGAAAATCACAAGCACTCATTTGACCGCTTCCAGCAGCGGCGGATTGAGACAGCAGGAGCCCTGGAGTGGAATTTCAGATCCAAGTTAAATTTCTGGCTCTGACAAAAATTCCCTGTGGAACAACAGGAAAGTCACCTTTTCCACACTCTACCTGAACCCCCTCCCCTGTAAAATCAGCACCATTGCTGCTTGTCTGTTCAAGTTACAAAGCAGTCCTAGCAGGGATTATTTTTAGCATGCAAGCACAAAAACTGAGCTGAGCTGGACTCTGATCTCAGCTGGGCCTTCTCATTGGCTTCGTAATATAAAAAGTAAACAAAAAGCAAGGCTGAGGCCATACCAGAGCTCAGCCACTGGACAGCATTTTGCTAGCAGATGAATCACAGTTTTCAGAAAACAGTGAGCTGCAGGGCCAAAGCTGGAAGCAGGCAACAATCTGAGAGATTAAAATGTATCACCAGCGCCTGTATTCATTCATTGGTGATCAGTGAGCTTCAAACAGACAGATTTCAAATTAATTTCAGATATTCTGCCTTCAGCAAGCAATGACGCAGGTGTTTAAGAGCACACATTGAAACAACTGATAACTGTGCTCTCAGACATAGCAGCAAGTGCTAGGATAGCAGCAGAGTATCGAAAGCTACATCCAAGAATGGGAACTCTGCAGAGCTCTTTGCTTCACAAGCAGCTCCTCCCAATGTATTTTGGGAAAGGCTGCAAGTGCCCAAAAAACCTGCTGAGAAAACATTCCCAGCTCCATGTTTTGAGAAATTCGCATTTGCTGCTATCAGAAGTGTAGTACAAGGCTACAAAACTGCTGGAGGTCAGGGCCTCAGATCAGAGGTCCCCTACAGAGCGTGCAGCCAAGAAGAAACAGCATGGAATGGAGGGGAACTGAACAAATTTGAGGCATGTTAAAAAATATAGTCATGATGAATCTAATTTAAAAAAAAACAGTAATCATCTCAAGACAGGTCAGCCTGCACCTGAATTTCTGCCCCCAGTCAGGCCAGGGTGTTTAGCAGAGTTTCTCAGGCTTGTGAAGCAGGTCATAGCTGCAAAACCACTGTGGGAAGCACAGACCCAGCAACAACTAGCACAGAGAGTCCATACTCACAGCTCTTCCAGGCTTTCTGTATCCCAAAGGCACTGGAACTGTTCTCTGCTTCATTTACCAGCCTCAGCATCAGTGATGTGTCTTCCTAGACCCAGGAGTACGTGCACAAACTACAGCAAACCAGCTCTTTCTTGAATTGCACTCAACCCTTAATCATTCTCTTTCTATGGGTACAAAACCCTGTTTTACTGCACCACCTGGAATCACAATCTTGTGCTACAGGACACATTTGTGAGCCTCTCCTACACGGCCAGGTTAGTTCCCATCTGCAGTTTTCCAATATCCAAATAGTGGCAACTCCGTAAGTACAATTGCCACCTGTTTCACCCACCCCACAGCTGCTCTCATTTTAGTATTCCTTACTTGCTGCAAACACCATGCCAAGACCGCAGCCTTCTGCATCCAGCCATCCTGCTGCTGGAGTCTCCTGGGTTTGCACTGCGATCCAGATCCACTGCTCTGTGCCCATCTTGTTAGCTCTGCTCCACTGGAAACAGCCAGCCAGATACCTGCAGCACCCAAGGACTCGGTTCTAGCCCACTTTGCCTGCACCAACATTGCTTCTCTAAGCAGAGACATGCTACTGCTGTCCAAGGACACAAATTACCTCCTTACTCTCTAATGCTGAGCACACAGCTGGATTCCTCAGGATCCACGCTTCCACTGGGAGGATAAAAGACATCTGCTCCTCCCCAGGGTGGAAGAGAAAACGCTAGACTCCAAACTTACCATGTGGAGAAGGGAACACTGTACGCTACAACACCCTATGCAGCCCAGCAGCTGCACGCCAGCAGAAACATGCTCCCTTGGAGGGCAGTTTCTCTATGCTGTCTCCCATAACACTGGCCTCAAGCACAGCACCAACGTACAAGGATGCACCTCCGCTAGCAGCTGTGTTAAGAGAGTACATCCTTGATTTCAGGCTGGAGATTTGTACCTGCTGAGCTGCTACTGGGAGAATCCCTAGCCCATTTTAAGCAAAATAAACCGGATTAGCAGAGACCTGCTATTTAAACTCCTGGAGAGTTTGTGCTTGTGCTGCAAGCCAGTGGCATGCTACTTGCTTACCTTGAGGTAGTAGCAGCATCTGCCTTCATGAACAACACTAGAGCTCAGTATCTAATAAATCTCAGTAAACTTGACCAAGCGTTAGTTTTCCCTCTGATCTTATTCAAACAGACAGAGAAGGACTGACATCTGATGTGAAGAGCCACACACCAGTTTGCAACCCATAAACCAAGAGCAACAAGCTTGTAAAGGTAAACTGCTTTACATGATCAGTAAATGTACAATAGCATCAACCCTTGTTTGGGACATCTACCAAACCCTGCTCTCATCCGCCTAACGAGCTTTTTAAATTAAGTTCCAGGAATATTTCTAAAAAAACCACTTTATTTTCATATGGATGATAACATGCCTTACCACCCTGACTTGCCTGTGCTGATCTTTGCTCTGCTAGGCTTTATTGAAGGCCCTGCTATAAGGAAAGTCAGGTCCAGTCATACTACATTAGTTAAATATTTGTCCTTCCTTATGAGCAGACTGCTCACATATGCAGCTCGTTTCTCTTGCATATGAACATATGTCCAGCTGCCAGGTAAGAAACTAGGACATGCAGCAGCTTTTCCAGTACTTCATTAGAACTCAGTCTGAAAGTAAACGTGTGCAATTCGTTATCAGCAGCTGTCCCAGCCTGCCACCCACTGGCCTCCAGGAATGTGATCTGTGCTGTGACTAGTATTTTCCAAGTTAACACATTTCAGACATTGAAGCTGACTGCAATGCACTCTACTGGCATAGCTGACACAGTACAGCTTCCTTCAGAGCAAGTGTTAGTGGCCGAGGCTGCTTCATAGCTACCATTTTCTTGCATTTAATTTACAACAACTGTAGTAATTGCAACATCAGTATAAAGCCATAATTGCATCAACTCAAAGTCTTTTGCATACTTTTAATCTGATCAGATTAATACTTTAATCTAGGTTAATATATGTCAAGAATTTAGAGTGTAAACCACATAAGAGCAATCATCACTTGAAAAAGCTCTAAAAGAATAATAAAAAAAGGCATCTCAGCTTCAGACATACTGTTACTGGCAGTGCATGAAGCCCACAACAGTCTAGACTGCATCTAAAGTAGGGACATAGTAGCGTTTGTCATGTTGATACTAGCTGCAGTCTTTCTCTGGGGAAAATAAGAAAGGCATTTGAACTGAGTTGAAGTAGTTTAGGATAAACATAGCCGGACTTCATCTTCAGACTCAGCTCAAAGTCAGTTAGGTATAGACTACAAGTTCCTTGCTATTGACTTTGATTCAAAGACCACCCAGCTAATGGATCTAAGTTCAGAAAGACCCAACATACAACAAAATTTTACTGTAAAACAAACATAAGCAAGACGCTAATTCTCCTGTGCCACAGGCAATAGGTGCAGAAGGGCATGAAGCAACAGTGGCTTCCAAGAGCCACAGCACACTAGGAGAAGCTCATCCTGCTACAGCTGGCACACCAGCAGAGCCTAGGATCCTCAGCCTGCTCTTCTCTGCATGAAGCAGCCAGAAGTGAGAGAGAAAGAGGCACAGTGTGTATCTTCAGGAAAAGCCAGAGCCTTGCCAGCATGAATTGTCCAGCTTGGGACCACTAGTTGCCCCAGGACAAGTGGCTAGGAGCAGAGTTTATACAACCTGTCACAGGCGACAGCAAAGCTACCTACCAGCTCTTTTCTATATAGGGTCCAGATACCCACAAGCAATACACTTGTGGCTGCTGCTGGAACTGAGCTGTTTGGGCGGAAGTTGAGCATAAACTCCAGAAACCTTAATCAACCACAAGTTGAAACTGTTCCCATCAAACAAAGGTAAAAGGAGACAGAATTCATACATGTTTCAGCTAGACTACTGCGGGACGGGGTGGCTGGTAAGACCTGCACTGTTTTCATGGGGTACCAGAATGGAAAAGCAGTAGGTCACAGAAAACTGTTGAACAGATACTGCCACTGAGCTGTCCATTCTCAGAGCTTCTCTAGTTGAAACCGATTCAGGCAGTCTGCCCAGAGCATAGCCACACAGCCTACTTTGAGCACAATTAGAAGTTCAGTCACAAGAAATTAAGCAAGGCTCAGATACTCTTCTTACTCAGAAAGCTGCCTTTAGAAGGGTATGGCTCGCTGACCTATATCCACATATGCCAAGTGATAGCCAGCCTGCAGAAAGACGACCCTGGGGTTGATAGGCTGAGTTGCCTCAGCAATGGCAGTGTACGCCCAGTCGGCCATATTAAGTAAGTTTAAAGGGGTTTATCTTACAGAAGACTGGTAAGGACTGTGCTCCCAGAAGCCCTGAAGTTTTAAAGAGCCTCTTGTTGCCAGTAGGAGGTGTCAAGATTGACAAAATATGAAGCATTGTAAAGCAGACTGAAGAGGCCCAAGCCTTGGACTCTTGGCTTGGTTTCCTTCGTGTGCAGCACATAGGAAGTGAAAGTTTGAGAGCTACTCCAACAGCAACATGACCTGAAGTCCCCACATTTCATGTCAACACCCATTCCAAGAACAACCCTACTGAGTCAATATTTATCACTAGTGCTCTGAATAAAGAGCTCCAGGTGGTGAACAATTTGTGATAGTTTTGTACCCAAAACCTCAGTTTACCATTTTACATCCCACACAAAGTCTTGCCATACAACAACAGCTTGTTGTATCAGACATCTTTATTTGCTGTATTGCCCAAGTATACAAATACCGAATGTAGTTCTAGAAATTCAAAATATATTGTAGTAGAAATCTGTCTGGGAAGTGGAATGTTAAGATATTTACTTTATAAAATTACTACACTTATATTAGTCACTCCCACTTGCAAGTTTTAAATATATCAGGGCTACAAAGAGACAGATTACTTTACGGTCCTGCAAAAAAGGAGTTCTCAGAAAACGTTTTCTGCTAGATGAAGTTAGTCAACCGTAAACTGATTTCTTACATTTGACTCATTTTGAGTTATCAGCCAACAGGATGTTAGCTACATCCAGACAATCCACACACAATTTGGCTCTCATTTATACCAAGAACAGCAGTGTATCACTATCAACACATTTAAGTATTAGTCAAACAGAATCTCAGTGACAATATTTATTTTAAGCTAATGAAGTCAAGCCAACAAGTTGCCCCTGGCCATTGAGTGCAATTGGTGCTTTTTTTTCACATTTTCAGAATAAGGCGCCTTAGTTCTTGAATAAGTCAATACAGCTTTGCAGGAGAGAGACATTGTTCTGGAAAGGAAGAGAATTAGTTTCAGATGAGTGTGACTGATAATTTAAATCCTGCCTTCCACAATGAAGTAGCTTCCAAAATAGTAGGTCCATCCCAGGATTTTGTGGCCTGTGACAATGCTAGAGAGCTTATACTGCAGAGACAAGCAGTCAAGCATCAAAAACCGATCACACAGCCTGCAATCTGCCTCTTCCAGCAGGCCTACAGTCACGACTCGGTTCGTGGGCAGGACAGGGGCAAGAGACAGACTAATAGGTTTTTTTTAAGTGGGCCAAACTGAGCAGTATTCTCAAGCCTTTTGTACATCACATTCAAGCTCAGCACTGAAGCAGCTACCTGTAATGAAGCCCAGGACTCTCAAGGAGCAGGAAATTAGGCTTCCCTTCTTCAAAAAGGCTGAGGATGCGAAGTTACCTCTTCCTGAGTCTTCCTGCTTTGTTTTCTACACTAAGTTAGCAGACCCTGTCACCTGTGTACACTTTATTGGATTAAGCTGGCAGTAGATGGTGTGGTCTCTGCAGCCTGCTTCAAGCCTGCTCTGTAAAGCTTGGCAGAGGCTGCTACAATGCCAGCGTTCCCCTTCACTGACAAGCCAAGTGAGAAGGGTTGACAGCTAGATCACAAGTTGCAGGATGTGCTCTCACAGCGCTCAGGAACACTGGAGGCATCAGCTGCCTCTAGATGAAGGAGGGGTCAAGTCCCACAGATGAGGCTGCCTCATGGGAAGTTAGGTGAGCTGTTGAGTACTACCTGCAAAATTGAGACTTCTCACTTGCAGTGCAATAGCCTGGTGTCCTAGGAGTGACAAGTTGAAAACAGACTTTCTGCACAGGACAGATAAGACTGTCAGTATTTGTTCTTTGTATGCTCTACACCTACAACTTCATTCCCTGTCCTTCCCCTCCTCAGATCTCGGCTAAAGAGCCCAGCTACTCTATTTCACACTTCCTAGTTTTAAAAGGGAACCCAGCAAATCCACCAAGCTACACAGTACTCACTTCTGTCAAGCTATGACTTAAATTCCAAAAAGAACACACCTTTGCATGTTTTATTTCCAGTTCTGCCATTTCAATTAGGTTTTTGCGGAATGCTGCTATTCTCTTTTGTTTGAAGCTCATCAGTTCTGTAGGGAAGAAAGAACAAGCAAACGTAAGACAGATGTACAAAGTGTGACTGAAGTTTCAGTAGTGCCTCTTGTGTTTCATGAGTTCTGCTGTACAGCTCTAGTTACAGCATTTGATCACAAAAACGTTCAAGAGTTAATCTTGCTGTTTCTAGCCAGAAGATGCATTCACCACACGACACTGACATTTTGGTGAGGAAACAGCCAGCTTGTCTAAGACAGAAAGGTTTTGTAGGAACAGAACTGGAATAAGACAGAAGTAAGCCATACAAGCTCTGTGAAAACACAGAACATTTAAAACACAAGAACATTAAAGGAGTAGCATGCATCCCATGAAAGCACTTTTCCCATTTCATGCTGGCCAAAGGCATTTACTAAGACCTAGTGTTTGAAACTCTGTATGCGGCACTTGGCTGTACTGGGACAGAGTAAAAGCCTGTTTGCACAGTTCTAAATGAGAGAATCAGAAGCCTGAGTAGTCACCTCACGTGGAGGCTGATAACAAAACTTCACTCTGGAAAGCAAACACTAGGCATTTATAATTAAGGTTGGTCTAGTATTGACATTGATTGTCTGAAGCCAACCATTCTTAAAAATATTTAGCTGAATTATCTATATTGCCCTTGGGATATGCCCAGACTACTTGCTTCAGGACAGCTTTCACAAGTCTTCAGTAGCTGAAGGTCAGATGGAGACCTGGACTGCATTAAGATCTCCCTTCAGCACAAATACAGCAAAGCCTGTTTTACCTTGTTTTGCAGATTCTGAAATCTTTTCAAACTTCTGACAACAATCCTGCTGATGTGCCTCAGCCAGCCTGACGTCCTTGCTCTTTAGTCTGGCTTTATCTAGAGCTTTGTTTGAGTTTTCATAGTCGACAAGAGCCCTTGTACGTCTGTACAGAAGATCCTGAAAGTAGACAGGAACAGTGTTGTCAAAGCCTTAAGAGGACTACTTCCCAAACTGAGGTTACAGCTACCTTAGCAGCAGGAGGTTTCACTTTTCAGCACCAGATTCTGCTTCTTCCAACAAGCTATTATAACCTGCTATGCTCTTAGCATAGCAAGAAGAGCCTTTCACCAGTGCAGTATCAAGTTTTCAGGACAGCCACTTGTGCCTTCATCAAGTCCAAGGGCTACTGTAAGCATTGTTTCTTCCCTTAAAGTAGCTTTATCCTTCTATAAAGTGGACCTCTCCACTAAGGAGGAATAGCACTTTCTGAATTCCCTCAGTCTACTTCTAGTAAGGGATACACTGCCATTTAATTGTTAGAGATCTGACAGTTTGACTGAAGCACTATACTAACTCAGACATGAGAAGCAGTACAGGTCTCAGCACCATTTCCTTTCTAACCTAACAGCAGCATAGTCTTGATATCTAAACAGAAGTACAGCACACAGAGGGAGCCTGTAGTGTGCCTTCCAGGGTACATGACATTAGAGGTATAACACTAGATGAAGAGGCCTACCAGGTTGTACCTAGATACCATTTCTCAACACAGTCACCCCCTTGTCGAGTCACATATTGATTAGAAAGAGTTGCTGGCAAGACTTTTGCAGTCACATCAATCTATCAAATCCCTCTTGGAAGCCCAGACTCCAACAGCCTTCACATGTTATCACATATTCATGATAAAGTACTTCAGTAGTTGGGATTTACTTCAGGATTTTTAATTAGTCATCATTGGTTTTACTGACAATTCCTGAGTACTCAGGCAGCAGAAGTGTTCGAACACTGCTGCAGACTCAGTTTGCTGCAACTTCGAGAAATTTAAAGAGTTATTCCTCTCTACATGCCAAAGAAAAGCTAGCCGGAGATCTTAAACACCCCTTCTGTAAGTGGACTGGACTGCAGTTAGCCAATATATAGTTTTTATATTCTGCAGCGGTTTAGGAGTGCCAGGTTTCTTAGGCAAAACAAGGGTCCCCCTTCCTGTCTTCTTAAAGCACAAAGAATACCATTAGTGAGTCATGGTGACCATAATAAAACTAGGCTTCAGAAAGAAAAATCTTCTCACCTTAGCAGCTTCTATATTGAGCATGTAGTATCTCAACAGTTCAGAGAGCTTTAAGTCTTCATCAGATGAAACTCTACTCTCTACCTTCTGCAGAAGGGATCAGAGAGTTGGTATGTAACAGGAAACAGCAACAACCAGATTCAGAGATTCTTCCCCCGCTGCTGCCCCCAAGCTTCTCTTACCCTGAGTTTCTCAAACAGCTCAGCAACTTTCAACAAGTACCTAGGGAAAAAAAAAATGCATAAATAAGTTTTAGATACTTCTTAGTCTGACAAATGCCAGGGTCAATTCACAGAAAACCAAAAAGATGGAGGCTGGAGTGTACTCCTGCATACAGGCCCAGACCAGGGCTTGAGAAGAACACATGTCTTGGCAAAGACCTGGACAAAAGGTTCAATGCAAGAGGTGCGGGATTCCAGCCTGACAGACAGCTCAGTACAGCTGAGCAGCCAAACTCCATTTAAAGTAACAACAACGATCTCCAGGGCATAAAGCTCTTCTAGAGAATTTCACAGAATCACAGAACGGTTTGATTGGGAGGGATCTTACAGATCACCTTATAGATCATCTAGTTCCAATCCCCCTGCCATGGGCAGGGACACCTTTCACTAGGCCAAGTTGCTCAAAGCTCCATCCAACCCGTCCTTGAACACTTCCAAGGAGGGAGCATTTCCCCACTGCTATCCTCCAGGAGGGATGAACTGTCTCGTTTATTCAGCTATACACTCTGTTTTAACAAAGTCTTGGTAAATTGATAGTGAAGTTTAGAGAAGTGGAAGAATTCACCCCAGAAAAGGTGACTAGGTTTCCATAGCTTAAAAACCCCTACTATTCTAGAACTTCAAAGGTCCAGAAGACAACACAGGCCTAGTGTAAGCTACAGTTGTATTTAACAGCACATCAGAACACAGACGCATAACCCCTTTCTCCCATATTCTCTAGGAGTTTATGACCTGAAAAAAATTCAAGAAGACTTCTGTTTGGAAGGAGCTTT
>Ga0181612_149800_pt1 | contig 11813 bp, 10 predicted proteins | sample HoacroProtozoa21_FD_119630 | JGI IMG/M metagenome (GOLD analysis project Ga0181612, IMG submission 119630) | Hoatzin crop microbial communities from Cojedes, Venezuel. Combined Assembly of Gp0051906, Gp0051904, Gp0051908 | reverse complement strand
TAGCATTTCAAGTGAACTGGAAGTATCATCGTTTTCACTGTCCAAACACATCCCCCCCAAAAAAAATAAAGCCTCTGTGTCTACTCTCTGGTCATTAGCAAACATCATATTACAAACAGAATGGCTTTCCCCATTGAGTGGAATACTAGGAATATTAGGTCCCTCCGAGGGGACCTAAGAAATGCTTATAAATATCTCAAGGGTGGGTTTCAAGAGGAGGGGCCCAGACTCTTTTCAGTGGTGCCCAGCGACAGGACAAGGGGCAACAGGCACAAACTGAAGCAGAGGAAGTTCTGTCTGAAGGAAGAACTTCTTCACTCTGAGGGTGACGGAGCCCTGGCACAGGCTGCCCAGGGAGGTTGTGGAGTCTCCTCTTCTGGAGATATTCCAGACCCGCCTGGACAAGGTCCTGTGCAGCCTGCTGTAGGTGACCCTGCTTCGGCAGGGGGGTTGTGCTGGGTGACCCACAGAGGTCCCTTCCAACCCCAAACATTCTGTGATTCTGTGAGGGTGCCCGGTGGAGTGTCCTTCCTTCTGCTTGTTGTCTGACTGACCCTGCTGTGCAGCAGGAGCAAGAGGAAGAGGACTCCGGAGTTTTCAAACACAGTGAAGGAAAATTACATTTCTTCCAATAAGAAGTCTTGTACAGTTGTTTGAGATGGTTGGAGGATGACTTAAATTAGCAGATTTCAACTCTGAGTCATTACCTAAGAAACCAGGAGGTCACACAAATACTGTGTGTCAAGACCAAAGTCGTCTATGTAAAATACACCTTTTTGTAATCAATATATGATGAACTAGGGGGGTTATTTGCTCAAGTATTGTTTGGTCCAAATGCTTATTTGTTTATTAGCTGGTTTTTGAGCCTGCTGAAACCAGTGCAGTGCCTTATCAGGTAGGCTCTAGGCGCACAGTATTGCAGATGTCTATCCTGGTTCTCACAAGGGTGTAGAGACCCGCTTGCTATTCTTGTAGATTGATTTCTGGTAGCTGAGCAATCAGTGGTGAATCATTGATGCATGTATAGAATAAATATGCCTCTCAAGAGGTAAACCAGGTGTTTTGTCCCCATAAAAGAATGTACTTAAATATTTTTTTCCTTCTACCTCTGATGCAGAAAACTGTGCTAAATGGTCTTTTCTGTTTGGATCTTCCCATAATTCTTGTTTCTTTAATCCCTGTCAGGCAAGTTTGTCTTAAAGGAAAGTTCATATTATGAGCAGTGGCAGTCAGCCTTGATTGGGGACGTTTTATTTAAACCATCAGATGCGTTTTGACACTTAGATACAAAAGGCTGTAATTTAATTAATGTTTCTCGTTAAGTTTTGAGGTTAGACCCTTTGTGTGGTCTAACACACAAATTCCAAGGGACTGTTGCCTCATTTTACTTAGGAGCAGCATTCAAGTGGTGATTATATGGCCAACTGACAAGGTGCAGATGACTTTTAAGTGCGGAGCAAGAGAAATGTCTGTTCTACTATTTCTTTGGAATTAAATTTTCATTTCTTCCCCTCTTGGTTTGTTTTTTAGCCTGTTCGACATGGGAGGAGAGTATTACTGCTACGGCTCCGACATCACCTGCACCTTCCCTGCAAATGGGAAGTTCACTCCTGACCAGAGGGCTATCTACGAAGCGGTGCTGAAGTCATCACGGGCTGTGATGGAAGCAGTCAAGCCAGGTAGGAGATGGGTACACATCAGCAGGAGTTGCCAATCTTGATGGCAGCATTCGGGCTGTCAAGGCAATTATGTTTGGATTTTAGAAGGTACTGGAAAGAAACAAGAGGACAAAATTAATTGCCTTGTCTAAACAGCTCCTAATGGAGAACAGAGGTAGGACACACAACATTTTCCATACAACATTTTTAAAGAAATAACACATCATCAATTATTATTTTAGTCTTACTAATCGCCTTCTTTTTTTTTAATTCCTTTAAGCTAGTGGTGACAGTTGTTACTCTGGTGTGTGTTTACACTGGCAGGCATCTTTTCAGGAAGCTTATGCCAAAGACTGAAGTCAGAATTTGAGTGAACATGTGTGTCATGCTTTGGTTTGTTTCAAGCATTTTCTGTATTTTACCTGTAAGCTCAATAGAAATTGTCTGTTGAAAAAGAAGATGGAGTGTGCATCTTTGGGAAGGACATCAATTAGCCTTAAAAAGTGTTAGAAAGCACTGGCTGTTGGGTGCTTCACTGCATGCCTTTAAATTGCAGGCAAGCCAGTTCATCAACTGTGCATTTTCAGAGTTGAAGTGACTGCCTGGCCTGATGAAATCCTGATTTTTCTCCGATTCTGCTTTCAGGGCAGCAAGTAAATGCTTTTAGAGCTAACTGCTGCGGTGATTTTGAGTATTTCACTGGTGAAGGTACTTGAGCATTTCTCAGTACTACTAATAGAACAGCTTTGAGAAAAATGTACTCAATGCACAAAGCGCACTTATCCTTTAAATTTACCATATTGGCTTTCAATCATTGGCCCTTGAGTGCATGGGCTTTCTGGATTGCCAGTCAGAACATATGTATTTTTCCTGTAATACAAGCCGGCACCAGCACTGTTCACTTGAGCAGCTTGGAAGGGAGCAATAACACTTGAAGCTTATCTGCAAAATGAGACGAGATGTTTTGCCATTTTAATAACAATGTGCATTCTCCATCATCTGCTGTTTCTCCCCTGAAGAATCTTGTTCCTGATCCTCTTCATAGTTTGCTTTGCATTTCAGTGCCACCTTTATTTTCATGTAACATTTTTGGCAGTATTTCAGGATAAAAAGTTGTGGGCTATCTTCGGAACTGGAGAGCTAATATGATGCTGTACTCGGGATGCTGTAGAGAATTCCTGTGTCTACTTACCACTTTATTTACAGTGTCAGAAAATAAGGACATCCGAAGTTAAGTATTTCTGAACAGTAGTTGCAAGGATCCTTCACTAGCCTTGGGAGTTTGAGATTCATAGACAGAGAAATCATTCTTAATGGCTGGCAGGAGATGGGAATGAACTTGCTGTTCTCACAGGGCTTTAGTTGTCTTGCCTGTTTGGAAGAATGCTGCAAATGCATTTATGCTGTTTATGATACTAGTAATCATGAATTTTCTGGCTACAGAAAGCAGGTTAAACATGCATTCTGTGGACTGGCTCATTGGTTTCGTTTGTTTGGTACCTCTGTGTAGTGAAATGCAGCCTGGACCATTCCCACTCTGATGAATTACAGATCTGGGTAGAGTCCTGCAATGTGCAAAAATTTTCACCATCTGGAAAAGTCTGCTTGGTAGGTCCCTATGGTTTGTACCCTAGTTCTTTTTGCAGCTTTTAAACCAGCTGTCCACTGAGGCAAAAAATCTGACAATATTATTGTATTTTCCTCTGATGAGCTCTCAAAAACACTGCGACAGACAGAAAAACTGCCGTGTCATGTACTGTTGGACTGCGAGTTGAAAGTGGTGCTGGCTCTCCTGGAAGGCGGATATTCCGCTGTAGAAAAAGAAGGAACAGGACCACTGGCCTTCATAGCGTGGTTAGTGTCACAGACTTGCCAGAAGCTGAGAAACGCAGGAGCCCCTCGGAGGGGTGGGCGCAAGCAGGACAAGTTGCTGCTGCTGCCCAGAGAAGGACGTTTCTGTGCCAGAGGCTGCAGCCTCCTTCCTCCCGCTGAACAAACCTCATTTGTTCGCTCGTTGACTGAAGCTCCAGGATGGCTCCTGGGGGAGCCGGGTACTGTTGCTGGCGGAGCAGGAAGGCGTAATGTGAATTCAGCTCGCAAGCATCTCCTCTCCCTCTCTGACAGAAAGTGAATACTTTAGGTCTCAAAAAAAGGAGGCAGAAAAGCTTGCGGGTTTAGAGGCACTAGATGTAAAACCCAGCCCCATCATGTTTTAGTCAGATTTTCTGAATTACGGAGCCTTTGTTTGGTTTGCCCGTATTTTTGTTTATCGTCATTTCCCAGGGTTCCTAAGACCAAAGACAGTCAGGTGGCTCGGCTCACACAGCAGCAACCCTTCGTGGGGCAGCCTGCGCAGAGAGAGCCTGTGCAGCGGGGTCCGCAGCTCCAGAAAATGGTGTTCCTCTCCAGGTGCACAACGGGGGCCTTCATCACGGCTTGTGGCCCCGGGTCACGGGGGACTTGGAGTTGTTGTCTTCAGAAGGTTAATGATTCCCGCAGCCGTTCTGGTTGCGAGGTCGGGAGCGAGTGCTTTGGGGAGAGTGGCTGACCAGAGGCTGGGTGACATAAGTGCGCGTGGGGAGGCTGGGAGGCTCGGGCGTTTAGTGTACGTGAGTGTGGCTCAGGGGTTTGCATGTCTGTGCTCAGTGTGGCTCCCGTATGAACCTAACTGACTCCGAAGTGAAGTTACCTTCTGAGCGATAATAGACCTCCTCATACATTTTGTTTATACTTCTATATACAAACAGTTGTCATAACTTTAAAAATACTCCAAAGCATTGTATTTTATTGTGTAAAAGCGTTCATCTGACTACATCGTGTGCATGGTACAAACGTGCGAACAGCTCAAATCGCGTATATGGGTCTCCCTACCTTCCAGCTGAAAGAACAGAATTTGTTCTACGAGCCAGATAATATATTCTGAAAGTTAAGAAACGCTCTCTATGGTGTTGTAGCCCAAGTTCAGTGCAGTCATCACAACTGCTGCCACAAACCAAATCTGTTTAAAATAAAAGGGAAGAAAGACATAGGCTTGCATAAGCAGCAGTTTTGAAACTACTGAACATGGATCTCGTATGAAGACAGCGATGCTTGTCGCTGGAGTGAAGGAGTCAAAAAGGCATGGCTGTGAGGCAGAGGGATAACTGTCTGTTTCCTACAAAGTCAGGCTTGTGATCCAAAATGTCAGAGGGGAGCGTTGCGTTTCTACTTAGGGGATATTCTTAATGCGTCAAGTCCATCTGGGTTAAATTTACGCTTCCACAGAGCTAAAGTACAGGGGCGGATGTGCAGAATATTGACACTTCATTCACTTCAGTGGCTGAGGCATCATCTACTTCTTACTCAGAACAGTAATTTTAGTTACATAGATATACTACATAAAAGGAATTGTTAAAAAAGGTTGAAATTGTAAAGCCAAGTATCCCAGACTTAGAGTATTTCAGAAGTTAGTGTCCTAATTTGTCTGTCTTCTGCATTGTTTTTTAATCTCATTAGATTTACTAAATAGGTTGCGGCACAGTAGGTGCACTCCTGGAGCACATTTCCCAGCTTACTTTCATCTGAAATGAATTCAACTGGTGCACTTCAAAACTCCAGTATGTAAACCAAAACACAGTACATAGGGACATCCAAGAGATTTTGCCTCCAAGGATGATTGGAATTAAAATCTTGTAGGTACATCCATTGTTTCTCCCTCTGCTATCTTCATGCAATGCATACAACTGCCCGGGGCAGTGGTGGAGTCCCCATCCCTGGAGGGGTTCAAAAAACATGTAGATGTGGCACTTCGGGATGTGGTTTAGCAGGGATGGTGGTGTTGGGCAGGCGGTTGGACTTGATGATCTTAGAGGTCTTTTCCAACCTATGGTTCTATGATTCAACAGAAGGAACTGAGCTAATGAGCACCTCTTCAGTAATGTATTTAGTCTTCTGTTCCATGCATGGCCCAGAGCTGTTTATTGCCTACTGTTCAAAACCTGCTCTGAATCCAGAATTACTGACGTTCTCCCCAGTTTTTCAGAGTGCTCATCACAACAGTACACAGGTGCTGGACAGGCAGTAAGTTCACTTGCACTTCATCTTAGTGATGTGGAAGCGTGCAGCAGTTCCCCTTCTGCAGGCAGTGGCAGACAGGCTGGGGAAGCTGGGGTAAAAGCCATTGACCTATTTGGGATTCCAAGATTGAAACTCATCAGACTCCAGATTTTTTTTAAGGGAGTTGAACATTGCTCTTGCTCAAGCCCCAGCTGTTTTGACCTCTGTTACAGCTGTGAGCGCCCAGCCATTCTGCAAACCAGGCTCCAGGTTGTCAAGCCAGACTCTGGTAAAATGAAAGAAAATTATTAATGAACAAATGTAAAATAAATAAACAAAAATGAAAAATTGTGTTTGAAGCAAGTTGCCAGCATCCTGCTGGGAGTCTGAGCCTGAGGTGAGAATGGTTGCCCATTCCCAGTGGCCGCACTCAGGTGCATTTGCCATGCTTGCTTTTTTGTGAAGTCTCTTGTTTCTTTTCCTGCGCACTTTCAGCTTTTGCAACATATGGAAGAGGAGTTATATGAAGAACAGATATCTGCAGTGGTCTGGTGGGAGCTGTGCTTGCCTTGGAGTTAAAGTCTTCTGGAAATAAGGTAGCCCTAGAACTAAACGAACTTGGGGCTTCCTGTGGATTTGCATGTTGTGGTTGGTAGGAAGCTTTGGTTGATCTGGTGAAAGCTTTTGCTCTGGGCCGAGGTATTTCTGAGGCTCTCCTCCACGTGAGTTCTCCTGTCTGTAGCAACGCATGAACGGATGTGGCAGTTTTGTTTGCATCAGGCCGCCTGTCTTTCAGCTGGCTGCCCACATTACAAAACGTAGCACTGGGTTTATTCCTCTGGTGAATATCATTGAAAGCTCCAAAAGGTCTTAAAAGTTTTACTGTAGGACTCAAAGAAGGCAGCAGCATCAAAAAGGCCTTGCTACTATTGAAATGCCATCTGAAGGAGTCGGTGGTCCTGTAACTAAAGGACTGGACCATAACACATTGGCACCGAGGGTCCAAGCAAAGCTCCCACAGACAGCGTCACTTAATGCTGCCAAACTCCAGAGTCCTTGGTGCAGTAATCATAAAAGTAATGCTTTTAGTGTAGCTCTTCCCCACTCCTGTAATGGCCCAGACCTAAAAAAGCAAAATGTGAAAAAAAAAGTACTGTGTAGCACAGTCCATCAGTGGGCATAAGGCTGTGCAGTGTGGTGGTTGATGGCAGGGTGTGAGGTCTCAGCTGCAGTGGCTGTACCCCCTCCCGTGGCCGGCTGTCGTGGTGGTAGCTGAAAGCCAGAGCTGCGGGGGTAGCTTAGACACTGCTGTGAGCAAGTTTGACGTGTCTGTTGGTAGCAGAAAGATCTGAAGAACTTGAAAGGGCACGTGTGCATTGTTCCCAAACCCTGTCTCACTCCAGTCTTTATCCCAGTCACATGACTTAGAGCCAATGTCAATGTTGTAGCTTTATTAACTATGTTTTGTCACAAGTTGCACCTGGGAGACCAGTATTGTTTGCTCTTTGTCATTAATATGCATCTGTTTGAAGAAAAGTGTAAAATAATTGGTTTTGCTGAAACTCTGTGGAACTTACAGAAAACAACTTGTTGAAGAAACATGATCTAGCTTTGAAGTTAGCCCTACTCTGAGCCAGGGTTTGGACCACATACCCTCTTGGCATCCCTCCTAACCTAAATCACTCCATGACTCTAAATATATTCTGAAACATGCAAATGAAAATGTCAGTGATGTAAGAAGAGATGTTGATGAGAGTCAGTGCCTGTGTCAACTCTAGCTCTTAACAGTAGGACTTTGCAAGCCAACAGACTGTGATGTGCTTCAGTTTCTGTGTATGAAGCGCAGTCATACTTAAGCCAGCTTTGAGTATCACATTCTCATATCAATGCTTTACTGTCAGTGGTACAAACAAGTCCAGTAGCGTTCGGGAAGTTACTGTGGAGTAGCTGCTTTTTTGTTCTTAGGAAATGACTGTGTATTTATACCATGTCCAGCCTCTCAAGTGATTTCTGCTGTTTATTATTTGGATTATTATACTGAGCATTTAGAGAATATTAATAATTAGAGTTCTATAAATTTAATTCCTAGTTGATGAGGACAGTATGGCTTCTACATATAGAAAGTTTCTATATACAGTTTCTATTTTTTAGAAACATTGAAGTTTCTCAAATATATTAAATCTGTTACTGTGTTGAGAAGAAATGAAAAGGAAGTATGCTCATCTTTAAGCTTTTCAGTTAAAGCTATATTGGATCGATGTAGTAGACCATAAACAGATTAAAGAGATAAATATTGGAGCAATGACATACTTTTCATCTTCATCCCTTGGCAATTGCACACTGGGACTTCTGAACATTCCTCCATGTCTTCTCTGTAGGGTAATGGAAAGTCACAGGAGAAGGGTAGGGAAGGGAGCTTGTTGAGCTTAGCATTCCTCGGATTACTGCAAAACTTGTGGATGTTTGAAAAACAACGAACAGAAAAAACTCTTCAGTCTCTAAGTTGTACATGTTAGTATTTGGGGGGAGACGGAGAAAGAATTAAAACACCTCGATCAGTGAGGTCTACTGTCCTAAATTCCAGTTAAAAAAAAAAAAAAAAAGATCTCTTTGTCTAGCAAACTGCTCCCAAGGAACAGTTGAGTAAGGCCACGTTGGCAGCCACTCAATTCCCTATCTCTACATTTATATGATTTAAAAAGCTTGTACATTCAAAGTCCCCATTGAACTGAAATTGCATTCAGACATTAGCTGTGCAGCTGGGAATATTTGCTGATTGATGTTTGTTTGTTTCAATAAAATGAAAAATAAAAAATAGTTCCAAATACGCACAGAAGTTGTTGTTCACCAAGTCAGCTTATGTGCAGTGTGAAAGCTTTCCTCCTCGGGACCCTGGCATTGCTGTAGGGTCTCCCTGTAGGATTTGTATCTCTGCATTTTTTCAAGTTGGAGCCCATGCTCAGGGGTATATGCTTATCCCCATGTCCTGCATTTTGCTGTCCAAGAGAGTGAATATCGTGTCACCTCTGGCGTTCAGACTTTGGTTTTCTGAAAAATGCTGTTGAGGAACGTCTTGAAAGAGATCTCCATCCGAGGACGAACTTCTCTGATAATGGAAGATGGAGATTTCTCCATGTTAGGGCCAGAAGATTCCTTGCCTGTTTGTAGCTCTCCCAGAACTCAAGTTTCACACAAAGACTTGGGGTCTTTAAGCTCTTAAATCCTTTCTTCCAGGATCAAAGATCAGCCATTGCAGATTTCACTGATGCCAGCATTGCCATATAATCTTTGAGCAGGAAAGTACAGTCAAGTACACTTCAAAACCAAGTACAGTTGAAAACATTTCAGGCAAAGAAGTAAACCCACGTGTCAAGCAAATAAAGCATCCTTTTGTTAATCGTGTAGATATCAGCTGATCCTTAGAGCCTACCAGGAATGGGTGCCCTTTTGCTGAAGGTAATGAATGTAGGCAAAGAAGGAAGTAGCTCCCGGAAGACGAAGGTCTTTTGAGCTAAAGAGGCCGAGGCGAGAGGGTTGGAGCAAAGAGCCAGTGAGCGCAGGCCAGCAAGCTGTCTGGCTTGGACTACAGAAATGTCTCTGTAGCTGATGGTCCCTTCTCTGCGCATGCTCCAGCTGCTTCACCAGGTCGAGTCTTGCATTTTGCAGTTGAGAATAGGTGTCTGAAGTTGTTTCTCTCACATTAGCAGTAACTCTTCCACTCCGTCATTTCTTTGTTGTGTTCAGTAGGTCTAGGGCCAAACTATATGAGGTGCAGAACGATTCAGAGAAAGGCGTTAAACTCTTCTGTAGGTCTAACTCTGAGGCTTTCCTTTAAAGACCAGGAGAAAAGGTCCTTGGGAGTTCACTAGGATGAAACGTGACAGCTCCCATGAGTGCCACCTGCCATACACATCCTTAAAACCAGGCTCAGCATGTCAATATTTATGTTGCTGCCGTGGTCGTGCTTAGGGTTTGAGTGTTGGCCACTCTTCTTTCCAGTTTCCCCGTAGTGACGGAGGACAGAGCAAAGCCGTGTGTGTTTGTAGGTGCAAGATGCTGAACAAAGTAAATCCCACCTGGTCCTGGTCTTTGGCTTCTGGGCAGCTGTAACTGCACAAGCGTTGAGCTGCTGTGTGAAACCCTGTGCCCGCTCTTTGTGCCTTTCTCCTTGTTTCTTCAGCTTTCATGCATTGATGTGGCTTCCTAACCACTTTGCGATGGAGGGGCCTGCCTCAGCTCGTTTCCCCATGTACGTCCTTCCAAGGAATGTTGCTTATTGCAAGGACAAACCGAAGCAGCTGCTTTATTTTCCAGTAGTTTGCCTCCTCCCTGTATGCCTGCTGCTGAAGGATTCAAGCAGCAAAGCTCGTGGACGTCAATCTAAGCCCGGGAACTTTAGAGGGTGAATGGTCTGTATTTTTGTGCAGTGGAATGTAAACTTTGGAAGGTGCATACTCCTGAAAACATTTTGGTGTCTAAATACTGAGGCATGATTCTTTCACTGAGACTGTCAGGAGGAGGTAGGTTCAGTGAGCAAGTACCAGTTTCATAAATAACCTATTTTATACAACAGAAAATGCTGTGGTTTGAATTCAAAGTAGCAATATGATTCCCTGTTCTATGTTCTAATAACATGTCTCTAACAAAAAAAGAACAGTGGAGAATTTAGCTCAGGTAGGATAGTACTAAGACCAGGGACTGGAATAACCCTAATAATTAAGGAGCTGTTTAATTGGAAAATAATAGCTAGGGTATTTGACATAGCAGATCGTATTACTGGCAGTTGTTGTTCTTATTAAGTTGGGCAGAGTTGTGCTTAGGAACATATTCAAATTCGAAATTTGCAGCTTCACAGATGACTATTTTTTGTCAATGACAGTTCTGTAACTTCTTTAGAATTCAGGTTTATTTTTGTTTGCTACCATTTTGAATACGGCTTTAGAGTAATTGTTACTGTATTCAACTAGGATTAAAATTTATTATACCTAAAGAAAATAATTGTAACTGTTATTAATATTTATTCCTTCCAAGTTAGGTACGAGGTTCTCACATGCAGTAGGCGTTTTTTGCATGCAAGTCATCTGAGGGGTTTTTTTATGTAGTCCAGAGTCGTACTTACTAGAACGCGGTGTGGGCACGCTTGTCTGTTTTGCTGTATAAAAACAGGAGCTAATTTTGATGAATTTTTAGAAAGAAATTGGACCATGAACTGGACCTTTTGACAACAGCACAACAGGGAAGGGTGTGGAAGCACAATCTGGTTTACAGTTCGTATCATTTCAAAATGCCCATATGAATTATTCCAATTCAGATTGTCATATTTTTAGGCAAAGTACTACCAATCATTGTTAATCTGCTTTAATATCTGAAGCAAAATAGTTTTTCTCAGAAATGAAACATTAATGGCAGAAGTTGAAGATTTTATACCAGTTCCTCTGAAGAAGAAATGCTTTCAGGGCGTGTTGTAACCAGCACTTGATAGTCACAAATCCTGCTGAATGACACCGCGGTATTGTTTTTTCTCCCCTTGCAGTTCCGAATGTGTTACTGTGTTAAAGACAGATTGGAAAGTAAATCTTGTCAATATATGTTTTAAAAAGCTGTTTGTAGTCTGATCTCTCTCTTCTCTATTGAATGGAGTTGGCTGTATTTTTCTTGCTAGCATTAATGTCTGTAAATAAGCTTCTCTTTGAATACTAAGTCTCTGAGATTGACCCAGAAAAGGTAGTATAGCTTTCTGTGTTAATGAAGGTAATTCCGTTTTTGTCAGTATAAATGGATAAAGCATCCGCCACCACTTAGGAAAAAACAGCTGAAGGAACTTAAGGATGCACAGGCAATACCAGCAGTCAAGTTGCAATCCTTGATCCTTGCAAGATACTATTAAATAAAAACAGTGTCTCTGATTACTGGAGCTCTAGGTGTTGGACACGTAACCTAGAACCGTAGAATCATAGGTTGGAAAAGACCTCAAAGATCATCAAGTCCAACCATCTGCCCAACACCACCATGCCTACTAAACCATGTCCCGAAGTGCCACATCTACATGCTTTTTGAACCCCTCCAGGGATGGGGACTCCACCACTGCCCTGGGCAGCCTGGTCCAATGCCTGACCGCTC
>Ga0181612_116923_pt1 | contig 11813 bp, 6 predicted proteins | sample HoacroProtozoa21_FD_119630 | JGI IMG/M metagenome (GOLD analysis project Ga0181612, IMG submission 119630) | Hoatzin crop microbial communities from Cojedes, Venezuel. Combined Assembly of Gp0051906, Gp0051904, Gp0051908 | reverse complement strand
TGCTGCAAATATAGCGATTTTATGCTAAGTTTCAAACGATTAAGTGCGTTTTCCTATAATTTTTACCCTAAATTAGTGCGTTTTCTATATTATAAACGGAAAAAATAGTGCGTTTTCCTATAAATTAGCATACTAAAACAGTGCATTTTCCATAAAGATACTGTCTCAATGTACTACTTAGCAAAAGTGGACACGAAAAAAATCCAATTTATTATCCCATTATTTAATATAACAGCAAACGGCGACGGAATCATTTCCGTCGCCGCATTGCCTTTATTTATTGTTTTATTAGACTTATTGCCTAATGCAATTCTTATTTAACCAAAACCTTTTGCTTGTTTATAACATATACACCTGGTTTCAGTCCTTCTGCAGATACTGCATTCTTGCGTACCAAACGACCATTCACGTCGTAAACATTTCCAGTCAAAACATCACCTGTAGCAACATTGCTGATTGAAGTGATTGTGCTGCTCGACATGAGTGTTATGTCATAGATGTATTGCTTGCCGTTATATTGGAATGCTATCATTGTATAGAGTGAATCACCCTCAGCTGGTGCCTCAAGAGCATATGCCTTTATAGTCACTTCTGTTGAACCTGATTCAACTTCTGCAAGCAAGCTGAATGCTTGCTTGTTTATGTCTTCCTCGTTACTCATGTCAAGTACGTAACCGTTCTTGTCATACCAGAATCCTTCTGCCTCATCATAATATGAAGCGCCTCCAAGCTTGTTGCTGCTGACTGAAGTCAAGATAATACCACCGTTGTTCAAGAATTCCTCAGCTGTAAGAGGTGTGCCTTCCTCGCCTAATGCCTCAAGCATTGCTGTGATGTCAACCACAGCCTCGCCCTCGGCGTCTTCAGTATCAGTTCCAAGGTCTATTGCTATCTTTTCCTCCCCAACAACTTCTATGTCAATTATAGTGTCAACTATTATCGCTTCGATATTGATTGTCACCATGTTACCATTTTCCGTGTTTACAAGGAACCACTTGGTTTCGTAAGTATCACCTACAGTTGTATAACCTGGCATCTGGTAGATGTCAAATGTACCATCAGAAAGTGTGAATGTAGCACCAATCTTAGCACTGCTGCCCCAACCAATGTTATATCCATTCTCGTTTACCCAGAAACCTGGATGTGGTGTACATGTGTATTCCTTAGTATAGAATACTCCGTTGGCTGCATCATACATTGGGTTGGTTGTTTCCTCGCCTTCGTCAAGAACCTCTAAGCCGTATGATACAGGACTTGAAGTTTCAAGAACTGCAAGAATAGTTTCCATATCAAGTGCTTCTGATGTGTATGGAGTATAATCATCGTTCTGGATGCATTGAACACTAATGTCGTATGTCTTCAGATTTGTGAATTCAGCACCTATCTCTGCTGTCTTGAAATTAACAGTAACATTCAATGTATAAGACTTTCCGTCTGTCATATTCAGAAACTCAAGTATTCCTGTGAATACGTCACCATCGGAATTCCTGCCTGGATATTGACCAATCACAAGCTGGCTATTGTCTTCTTCATAATCAATATATACTGCAGATGCAGAATTAGCCCATGCGCAAACTGTACCATCAATCAGCATCCAGAAACCAACACCTGAAGTTGTGTAGCTTGTGCTGTGGTCGTCACTCGTGTTGTTTGCGAAAGTCATTTCTGAAACTGAGCAACCTAATGCCTCTGCTATGCTTTCAAGGTCAAGTGTATAAGTAGTGCCGCTATAGCTGTTGGCTGGTTCAACGTTTACATTGATGTCTAAGCTGCCAACATTTTCATAATCACCACCAAATTCAGGACGTTTTACAACATTGAGGTCAAGAATAACCTTGTAAGCCTTGCTACCATATATAATATATATGTCTGTATAATAGTGGTCGCCTACTGCACAGTTTTCTGGATATTGACCAAGTGAAAATGCTATGGAATCGTTATTCTCACTCATTTCAACATAGAACTTGTCTGTATTGCCATAACCTACAGCGTAACATAAAGGTGAATCTTCACCTGTAGTCGGATCTATTGATTGGGTAAACCAGAAACCAGGCTCATTTGCTGTGCTCACATTAGTCAAGCTATCCTTTATAACATCCATAACCTCATCAAGCTGATATGTATAGAACACTGATGAAATGTTGCTTGTGATTGTACCTGTAGAGCAACCTAATGCATCAGCAATGTCTTGTATAAGAATGTTTTGTGCTTCAGCTGTCCAAGTGATTGCTGGATACTGTTCGTATGACAACGTTGTTGTACCTACTATTTCAAGTCCTGAAAGCACTTCTGTTGGTTCTGGCAATTCCTCTGTTTCCTTTATAGAAAGTGAAAGGTCGAAAGTCACATTGTTTGTTCCGCTTACAAGGGTGATTGTTGTGGAATATGTGTTGTTAGCTTCGCAAACATTTGGGTATTGTCCAACATTGAAACTGAACATATCAGCTTCATCGTCCATTTCTACATATTCAAAGAAATAAGAATTGGCACCCCAACTTGTCATCTTGCCGTCTGCTGTCATCCAGATACCACCAAAAGAACCTTGTGAGTAAGTTGTGGATGTATTGCCCAATGTGTCAGGAATTGTGTAATACATTGTCGTAGTGTCTGTTACCCAAGTCTCAGGAATAGCTCCTGCTGTCTCCTGGGCTAAAGACCATTCTGCTGAAGCCTTCTCGTATGCTGTAACAAAATCTGCAACTGTACTGTAGCCTGCAGCTGTTGCAACTTCAGAAAGCTTGAATTCAATCGTGGTCGTTGAGTAGTTCTTAGTTGGATACTGCTCCGTCTGACCTTTGAACTGTGCATTGGCATTCAATGAGAACCCTAATGCAATTGCCGCTAATAGCAGCTTTGAAGTAATCTTTTTAATCATAGACTGAACTTTTATTAAATGGTTAGTTTTGGATAATTTGTTTACAAAGGTATGAAATTATTTTATGTATAATGATTTTTTTTTGATTTTAACATTCATTAATCGCAATATTCATCCTTTTTATCATTTTTGCTCTTGTTTTGCAGCCTTTTATTGCATCTATTTCATGTTCGTCGTTTAAACCTTTGAAAAACAAAAACGTCAAAATGGGTGAAAGGAATATTAATTCACTAATAACGAATATTTATGAAAGTAAGGATTTTATTGATGGCTGTAATGGCCTTGTTCGCAACAAACTCTTTGTTGGCGCAAAACAATGAACGCGGTAATTTCGACCCTTCTGAAATGGCGGAAAGACAAGCTTCTCGTATGGCGAAAACTCTTGACCTCAAAGGTGATGCCAAAACTGCATTCACTAATCTCTACAAGGAATACCAGACTGAGAAAATGAATGCACGCATGGGAAGCGACAATAATCCTGCAGAAGGCCGAAGGGAAAAAGTTGACTATGACAAATTGAGTGATGATGAAGCCAGTGCACTCGTTGCTAAGCATTTCGACAACGAACAGAAGTCGCTCGACATCGACAGGGCTTATATGGCTAAGTTCGCCGAGTTACTCACTCCTCAACAACTTGCGAAAATGTATCTGCAGCGTGGTGGTGGTCGTGGAAACGGCAACAACCGCGGTATGGGCGGAGGCCCTGGCATGGGCGGTCCTGGCGGCATGGGAGGCCCTGGCGGCATGGGAGGCGGTGATTTCTGATAACCAACCGATGCCAAACGCATCTATATAAACAAAACAACAAAAAAAGGAAGTGATTGCAATTGCAAAACCGCTTCCTTTTTTGTTTTGCCCTTATAATAAACCGCAATCTATTGACGTTATTAATAATGTAAATCAAACTTACGTATTTCTGAATAGATTGTCATGATGAAAGCTTCATTTCCTAAAACGAATATAAAAGGTAATAGTCTATTATTTGCAATCTTTGTTATTGCCGCTTTTTCGGTCTTGTCGATGACGGCATGCTCCGACGACGATTCTTTCACCGATTCTCCTTACGCACGGCTTGAATTCTCCGACGATACTATCATGTTCGATACCGTCTTCACCACTATTGGCTCTTCAACTAAATGGCTGAAGGTGTTCAATAACAATAGCGAAGGACTGCATCTCGCATCCGTCAGTCTGGCCTCTGGAGGAGAAAGCGGGTTCAAAATCAATGTCGATGGGCAATCAGGCATCACCTTCCCCAACATCAGCATCAGGGCCAACGATAGCATTTTCATATTCGTTGAAGTCAATGTTGACCCGCACGACGAAGACAATCCTATATTGATTGAGGATTCTATCCGATTCATGCTGGAGAGCGGTGTGACGCAATACCTGTATCTTAGGGCATACGGACAAGACGTGATCATCATGAGAGCGCAGAATATAACGCAAGACACTAGTCTGTCACCTCAACGCCCCTACCTCATCTACGACAGCCTATGCGTTTCAAAAGATGCTGTTTTGACTCTTACGGCTGGCACAAGACTGTATTTCCATAATAATGCCAGCCTCATGGTGCATGGCAGTCTGGTGTGCAACGGCACAATGGAGGCTCCGGTGATGATGAGGGGAGACAGGCTCGACCGTATGTTCTCCTACCTTCCTTACGACAGGCTCGACAAGCAATGGGGAGGCGTGCATCTGCTTGAAGATAGCCACGACAATGTGTTCAATTTCACTGACATCCACAGCGGAAGCTATGGTATCAAGGCTGAACCATCCGACTTCGAGTCATACAAACTGACTATTGCTAACAGCGTTTTGCATAACGTGAGAGGCACTGCGTTGCAACTCAACTACTGCGCGGCTTACGTCGCAAACTCGCAAATAAGCAATGCAGGGGAATATTGCGTGAATATGACGGGAGGATACGCTGATTTCGTTCATTGCACTATTGCGCAGTTCTATCACTATTCGCAATATGTTGCCGCACTCAATTTCACCAATTTCAGAAACGACACCATCTACCCTCTCTACAGAGCGCATTTCTACAATTGTTACATCACAGGAAGAATGGATGATGAGATCTATGGAACTCGTATCGACGCAGAAAAATATCCTGAAGCGAATTTCGACTACCTGTTCGACCATTGTGCCATCAAAACTGTTCTCGACCCCGAAGACCAGTCTTTCATTTCATGCATAGCCGACACTCTGGAAAAAGCATCCGATAATTTCAAAAATATCGACACCGACAATTTCATATATGACTTCCGGCTCGACACCATGTCGGTGGCAAGAAATGCTGCAAACGATGATTTCATTGAATATTACCCCACTGACCGCAATGGCATATTCAGAAGAAAAGGATATGTCGATGCTGGATGCTATCAGTTTGAGTGAAATAATCATGAGGAAATGGACTTCCATGATTTGTTTCAAATTTGTGATTGCCAAAGCTAATCAACTAGATAAATGTCTCTAAGTTGCATTTGCCTGTTGTTGAAAATGCTTTTGCCTGACTTTTTATCTGTCAACACAAAACATGTTTCTGAAACGTCTAAATGTCCAAAAATTGTGTGCGTACACAAAAAATTTGACCTTTTTAGGGAAAAAATGAACAAAAAACGGTCAAAATCATAAATTTATCCCAAAATTATTTTGATAAAAGTTTGTTATGCAGTAACTTTGCCACAGAATTATGATAATTATTTATTGTTTAACAAATTTAGGTAAAAGTGATTATGTTACAGGAAAAAGCAGGTAACGTAGCAGGAACAATTTGGAATGCTCTTGCAGAGAACGAAGGTATGACTTTCAAGCAAATCAAAAAGGCTACTAAGCTTACCGAAAAAGATTTCAACCTCGGACTTGGATGGTTGCTCCGCGAAGACAAAGTGTCAGTAGCAGAAACCGGCGACGAGAAAGACCCTTACACTTACTCTCTCAAATAAGAAGCCCACACGCAAATTTTGGTTGTTATTTAAAGTATTAAGATAATAAAGAGCGCAGGTAAATTCCTGCGCTCTTTTGTCGATTCATGCAACAACACTATGCTTATAACTAGCAAATACTCAAAATTGACGCACTTTTCAGAAATTTGATTTCAAAATACAATGAATAAACATTAATTTTGCTGTAACTAAGAAAACAAAATACTTAGATGAAATGAAAAATATAATAATGGCAACTTGCATATCAATGACTATGATGATGCTGACGGCAAGCTGCAAAACACAGCACAACAAAACAGGACTTGAACAGCCTTCACCGGTTTCGTTCGGACAATATGCCATCTTCAATGAGGATTGGTTGTTCCGTCTTGAAGACAATCAGTCGTTTGCCGACACTAAACTCGACGATAGCAAGTGGAGGCAGATGACGCTTCCGCATGATTGGTCGATTGAGTTCCAACCGTCACAAGAATACGCAAGCTGCACAGGGTATCTGCCCGGAGGCATCGGATGGTATCGCAAACACTTCAATGCGGAAAAAGACAGTCTCATGCACTACATCTATTTTGAGGGCATATATAATCGCAGTGAAGTGTATCTCAACGGACATCTGCTTGGAAAGCGTCCAAACGGATACGCATCGTTCCTTTACGACATGACACCTTATCTGCAACAAGGCGACAATGTGCTGGCAGTCAGAGTTGACCATAGCCGTTATGCTGACTCCAGATGGTACACCGGTTCTGGCATATATCGTGACGTTTGGGTAGTTACCGCTCCACTCTCTCATTTCAGTCAATGGGGCTCGGCTTATAGGCTCAAGGAACTCAGCAATGGACAAGCTGTGGTGGAAATCGACTATTCTGTGGATATCCACAAGAGTGATGTCGGAAAGAAGTTTGAGGTGAATGTGGAAATGAATGATGAAGATGGGAAATCTGTGGCTAACGGTAAGGCTTCGCTTCCAACCGACTCCGCAGGAACTGTAAGTGGTACCATCTGCATCAATATCTCCAATCCGCAGCTCTGGGATATCAATCACCCCTACCTTTACACTCTCAGCCAAACCTTGGTTAAGGATGGGCAAGAAACCGATCAAAACAAATGCCTTGCAGGATTGCGGACATTGGAATTCAGTGCCGACAAGGGATTCTATCTGAATGGTTCTCCTGTCAAGGTCAAAGGGGTGTGCTTGCATCACGATGCAGGGGTTCTGGGTGCCGTCGTGCCAACTGAAGTGTGGGCGAAACGGATTGAAGCACTAAAGAACATGGGTGTGAACGCCATAAGAATGAGCCACAACCCGCAGGCTCCAGTGCTTTATGACATTTGCGACAAATTGGGCATGCTCGTCATGGACGAGGCATCCGACGAATGGGAGTTCCCAAAACGCAAATGGGTCGAAGGATGGAATGTGGGACAACCATCATACGACGGTACATTCGATTTCTTTGAGGAATGGATCGATAGTGATGTCACCGACATGGTACGGCGCGATCGAAATCATCCATGTGTCTTCCTATGGAGCATCGGCAATGAGGTTGATTATCCTAACGACCCCTACTCTCACCCCATTCTCGACGGAACAACAATTAGCCAACCCATGTTTGGAGGATACAAGAAAGACGCGCCCGATGCAATGAGAATAGGCAAAATCGCTAAGAGACTGGCAGCTGACGTAAGAAACACCGACAAGTCTCGGCCTGTCACTGGCGCTCTCGCTGGTGTGGTCATGAGCAACGAAACGGAATATCCGCAAGCCGTCGATGTCGTGGGATATAACTACACTGAGGACAGATACGACATCGACCACGAGAAATATCCTGAACGTATAATCTACGGAAGTGAGACACGCTCGGATTACGGGGCATGGAAAGACGTTCGCGACCGTCAACACATCTTCGGGCAGTTCATTTGGACGGGAGCTGACTATCTCGGCGAATCAGGACGCTGGCCGTCAAGAGGTCTCTACACAGGATTGCTCGATTTCGCCTCCTATCCTAAAGGAAGGGGATGGTTCAGAACCTCTCTGTGGAGCGACAAGCCTATGGTTTATCTCGGAATGTATCATTCACCTGCCAACATGGGCAAGGAAAGAATGAAAGGATGGGACGGACTTTCTATCGATGCCGAGAGCAACTGGAATTTCGAGGAAGGCGATCTGATAAGGGTCGTATGCTACACTAACGCTGATGAAGCTGAACTGTTGCTCAATGGCAAGACTGTTGGGGAAAGAAAGAAATATGATGATGAAAAGGGCATGATATGGTGGGACATTCCATTCCAAGCTGGAACTATTTCTGCAAAGGGATATGATAGCAAGGGACAAGAAGTCGCTAAGTATGAGATAGTGACCACTGGTGATGCCGTGAAACTGGCGTGCAACGACGCAACACCTGATATGAGCGGATTAATCAGCGAAAAGGATATCAATCTGCACAACAAGGTGTATATGGTGGATGTGGAAATATGCGACAAAAAAGGAAATAGGGTGAAGGATGATGACAAGTCTATAAAATGCCTCATTCAAGGACCAGGGAAACTGCTGGGATTGGAGAACTGCAACAACTCCGATATGAGCAACGACAGAACTGACTCTAAGCAGTCTTTCAGAGGCTACCTTAGGGCATACATCGAAAGAACCGGCAACGGGAATATCTCTCTGACATTCAAGTCGGACGAATTAAAAGACGCCAAACTTACATTAAGAAATTGAATCATGATTAGGATAGAAAACGCTAAACGAGAGCAAGCTGCTGATATAGCATCCCTGATAATGAATGCCATGACCGATGAATGCTGCTTGTATTTCTGCGGTAAAGACCATACGTTGGAGGATTTCCACAAAATGATGACTCGATTGGTGGAACGTGAGGACAGCCAGTACAGTTTCCTCAACACTATCGTCGCTCTCAACGACAGCAATGAAGTGGTGGGCATCTGCACAGCATACGACGGAGGACAGCTGCATCAACTGAGAAAGGCGTTCGTGGAGGCGGCTGCAACCGAACTGCAACGTGACTTCAGCAACATGGACGATGAAACCGAACCAGGGGAACTCTATGTTGACTCGCTCGCTGTCAAACCGGCATTCCGAAGAATGGGAATAGCGTCTGCTCTGCTCAAGGCAACTCAAAAAAGAGCGAAGGAGATGGGCATCGGCAAAGTGGGACTGCTGGTTGACACCGGCAATCCTGTCGGAGAGGCTTTGTACGCCAGCGTTGGATTCAAGTTTGTCGGCAACAACACATGGGGCGGACACGCAATGAAACACTTGCAGTTATAGGCGGCAAGATCCTAAGCACTGACAATCCAAAAAGTCGTCAGCTGCACGTACTTCCACAGCGTTTGACAACAAAACAGAAACCAAACGCTTTCATTAGGCGGATTTTATATTAAAGTAACATAAAAAGTCCGATGTGTTTATTTTTTTATTAGTAACTTTGCACGATAATACGCCCCCGATAACGGGTGAGCGTAATGTGTTCGGATATGCCGAAAGCTAAGTTTGAAACACAACAACGCATAGGCAACGAGGATTTTTAATGAAAAGAACTATAAGAAACGACAGGAGAATATATGATAAAACAAAAAATCGTATTCAATATTGATGAGTCGCAAAGGGAAAACTCTATTTCACTGATTGCTGACTTCGATAATTTTGAGGAAATGAACGCCGACATTAAGGTGGACGAAAACGATATACCTATTCTGCCTTTACGCAACATGATGCTCTTCCCTGGCATCATTCTTCCTGTAAACATTGGAAGGAATTCTTCGTTGACTCTCCTCAACGATGCCTACAACGGGGAACGATACATAGCGGTCTTCTGCCAGAAAATCGACACCGTCGAATCGCCAAGAATCGACGACCTCTATAAAATGGGCGTCATTGCCAAGGTGGTGAGAATCCTGGAATTGCCCGACGGAGTGAGAACTGCTATACTGCAAGGATATTCCAGAGTGGAGCTCAAAGAGATACAGCAAACCATTCCTTACATGAGAGGAAAGGTGGAGAAACGGAATGAGATCCTTCCCAAAAAAAACGACAAGGAGTTCAAAGCTGTGGTTGACGCTTGCAAGGAACTTGCGAATAAGTATCTGAAAGCCACCGATAATGCTCATGTTGACTCTAGCTTTGCTTTAAATAATATTTCAAGCAGCATCTTCTTGATCAACTTCATCTGTTCGTCTATTCCAATCAAGAATGGGGAGAGAATAAAACTGCTCGAAATCAACAACATGACCGAGAGGGGTTATAAGCTTCTGAGTATTCTCAATAGGGAGTTTCAGTTTGTCATGCTGAAAGCTAACATTCAGATGAGAACTAAGGAGGATATCGACAAGCAGCAGCGCGACTACTTCTTGCAGCAAGAGATGCGCAACATTCAGGAAGAACTGGGAACATCTTCCGATTCTGACATCGACAGCTTCAGAGAAAGAGCTGCTAAGAAGAAATGGAACAAGTCAACACAAGAGCTTTTTGAGAAGGAAATTGCCAGGATTGAGCACATGAACCCGCAAAGTCCTGACTATACAGTGGAATACAATTATATTGACACTTTGCTCAACCTGCCGTGGAATAAGGTGACTACCGACAAAATCGACATCAAGAACGCTAAAAAGGTGCTCGACAAAGACCACTATGGCATGGAGAAAGTGAAGGAACGTATCCTCGAGCATCTCGCGGTCTTGAAGATGAGGGGCGACTTCAAAAGCCCTATCCTCTGCCTATATGGCCCTCCTGGAGTGGGCAAGACTTCTCTCGGAAAGAGCATTGCCACTGCAATGAAACGCAAATACGTAAGAGTGTCACTGGGTGGACTGCATGATGAGTCTGAAATCAGGGGACATAGGAAGACTTACGTGGGCGCAATGCCTGGACGTATCATCAAGGGTATTCTCAAAGCAGGAACTTCCAACCCTGTATTCATACTCGACGAAATTGACAAGGTGGCGCAAGCCGACTTCCATGGAGACCCGTCATCAGCTATGCTCGAAGTGCTCGACCCTGAACAGAACGCCGCTTTCCATGATAATTATCTTGACACTGACTATGACCTCTCAAAGGTGATGTTCATTGCCACTGCCAACAACATCAGCACTATTCCTGCCCCATTGCTCGACAGAATGGAACTGATTGAGGTGAGCGGATATCTCACAGAAGAGAAAATCGAAATTGCCAAGAGACACCTCTTGCCTAAGGAACTGGAAAACGTTGGAATGGCAAAGAAGGCGGTGAAAATTAGCAAGGCGGCTCTCGAAAACATTATTGAATCCTACACGAGGGAATCGGGTGTCAGGGAACTGGACAAGAAAATCAATAAAATCCTAAGAAAGATCGCATACGAGAATCTTATCAACGAAAGCGGCATTCCTGATACCGTTGATGTGGACGACGTGAAGAAATACCTCGGACCTGCGGAATTCTCCCGCGACAAGTACCAAGGGAACAAATATGCCGGTGTGGTCACCGGATTAGCATGGACTGCCGTCGGAGGCGAAATCTTGTTCATTGAAACCAGCATCAGCAAAGGAAAACAAGGCAAACTGACGCTGACGGGAAACCTCGGCGACGTGATGAAGGAATCAGCGGTGCTCGCCCTCGAATACATCAAGGCTCATGCCGACAGATACAACATCGACAGCCGTGTGTTTGACAACTGGAACATTCATATACATGTGCCCGAAGGAGCTGTGCCAAAGGACGGTCCGTCGGCTGGCATCACTATAGCCACCTCAATAGCTTCTGCGCTCACGCAAAGGAAAGTGAGGAAGAATGTGGCTATGACTGGTGAAATCACGCTGAGAGGCAAGGTGCTGCCGGTGGGAGGAATCAAGGAAAAGATTCTGGCGGCAAAAAGGGCTGGAATCACCGACATACTCATATCGGTAGAAAACAAAAAAGATATTGAACAGATTCCTGAGAAATATATCAAGGGACTGAAATTCCACTACGTGGAGAATGTGGACGAGGTGCTTGCATT
>Ga0181612_137564_pt1 | contig 11814 bp, 10 predicted proteins | sample HoacroProtozoa21_FD_119630 | JGI IMG/M metagenome (GOLD analysis project Ga0181612, IMG submission 119630) | Hoatzin crop microbial communities from Cojedes, Venezuel. Combined Assembly of Gp0051906, Gp0051904, Gp0051908 | reverse complement strand
TGGTGCTGTGCAGCCTGCTCTGGGTGACCCTGCTTGGGCAGGGGGTTGGGCTGGGTGACCCACAGAGGGCCCTGCCAGCCCCTGCCAGGCTGGGATTCTGTGATTCTGTGGTGAGGAGAGGGGATGCGGAACCCTGGCAGAGAAATGCCTCCAAGGGTTCAGTGGTTCATAGGACGTGTGGGAGCATCGAGTGATGTGTCTGAGCTCCCTGGGTCTGCCCCAGAGCGTGAAGAGAGTCGGCAGAGGTTGGATTCCTCACACATGGATCACACCTGGATCGTGGGAAGGGGCCTGGTGCCACGGTGAGGTGACATCTCACCAGTCCCCTGCCAGATGCCAGATGAATCTAAGGCTTGGGGTCTGATTTCAAGGGCTCTTCAAGCACCTGTAACTCCAGCTGAAGGGTGGAAAACGAACTGGGCACATTAGACATCCTGGATATGACACCAGACATCTGTTTGCATCTGTAGGTGCCTCAGCACCTCGACAAACCTTGTCATTCGCGGAGACGGTAGCACTGCCCTTCTTCCCAGCAGGGCTACGCACAGAGACTCACAAGAGGCTGCAGAGCGTGTGGGCAGCGCAGTCCTGGGGCTGGATACGTGCGCTGGAGAGATGGGGTTCCACTGCCGCTACGTGCCGGCACGGCGGAGGAGACTGAGCGTGAGCCAGTGCTGGGGTTGTCGTGGGCGGATGCAAACGGCCGCCCAGATTTTTGAAAGGGAAGGGAAGCAAAGCAGGAGCTGGGCAGGAGGAGGCTCATTTTGTGCACTGTGCCTTGCCTAAAGCTGGAGCATCTGTTGGGGTCTAAGTGGCAGAGCCTTGGAGCGTTTGTGAACATAGGCATTTCTAGTCTGGCAGTCTAAAGATGAGCAGAAGAGGTTCGTATTGAATTCCTAAAAAGCCATAAAATTTGTGGTCAGATGCCTTGCACCAGCCTTCACTCCAAAGGAACAAAATCCCACAGATCTCATTTTCCACTGTGTCTTATTTCCATGCAGTTCTGACCCCAGCTCCAGTTTTACTCCACGAAAATCTGCAGTTTTCAGTAGCTTTATAGGCAGAGCCCGAAAAATCAGGATGAACTCGTGTAGTGCGCTGTTTTTCAGCCCCTGGTTCATATCTTCAGATGGAGACCTCAACAGCACTTTATTGATTTACAACCAGCAGGATCAGGTCTCCTTTTCATGCGTAAAATATCAAAATTACTGCTTTCGCTACTGCTTGTGTTATCTCCAATTAGCTGCACTGACATGATTTGTTCTCCCGTAGTCTTTGTTGCATAACTAATCACAGCCAATAAATATAAACACAAAAAATAATTAGCTTAAATCAGCTAGCCGTACACGCCAAGCACATCCTTTCAATAACAGAGAGGACACGCAAATTTCCTGAGATTATTACATTTTGTTTTTATTTCCATTTAGGTGGGGGTTTTTTTTGCTTTGGGTAAAGGTAGGGAGTGGAGGTACATCTGCGAGGGCTGTAGCTATAGTAACGTACACCCAAATAAGCGATATTGGCTCTCTAGGTAATTCAGTGTTTAATTCCATGTCAGTTCTGTTTATCGCTTCATTCCAGAAGATCCTAACATTTTGACAGTCCCAGAGCATATGTCTGAGAATTAATGAAATATTGAAAGAAATCTCCAATAAGGGGATTCACTTGCAAGGGGGGAAGACAAGCAGAGACCCTGGTGGTGCTTCTTATTCTTAATAGCACTGAAGATGCCGCCCCAAGGACCAGATTGCTGGCACTAACCTAATCGTGGTAATTGATGGGGTCGTAATATTGTTTCTGTGAGATGCTCGAAAACGGAACTGAGATGGCCTGGCTCAAGAGGATTGGGGAGGAAAGGAATGGCAGCTTTTGTCAGGTTCCCAAACGGAGCCAGGCTCATGGCTCGGGAGCGACGTGGGGCGGAGGGGATGGGAGCAACGTGGGGCGGAGGGGATGGGAGCGATGTGGGGCAGAGGCGATGCTGCCCCAGGGCCTGCCCAGCGGCTCACCAAGCCTGGCAGTGGCCAGAGACGGAATGCTGGGTATCAGAGACAGAAGAGGTATCCGAGTCCTGAGGCCAGCTCTCCGGGATGATCCACATGCCCTCACCTTCGGTTTGGCAGACCAGTGCACAAGTTCTGGACTGTCACGGCTTGTCCGAATCTGGAGGCACAAGATTTTTCTTTTTTTCAGCTCCACAGTTGTCCTTCTAGGCAATTCCTGTCACCACCATCTGATGGAGAAGTGTGTTTATTACCTGAAAGTTTCTTGGCTGCTGCGCTCACCTACAAGAGCACAAGGCTGTCCAGCCACAAATCCGATGTGAAGCGCTGCCAGCACGCACAATGCAGGCAGTCTGAGCTTTGATTTCAAAAGAAACTGGACCTTCCCAGCCTTGGTAAAGAAAAGCCCGAAGATGTGAGCAGCAGCTGTACACCAGGCTGAGTACCTGAGACAAAAGATAAAGAGAGCCCTGTGTTTATGATCTCTGCAACTCTCCTGGTATTTCAGCAGCTCTGATGACTTGGAAGGTAGACACAAACTTTTGGAATGTGTGGCATTAGCGATGCTGCCTGTGAGGTGTTGTCTCTATGAGAGCTATCCTTTTACATTGAATTTTTAAATTTGCTGGGTTTGTGGTTATTGCATCTTACATCACCGTCTTTTATTTCATTTTCTTTATTTCCCTGGGGCTGAGCCTTGCTAGCGAAGTGTCCACCTGCAGGAGAACACAGCGGGGCCGGGTGCAGGGACTGTCTCTGCTGGGGAGCTTTCTGCCAGACACGGAAAGATTATTGGACCCCAAATCTTGAAAACCGTACTTAATTCATACTAGCTTCCATAAATCTGGGTGCTTCTCTGGACTGTCCAGACTCCCTGACTCTAAAAAATAGCAATCTAAGAGGAAAGAGCCTTCCTTACAAGAACCTCCGCACTTGGTGTGCTCCTCCTGATCAAAACTGGGAGGTGAAAGAAAGTGTAATGAGCCTGGGCCGTGAGCTCGTCAACAGGGATTGATCCGAGCCTCTGTCAGATTGGATTCAGCTGCTGACGAGTTCAGGGCTAAACTGGCAGTGGGTGAGGTGGACTGGGCAGTACAAGGAGGGGGATGCTGGGGTTGGCAGGGCTGCTACCAGCTCTTTTCTGCATGATATTCCCAATTAGACTTCAGAGGAGTTACAGCACTATCCAGCAGTTAATGGGAGTTCTTTCGGTGGATTCCAGGTATGTGCTTTGCGCTGGTCTGGTTGTGGGAAAGGGTTTTTCTACTCGGAGCAGCAGATGAGAGGTTCCCCGGACCTGCAGCGTGTTGCTGTGTTCGGGCAGATTCATGCGAAGTTGTGGCTTTGCGGGAAGTTCTGGGCGCTGGTGATTACGTTGTGCTTAAAATGGGGAGTTTTCTTGTGCAGAATAGAAACATGGTGCCAATACGCCAATTTATACATCATTTTCCATGGGAAGGCAAATTGTTTCATTTCTGTGGTCTCGTTTCGTTTCAGTGGTGTCCTAAATCTGTTGTTTCAAGACAGTAAATCTGTGAGCTTTTTCTGTGTTACCGTTATGCTTCGTTTCTTATGATCAATTTTATTATATCATAATTCACATTGTCTCATACTTCAGATTTCATACTGCAATGGCTAGGATCATCTGAACAACACTTTTATCTCATCAGAATGATAAGTTTTGAAAGTATTGAACTGGGATGATGTAGCTGTGTTGAAACAAGCCACCATGCAGCATCTGATATAGAAAAGGTTCAGAATTCCTGCTTCACTGTTTGGGTTTTTTTCATTATTCAGATTTTTTTTTTCTGAACCAGAATCACGTTCCATGGCAAGCGGCAGCATTTCCCAAACAACGGGAAATCCCATTTTCAAACTAGTTGCAATCTTATCCCATGGTTTCTCACAGCGTCCCTGGGACTTTTGCAGGGAAGAAGTTCCCTTTCCGTATCAGTAAGACTTGTGAATGGATCCTTGGAATCTCGCAGCATATTCCGCTTTCCCCAGGTACCAGCCTGGTCACACGTGGATGTCTGATCATGCCCTTTCCAAAGTGAAGCACTCTGCAGGTTTTGACAGTGCTCTTTATTCTTCCTTTTGCTGTAGCACCTTCACTTTCCATAATTTTACCATCTGCCACGAAGAAATTTGGTAAACCGTCCTTAGACATACGAATTGCTCAGGGGGACTGTTGATCAGAAAGCTGGGATGTTGAAGGATCCACTCCTGGATCCTTCCAAAATCACATCCTTTGGGCAGTGTTGCGCACAGACAAGGAGCCCGGCCCGTTCCTGGGCTGGACCCTGCGTCTGTGTTAGCACTGGGCCGATGCTTGCGTGTGTAACCAGAGTCGTGCTGTCAAATTCCCAGTCCTTCAGATTATGGGCAGACTTAAAAATGTGAAGTTGTCAGAGGTTTTTAGATTTTTTTTTTTAATATTAGCAACTTGTATGCAAATACATGCAAATAGATGTAAATAGGCAGACACTTCCTGCAACCCAGGTTATTAAAGGAGCTGCTGCTCATAAGAGGATTTTCATAATAAGGCTAAGGATCCCACAACATCTATTAAAACACAGTTACTGTAAATTATACTAAATACGGTGGTATTATCCTTGACAGAGCTTTGCAAAGGAAAGGAGTGGGGAGTGAAGCTGTTTCTCCCATATCATCTCCCGTCTCTTCTCCATTCCTTGCAGTAACTGGTAGGGCAGAGCTGTGCGGAGAAGAAAGCAGCTTCTGTGGCTGAGATGTCCCCTGGGACAGGCCCAGCCTGAGGTGAGGAAACAGGAAAGGAGGAAAAAAAAAGCCACTGGCTGGCTTCCCCAGAAACACTTGGAGGAGCCCATGCCCTGCTGGGAGGTCTGGTGGCCTCTTGGGCAGCAGCCCCAGTGGAGTGGCCTCAGTGGTGCCCAAGCAGCCGTGACCCTTGCAGCACTATGGCAGTCTCACATGCTCTTTTTTTAGCCCATTCCCTCCTGCCTTTGGCCGTGAGCAGGAGCTCACACCACCAGCCCCAAGGCATGCTCCACCACCACCAGCTTCTCTCTTCTTCCCATCTCCCTCTGTCCTCTTCCTTCCCACGCTCCTCCAAGTGTAAGTCTGGAGGACTCCCCTCACGTTAACAGGCTGGTCGCACTTAAGCAAGGCAGCAGATCCCTTTATGAACCTTAATTCAGCCCAGAAAACCTTCCCTTGCCCAGACTGTGCCCCCTCGTTGCTCTGCACTGGGACTGAGGAGACCTACTGGCTCCAGCCCAGGCCCTCCCAGCATCCACTGGAGTGAGCAGGTGGGGAACCAAGGTCATCTTGTCTGCTGTTTGTGTAATTGTTCGCCCAGAATAGAATTACGTTGCCCTGGCAGGGCTCCAGGCTGACTTTCCCCACCGCTTGTCCTGGGAGCACTGGATCCCTCTCTGCTCCCGTCCGTGCGTCGATGAACGGCTGCGTGCGAGCCCCTCCACCCACCGGCTGACGTTACGCGGAGCAAAGTCTGCAAAACAACAGCTTTAAAGCAAAGCACGACTTGCTCATCCCTGCACTGTGCGGGGTTTAACCCCTCCATCCGAGCTCAGATGGCTTCAGTTTGTTCCACCTCCCTGAGCCACCAGGAACAGCTTGTGTTTCACGCAGCCTTTGCTTTCTCTCCCTCGAATCGCGTCTTCCCGGTCTGCCAGATCTCTCGCGCGTACCGTGGGCAGTTTCTGTCTCCAGCCAGCCCGCTACCCCCAGTTGCCTTTTGGACTGGGGGCTACGCGCTGCGTGGGGGAGAAATAATCCCTTGATGTGAGGAAGGGGTAGGACACATGCTCCAGGTGGAACTGGCCCTAAATCCTCTCTTCCTCGCCAGTCCAGCCGTTGCTCGCTGTGCTCCTTTGGAGCTTTGTACCGGAGGCTGTTTTATCTGCGTCTGCTTTACCTTTCTTGCTAATTTTTTGGGAAATGTTTTGCAGCTTCTTTGGATTTAACTCTGGCCAGTCTGGCAGGAACTGTTCTGAGACCCAAGTAGGAAAGCAGATCATCTGGGATAGAAGTGAAGCTGTGTCCCCGCTTCGCCATGGCTGCAAATAGCTGTGAGCAAACTGGGGTATGCCGAGCATTCCTGGCATCTTTCAGAGATAGCAGAACTGGGGAATTCACCACCCCAGGCTGCTTCAGTGGCCAAGGGGAAGAAAGAGATGTCTCCAGAGGGTTATTCAGAGCGCGTGCTTCGATGCCTTCCTCTGAACTGCCCTCAGGAGAAGGAGCTGAGCTGGTAAGGTAGATGCCTCCAGCTGGCTGAAGGCCTGTGCAGATGCTGTCCTGCTCAGCAAACAGCAATAGGAAACTGCTGTAAGGAGTCTTGTGCGTGTGGTCATAGCTCTCGTGTCAAACCTAGAGCTCCAAAACCCTCTGTCTTCCCACAGCAATGCGGGGAGACCACATGCGTTGCATCCTAGCTGCCCCTGGGCTGGCAGAGGTCTAGGGCTCAAACAAAGTCTCTTTAGAGAGGGAGGGAGAGAGAGAGGCTTTTTTCTGAACTGACATGCCTGTTAAATTACTTCTTTCCTAAACAAGAGCTTACATCTGGGGATTTGGGTGAGGATAGAGACATGAGGTGACAGAATAGATGAATCCATGAGGAGGAGATGGGAAGGAGAGGCAGGGCTTGAAGAGACATTTAGTTCACTGGCTTTTATTACTGGGAGGCTTTGTAATGAGGAACGTGGAGCGAAGCAGTCCTGTTCAGCTCGTGGCCCGCCAGGCAGGAGCTGGAGCACACCCCATGTGTGCCTCATTGGCCAAGCCCTGGGCACAGCCCTCATCCAGACCCAGAGGGGCTGGCGGGGCCCAGCGCTGCACCCCGCGTCTTGCAGCCCAGTTTGGGTGGCAGATGGGATCTTGTCTGGCCTTCAGCTGTGCTCTGCCTTCCTCACACCTTTACAAGACACATTGGCTCCTGACGGGATGAAGACGTTAGCCTGGGTCTCCCCGCTGCTCTCCGCGGGAGGCACAGCAGAACCGTATGTTGAGATACCAGGTTAGTGCTGCGGGAGCGTCCGGGAGCTCGCACGTCTCTTACCGGGCGAGGTGTCCGACAGCATGGCAAGATGTTACGGAGATACCGAACTGCCAGAGGAACTTATTGCAGAATTGTGGACACGCAGCCGGAGCAGCGGGAGCTCTGCTAACCCGTTTAGTTTGCGATGGAGCTGGGGCTCAGAGAGAAGGAGCCTCTTGCTGTTCGCAGGCAAGATCCCAGGCATCTCCAGCCCTTGGGTCCTGAGGACCAGCCCAGCCCAGCACTGACAAGCTGTCACCAGGTCATTGCCCAGGGGGGCCGAGGGTCTCAGGCTGAAGGCTCTGCCCTAAGCTGCCTGCGCAGCCGCAGAGCAAAGCTACCCAGTACCTGCTTTGCTGTAGCAGATGTTTTCTCCTCCAAAACTACCTGGTCAGTTATGCAAATGGGGACTAATCCCTGCAATGCCCTACTGAGGCACTGTGAGATGGTTTTAAGAGACAGCGTGGTCCAGTTGCATTGGAGTCAGGGGTCCTGCCTGTGCCGCGGAGCTATGGTGGCACCGGGCTTACCTGGCAGGTCCTGTCTGCTGCTGGCGTCAGCAGGCTGCTGGCATGGCCACGTGGCTCATGGTTAATTCATGCCCATGAGCTCCACCGGCAAGAAGGGCTCTTCTGTCCTTCAATGCAGTAGCGCAACAGATGAGAGAGTGACAGGGAGGTTTCCAGGACCCCACACACTCCAGGAGCAAAGTCAGAAGAATCTGCATGCTGGCTTTGTGCTTGCGAGGGAAGTCATCTCCTCTAGAGCAACTTGACAGGTCGTGTTCCAGCGTGCTTGGCAGTAAGGTGACCTCCCACCTCGGCTTGCTCCTGAGGCACAATAGGAAGAGCCACTTGTCTTGCACCTTTCCCCTGTAGCTTAAGAACCAGCTGGTAGTGAAAGGGAGCTTTAATAGACTGTTGAAAGAGATCTGTAAATTGAAAGAGCATCTGCTTAGGAAATTGTTGGATGACAGTCAGACCCAGAAGCAGCCCTACGGCCGCGAGGCTGGGTTTAGAGGGTGAACCAGAACCTGTGATTACAGGACAGCTGCCAAGGAGATTTACTTATCTGAAACCCTTCTGCACAGGGTCAGGAAAGAAATAGAAGAGGTTTTTCTCCCTCCTCTCAAAATACAATTGTTTTTCACAGAGAAAATTGAGCATTGAACCAGGATAAGTCAAAATGTGGAAATACTTCCACTTAGAAATGCCGTGTCAGTGTCCCAGGGGCACTGTCAGTATCACAGCCACCCTCCTAGACTCCTGAGACTACCCACCATTGTCCATCCTGGGCGTTCTGGCATATTCTTGAGGACTTAGTGGAGTTCGTGTCGTTTAGCTTTAGCTGTCTGAAAGTTAGGTTAGAGTGGGTCACTTCAGTCTCTGCCCAGAGCTGAAGGAAATGGAGGGGCAGCTCTGCGGGCCCGTTCACGCTATGCATGCAGGACATCTGCCTGAGGATGGAAGAAGTCATCCTTTGGAGATGCTTTTGTCTGATGGCCAGTGTTTAGCTAGGTGACCCTGGAAAGGTAAATCCAGGTAGATTCAACCGGGGCAGATAAATCTGGCTGGGGTATTATACCCGTGGAGTGGGAGAAAGGGATGGAATATCCACATTCCCATAAGGTGCTGCTGTGGTAATCGGAAGCAAACCTGTGTGTTTTAATGCCTCTGTCTAGGTCAGCACTCCAGATGGATCCCATGCCCTTACGTAGAAGTCCCTTGAGCCATCTCGTAGACTACATGTTCACCAGGAAAGGTGTAGTAGTAAATTTAAAACTGTGTCAATTCATGTATTCGTTGATTACAAGCAGTAGGTGAATGCGATACAGCTGATATTAGAAGCGGCTACATTCTGTTTATAAATGTTTGCCCTTGAGTCTTCTGCTAGTGAGAGAGTCATAAGCCTCCGTTCCTTTTGAAACACTGTAGGATTCAAAGACACACACTGGCTTAACATGATTACCCCAACTTCCCTTCCTTTCCTTTAATCACTAGACCTCACTCCCAGGGGCTATGTGCAATTCGCAGTTGGAGTTTATGCTTGAACAAAGAAATTTGATTTATTTTTTTTTTCCTTTTAGTTTCCTCTTAAATCCTGACAGGTTTAAAAAGAAAAAACCCAAAGCAAAAAAAACTTAAAACCCCCTGATGCTTTCATGAGAAGCTGAAATTTCCCATGGAAAAGGAGGTACTTCTAGCAAGCTGAACAGAATTATTTTATGAAAGCTGAAGGGAAATAAATCTTGGACCTGTTTTTGTGATTATTGTTAATTCATTGTTGTTGCCATCATTGTGTAAGATGATGCTCCACTGCAGCAGGCACTGCACAAAGACAGAACATCCGTGAAAGTAAAACCATTTAACGCAGTGTACTGCATTCAGCAGCAAAATTAGAAAAACCTTTCCTTGTTTATTCAAGCTCTTGAGTGCACAACAAAATTTCTATGTCTGGTGAAAAAAGTTCAAAATTTAAAAAAAAAAATTGGAGAAGACATCAGGAGAAAAATGGCTTTCCTGTTTCATCAAACTTGCCGATTGAGCGTGCTTTTTTGAAGGTAGCTATTTCTGAAAGCATTTACTGAAAAATCCCGAGCTTGGTGTTAATAACTGACACAAACCGAGGTCCTGAGGCTGGTTTTGCCGCCCTGCTCTCCTCCCTCCCCAAAGCACTGGTTTGGCTCTGGCTGAGTTTCAGGTGCAGCTGGGTGACATTTCCAACAAGTTAAAATGTTGTTTTCAAAACAAGGCCCATTTTTCAAGCCACATTCCTTGTTTATTCCAGCAGGTCAAGATTTGGATTTAATTCAGCTTTGATTACACTGCTGATTTAAGGTGTGGGGAGGAAATTTCAGTTTTATTCCACCCAGAAGCATCAAGTGAACCATCTGGCCTAGCTAAAGTACCTGTCCTAGGAGGAGATGAATTGCTCTCGGGGCTCCTGATTCTCCTCGCTGCCTGTACGGATAGCTTCGCTCAACTTGAGTTTGGATAACCAAATTAGGAGCAATAAATCTCTCCTTTTAGTGATGCGAACTCAACCCTCTGGCTGAGGAGGCTTCTGCTCCACTCAACCTCACTGCCAGGTTGGTGGGTGCCCTCGGGCAAATTCATCTCCTCTTCCCACCTCTTTTCCCTGCTGCTGCTCGTCTGTCTGGTTAGAGCTTCCCTGGGCTCCGGGGCTGGGGGCGTGTTGGGTCGCTTTGTGCAGCAGCCATAGTTATAGCAAAAAGCGGGGGTTGGAAATAAAAAACCTGACAACTTGCTAGCTGAAATGGTTTTGTCCCCACCACTCACCGGCAGTTATTGCTCAGGGGTGCAAGGATATGGGCTGCAGTAGGACAGGGCTGGATAATCCACGCACAAATTCAGCTTTACCTCCAGGATATCCATACGACTCCCCAGGGCACCCTGAAGTGTTGCTGTTGGTACCTACGGTGAAATATTTATCCTGGCTTCTTTTCTTATAAAGGGTGTGACGGATTACCCAGGGCAGTGCAGAGAAGGGATTCACATATTTGAAGCATTACTCACAAGGTTGTTCGCAAGTCGTAGGGGAGGCTGGTGTGGTTTCACCAGGAGAATGGGGCCCTCCGGAGCAGAGGACCGCAGACACCGAGCAGACTCGGGGTGGGGTGCAGCATCGCTGCAGCCGTTGCAGACCTGGTCCTGGAGTCTTGCTGGAGCATTGAGGTTAAGTTCTCGGTTCCAACAGGGAAAAATATTTTTAATTGCCAGGTCGGATGAAGCTGCTTGGCCTTTGATGGCTTCTCTGAAAGATGGATTTCAGTGACTCCAGCAGCAAAAAACATACCTAAATACAAATGATACATTTCGGTTTGTAATTGTGCATTAATTAAGGTGGCCAAGCAATGCCCACATTTTGTCAGCAACTAGAAAATATAACAAGCCTCTCAGGTAATGAGTTTCACTCACATGTACGGCAGCTCTCTGAAATAATGAGCTTTGGAAACAATCTGTAGGTGCTGAGTAGATATTGATGTTATGAACTCAGTGACCCTGTTCCAGGCAGGTCGTGTTTTTCACACAGCATCTTCCCTTCGGGTGCAAGCTTCCTCTCATCAGGGTAGTAATTCAAACGCTGCAGTACACCGACACGGACAGAGGCATCCTGCTTTGCTGTTGTGCTGTACAGCCAGGACCAGAACCTTCTCCCCGAGCCTTCAGCGTTGTGGGTGTTTTTCAGGCTAAATTACAGTCCAGTTCTTAACCCCTCCCTCCCTCCCTGTGAGTTTTCACTGCTCAGATTAAACTCAATCATTGAGCGAAGCCAGAATCTAGAGAGGCCTCTGCTGCACTGTGAGGTGGGAGCATCCTTCTGCACTTCTTTGGGTCACTTGGAAAATGGTGCTTCAGATCAAAGGGAATCCAGCTCTCTGTGGCTTCTTTTCCCTCAAACTCAGCCAGCTTAGTGCATGCCTGTTACGGGGGGACTTTTCCTTTGTGTGTTGATCCTTCAGTATCCTCAGCGCTTAAGGCTACGTTACGCTGAAGGCTTTTTCCTGCCAATTTGGCTTAGCAGCATGCAGTCCAGGGGAAAGGCTGGAAAAGTCTCTTTTGCCCGTTTCCCACCACACTTCAACAAAAGCAACTCTTAGGAGCCACCATAAGAAACCTTTAGGAGATAATAACGTCCACTGGAATCATCAAGAGTGATTTGATATTTCCCCCCATGAGGACATTCAAATCAAGATGCTTTAGAGTCAGACGCATCACCTGCCTCACAGCTCAAATAAAGTCAGCTGCA
>Ga0181612_163973_pt1 | contig 11815 bp, 11 predicted proteins | sample HoacroProtozoa21_FD_119630 | JGI IMG/M metagenome (GOLD analysis project Ga0181612, IMG submission 119630) | Hoatzin crop microbial communities from Cojedes, Venezuel. Combined Assembly of Gp0051906, Gp0051904, Gp0051908 | reverse complement strand
TTTTTTTTTTTTTTTTTTTATTTTGCATGCTCAGCAGTGACAAGTTAATAATTTGGCTCCGAACCAGACAAAGGAGGCCTCTGACTCTCCCCAAACCACTCTCCATCGCAAATATCCTGTGACACGAGGCTAAGCCCTCACTTTCGTTCCTCTGCTGTTGCACTGGGGTGGAAGAGGAGGTGCTGGGAGGGCTGTGTGACCTTCCAGGCATTTGTGCAACCTGAAAAAACAGTTAGGGTACACATCTGGGGTTGGGGGGGAAGAAAAGTCCTGGATTGCTTTCAGCTGTGATCGTGCAGCAAACTAAAATGGTAGGAAAGCAGGGAAGAGAAACACATCTCAATCTAGCATCAGCTCCCACCTGATCCCAGCACACAGGGTCACCTGCCTGGCACTGAGGAGCTCCTGAGCACCACAGGGCAGATAGGTACTACCAAAACGAGTTCTTGAGATGCCAGCAACAGTGAAAAACCCTACAATCTCCCTCTTCCCCCAGCAGCATGGATCAGATGCTCTGGTAGGTACCAAAGCGCCAGGCAAAAGTTCTCAGCTCCCTGGAGCAGGAGGAGTCATGGACACCCTCTGCAGCCCTGCACATCAGGGTCTGTCAGCGCTGAGAAAACCTGACGACCGTTAACGAGGCTTCCTCGGGGCCAGGATGGAAAGAGCAGCCCCTGCAAGGGAGAGTCCGGGATGTGGGGCATTGGTTACTGCTCTGAGACAGTGTGATGGGATGACTTGTGGGCATGCCAGCCTCACAGGGAACCGCTCTTAATCCTAACTCCCAAATTACAGGCAGGTTAATTAGATAGTTATTAACCCTACTTATATCCAAGGGAAAAACTGAACAAAGGGGAACATTTGTTGAGGGGGAAAAGGTAGATAGGTGGAACAGAGATAAAAAATAAAGGGTTGGAGAAATAAAGCAAAAAACTCACATTTTTCCCTTTCCTCTCCCACACCTCTTTATGAGCTGAGCTGATGGTGAGAAGAAACCTGGGCCCTTGCTGAAGCCCCACCAAGAGCTGTTTAATTTCTCAGCACAGCCCTGGAGCTGGCTGAGCACTCCCAACTCACTGCAGCCATAAGATGTGCCACCAGCCTTCCTGTTTGCTAACACTTCAGGCTAGTGCTGGGCACGAGGCTTGTTTTTCTCACCAAAAAGAAAAAAAAATTGAGGAAAAAATGAACTCTCACACTTTATTATAAACTTCTGAGGACCGAGGTCCCTCAGCTGGTATCCTGCAACCCACAGGGTCCCCCGGTCCCTGAGCTGGATGGGAGTATAGAGGCCCTCTATCAACCTCTCTTCCCGCTGCTCCGGACAGTATAAATAAATAAGCAACTATTCATTGGAGCACAGAATTACCCGTGATGCCCTCACATCTCAGAAGAGTGCCATAACCATCCAGCTACCAAGTTAGCTTCTCCTTAGCCCATGAATTATTTATTTAGCCCATTTTATACAAAATGGAATAGCTCCAACGGGAAAGACCAAGAGAGACAAAGGCTGACTATATATCCTTGTGTATCTGGCACCCATCTAGGATGTGGATTCATAGGATATTTAATAATTTAAATGCAACAAAGCAGCTCCAGTAAGAGAGATTTATTATTTTTAAACTTCACGACTAAATACCCTTAGCCCCATGGTTAGGACACTCAAGTATGAGGATGAGGCCGGCTTGGCTCAGGTCCTTGCTCTGAATCATGCCTCTCTTTCTCCACTTTGGACCAGGAGTTTTGTTGTGGACCCAAAGACACCCAGTCAGACAAGAGCATGCTCTCATGGACACCTCTGGTTCCAGTGAATCACCATTGTTTTAAAGTAAAAAAACTGTTTCACCAGAAATTATCCAACGAGTCCAAATTGTGGCCTCATAGAACTGGAATTTAATTTTGGACTTAACCAGCAAAAAGACAAACTGACTCAATCTGTTGAAATCACACCCTGCTGTTGCTGCCTGTCCATCACAGCACATCACATGTTGGCTGGCAAAAATGACCCATCTTTGCTCAGTTACCACAGCAAAATCCCTAACTGGATTCCCTCCGTTGATGATCAACACAGAAAATAAGCCCAAGTAAATGCCTGGTGAGAGCCGGGGGTTGCTGGTTAAACTACGGTCTGTGTCACCTCGGGGATTCAGCTGTGATCCCCGTAGTGGGAAGAGCGGGGAGGGGAGGTCCACCAGGCATTTTGGTGCTACCACGTCCCCAAAAGAAGCTCCTAAATTCACTGTGCTACATGCATCTCTCTTTGGCTAAACCAGGAGTGTATAACATTAATTACTCGGGGCGAGGCTGTTGAACGCAGTATTTTTGGGGCAAGACTGCAGCCGCCCTGTACTCGAGGGAAGGGCTCTGCTCCGCAGAAGCGTACAGCGGCCGCCTTGGCCACTCCAGATGTCCAAAGGCTGGTTCTACACACACGTGCTGCCTGCTGCCTTCGCTCCAGTGCTATTCACAGCGAACAGACACTCTCCCCTGTGCTGCTGCAGGATCTGGGCAGACACGGGGAGCCCAGCTGGCTGCTTCTGCAGCCTGCAGCTCTCTGCCCAGCACTCCACGGCACCTCCGCTTTGACTCAGCCCCATCCTGAGCAACGATTCGGGTTGACAAGCTCTGCCAGAAGCCATTAGCATCACTTCCTTTTTTATTTTCTTCCACTGAAGGCAACAGTCCTTCTGCAAGGCAATGCCATGGCTTCTCCTCTTCCTTCCCCACCCAGGCTGCCTGCACCAGCATGAGTGGGAAGGCACTGCAGAGGCAACACCAAAAACCCCGGTACAAAAGAGCTTACGCAAAATAGCAAAGGACCAATTCACAGCAAGTGTTGTTTTCTTTCCCCTTCTGCTTTTTTCTGCTTTGCTTTCCATCTTCCTTCATCCTCACTTGGTTAGATAAGGCAATACTCACAGGTGATGATGAAGATCAGCCTGCAAAGCTGTTGGTGCAAACCCCGCGGTGCACGGCCTCTCCATGCACAGCACCCCGCGCGCACACTAAGAAGAAATTCCAACAAAACAGGGATGCTGCTGTCCTTTCAGGGAAGAGAGACTCCGTGGCTGGAATCCCATCTGACCTAAGTTTGCATCATTTCAAGAAAGTTAAGGGCTCAAGGCTTATTTACCCCAGCTGAGAAGCTGAGTTATCACCTTGGGAGCAATTCGAAGGACAATGATGTTTATCTTATCAGGGTTCTTCTTATGGTTTGTGATTTTAGACCCTTAATTAATGCTGGCAGGATTAAATGATTGCCAAAGTCTTTTGGCAATTTTCCAGTAAAATCAACACCACTTTGCCTAAGTAAAAGCTGGATATGAATCCTACAAGGAAGAAAAAAAAAACCCCACATAGCATTGCTTCCTTGGAAACAGTGAAAAAATGGATATTGGAAGGAGCAAGAGAGAAATTAGCAGGCAGGGAAGCTGGATTTAAACAGCAGAACAGTTGTATTGAATCCTAAGCAGGTAAGTGGTCCTGCTTAAGGACTGTTTATGAAAAAGTTCCCAGATTTTAAATAAACTGGCTTTATTTAAATAAATTCAGGAAACAGTGGAAATTGTGACCCCACCCCAACTATTGATGCACTGGAGGAGCACACACGGTATCAGCACAGCTCTCTCGTTACGCATGCTTATAACTATCTATTACCGGCTGCTTAAGCTCTTCTGATGCTGCAAGGTCTTAAAGCAGCTTAAATGCTTGTGTTGTTTTGAGAAAGCTAAAACTCTAGTGTTCCAGCAGCACTTAAAGCAGCTTAATAGGGACAATAAGTGATTTTCCAGTTAAATTTAAAGAGGGAAATTAATTTTTCAGACTATCCATTATCATATTTTAAAGGCGTCAGACTAAAAGCAAAAAGTAGGGAACAGAAACATTAAGCTTCCTGGAAAAATTATCCTGTCTGTACTGGACAAACACCATGCTTTCTATTTCTCCCATTAAATGTGAACAATTTAACAACAACAGCAAAAAAACTCCAACAAATGACCAACTGCATGATCTCAGCATCCAAAGTGACATTGTGATACAAACATCCACAGCTTTCCAGGACTTCAGTATTTTCCTATTCCTCTTTTAAAATAATATGCAAGGAGAGCAACAGCTACTTTACTACTAGGAGACTTCCATTTTGCTGTGAGATGCACTCAGGCACAGAGAACCAGCCACAGGCCAATATTCTTCATCCCAGATAAACCCTTGAAATAGGTTTTACGTGTGACTTCAATAATGCGTCGGCCTTGATTTAGGTCTCGGCATGGAGAGAATGTCCCCAAGTGAGACTCTATGAGAAAGAAAGCTTTAATTTACATAATTCATTGGGCAAAATATTTCAATTTTTAAAAATTTTGGTTTAAACTTTTATACTTCTTGACTTAAAGATTAAAGAAGAGAATTTGAACGTCAAGCCTGCCTGCCTGTATTTGATACAGGCTATAAAATACTAGCCATCTTCTGGATCAAGCCTATCAGCTTGCGTTAGCCAAAAACTAATCTTCCAGAAAGGTACCCAGGCTGGATTTGCAGATTTCCAAATAGAGAGAATTAGCATATTTCCCATTGAGGCTTGTGCCGAGACTTAATAGCTGCACTGTTTAAAAAAATAACAGCTAATATTTCACTTGAATTTGCCAGTCTTTGACTTCCAGCCCTCATTCCTCTTTTTTTTCCCCCCACCTTTCCCTGGTCAGTTAAAGAGCCCTTTTGCTCACAGTGTTTCGTCTCTTGTCTGGACCACTAGGTCATTTTCTGTTCCCAGCGACATGGCTCACGCCACATTCCGTAAGGCAGCAGGCAGCAGATTCCTGAGGATAACTCAGTCCTCCTCCCTTCGGAGGTCTGTGACATTCCGAGGAGTGGGGGGACCAAAGCCTCCTCCCAGCAGCAGCTCCACGGGGATGCTCAGACCCTTTCCCTCTTCCCAGCTGCAAAGGAGAGGCCCCAGCACACGCAGGGTGCAGGGACATTTTGCAGCTCTGTATATCAATCTGCCCTGCTCTAACAGCAGTTAATTCTTTCAGAGCTTTCCGCCAGTTGGACCTGCTCGGTAGTTTCCAGAGGAGGCTTAGCAGAGCGCTGAGTCTGCTAGAGCAGTAATAATAATAAACTGTGCAGCCATAATCTTGCCTTTAAGGGCCGAGGGGGTAATGCATTTAATATATTAACATGTTCAATAACCTCAGTGCCTGTCATATGCTGATTTAAGGAACTGCAAACTAATTTATTAAAGAAGACTATGGCTGAGAACATGAAGAAGTCTGGTGTCTGGAAACTGTGAGTGGACCAGACTGTCAAATGGATATCTTCAGCCAACAGGCACTGATGTCCTTTACACAAGCATTTTTAAATTAATATGAAACTCCTTGTCCCTTTCTGACCTCCAAGCAAAGGCAGTGTCATTGACACAGCGAGCTGCTCCATACACTTCGTCCAGAAATTTTAAGAAATCTTGAGCAATCAGGATGTGAGAGTCTGATATGAGTCTGAACAAGAACAGAAAATAGCTGTGGAAAGGGATAATGTCTGCACAGGAGGAGAATTAATGTGCCAACACTGACCCACATCCCCAGGTCACCCAAGAGAAGGAGCGAAGAAGGGGACTGGGCTTCCCTCGAGGGTCTGGAGCTGAGTGACAAGGGAAGGCTGGCTGCTTCTTTGTTCCCTCTGGGAAGGTGGTCAAGGGAGAAGCTCTCCCTGACCTTCCTGAAAGGGAAAATTGTTAGACTGCAACTATTTCTTCATTTCCTTCCTGGTAAGAAAACAATGAAGAAGCTGCTTAACTTCTTTTAAACAACCTCTTGGAGGCCACGGTAACAAACCTCTTTGGAGAGTTCTGCTACAGTGGAGGTAGAGACACCTCATTCAAGAGGCATGTTCCTATCTGGTCCAGAAATGTAAAACCAAATAAATCTTTGCAAACCAAATTTCCAAGACTGGTGTTTCCATCAGCCAAGTGAGCACACAAAAATCTCATGGATTTGCTTTGAAATAAGAAAAAAAAAATTTCTCTGCAGTTCTGTAACCCGAAGAAATAGTTTCTCTTACACTGACAGAAATGCTCAAAAAGCAGACAAACAGCATAATTAGTGAAAAGGGGAAAATATTTAAATCTCTTTTGCAAAAGTTCTTGGAATACAGATATAGATTGGGGGGGGGGGCATAGGGGAGAGGTACATTTTAACCAGATAAAGATCCTCATTAAAAAGAATAATAATAATAAAAATTTTAACTGCTTCCAGCCTACTTGAGAGTTTAGAGCATTAGGTCATGCTGGAGAGATCTACCACAGCCAAAATGAAGACAGCTCCACAGACATCCCCCTTGAGTTTACGCTGCAGGCTACTTTTAACTTTGGAAGGCTGACTTCTAAAAGAGCTTCAGCTCTGCTTATATTTTTGCAAGTGCAGTCCAGTAGCGAGAGCTCCAGCTTCTCCATTCTGCAAGTAACTGTGGTTGCAAAATCGCACACCAGGAAGGAGGATCCTAATGAATCAGGGCACAAACAATCTTATGCTAGATGTCTGCAAAATAAGCTGCTCTGCAAACCTCCCAGACCTCCAGTTCACGATCCATCACCAACAGCAATGATTCTGCAACTGGACCTTAACTGTTGATCTTCTCAACACACATGGCTGATCTTTTTCTTACTCTCCAATAACTCTTCCACAGGTCCTTGTGTCTCCATCAACAAAGCAAACAGCTTTTATCCAAGTGCTGCACTGTGATGTGAAGGATAAGCATGCCCACAGGACACAGCCAGAGCTCTGGCTGTCACCCCCTTCCAGCAAAGAGCCATCTTCATGCAATTCCAAGCCACCATCATGCAAACACTTGCCCTGAAATCACTGAGCCGGGGAAGTTCTGCCCCATCATGCATCCAAAGGCAAATGGAGAATTTTGCATTCAAATCCCATCACTGGGGGTTTTTTTGAAGGAAGCATTTCTGTGCTACCTTCTTCATGCAAGTTTTCTGCAGAGCTAGAGAAGGGAAGGCCCTTGGAGGCAAGTGTCTATCTGCAATGTGCAACCGGCACAGTCAGTGCTGACAGTTTGTGTGCTTCAAGGGAGCGGAGATGAAGAGCAAAGCAACTAGAGAGATGGTGAAAAGGATGGTTTGATCGTAGCCTCCTGAATAAAAAGCCTAACAGAAGCATGGTGGAAAGCAAGGTGAAGTGACGGAAGACCCTGAATGGATTCACCTCTCAAAAGAAAACCTCAGAACAAAGTAACAACAGCAAGAGTGAAAGAGAAAGAAAATTAATCAGAAAAAGCTCCAGGCTGGGAGGGAGAGAAAGAACCATTGCTTGGATCTGCTGCATGTGTCTGACGAGAATTTGGCCTCAAATTCTGTATCACTTCCCCATGCTCCCATACCCCTAGTGATTACGAACACGTCGTTACCCAGAAATCGCCCGCCAGCTTTACCAGCAAAGCCATCAACCCCTGGCACTGCCCACCCTGAATCACCCGGCGCCGGGGTCACTTGTCGAGCATGGACATGCCCTCCATCGGCACTTCTGGGTAAGCACACGTGTCACCGTCCCTGAAGCACCCAGTGCTGCCTCCCCACACCCACGCTGCTGCTTCCTTGGGTAGCACTGTTTTTTTGGGGCTGACGCTCCTCTTGAGCAATTCACTCTCCCAGCTGTGCCATCTTCTGAGATTTGTAACGATGGAGCTACAGACAACGAATATTTCATATTTCTGTCAATCTACAATCCAGAAACTGAACTCGACATCTTTACTGCAAGACTTGCTGCAACCAAAGATGGAGCGGAGACTTGTCAAACCCACGGTGCCAGACTCTTTGGAGAAGTTAAAGGGATCTGGGCACCTCTGGCACTGTTGAAAACTTTACCCACCGCCTCTTCGCAGAGACTTTATTTTGCATGTGGTTTTGCATGTTCCTCATAGAGTTCACTCGCACACTCACTGAGGCAACGATGAAGGTCACTTGCAAAGAATATTTGGTGGTAGTGAGGCTGTGGATCATTAATGACTAGATGTCCTGGAATGGAGGACTTTGGAGAAACATTCTACTGATATGGTATAGAAAATGTCGAAGCTACATGCAACTGCAAAGGATGAAAATGTGCAGCGCAAACAGATCTTGAGAGCACTAGCACAAAAAGCCACCCAAAGACTGTCTCCAGGTACTCGGTCAGCGATGTTTGCCTGCACCCAGGAGATTCTGCTCTCTTTCTGGGGTGGATTTGTTTACAAATCCCTGCCAGTGAAGCTGTATTTCAGGATCGTTCCCTTTAAGAAGCACAAACAGGATGGCGTGGATGCTCTGCCGCAGCCTGGCACGTGCAGCTGGTGCCCTCCACCGCGACATGCATCAGCTTAACACAGGGCATGTCCTCTGCTGAAAATTTCAGCCGATTTACGACTCCTTCATCCCCCTCCCTCCAACTCCTGGGGTTTTCCAGTCATGGGAAGGCCTTCCCTTCTCCTTCACCAGCGTCCCCAAGAAGGCTTTAAGTCAATATGCTAAGCAGATGAGCTAGGAGCTGACTGTCTCTTACCTTTGGTTTTAAAAGCAAAGTTACAGTACTTGCAGACATATGGCCTGACGTCTGTGTGCGTGCGAATGTGTTTCTTCAGCATGCTGGGTTTCTTGCAGCGAATTCCACACTCCTCACATACATACTTCCCTCTTCCACGGCCTCGCACATACACATACTCTTCGTTTGATTTGTACCTATGAGCAACAGGTGTCATGATAAAAAAAAAAAAAAAGAAGATTCCCACCTCAAAAGTAGTCACAACTTTCCTGGATTAATTCAGCACTTTATTGACACCACTGGTCTCATTTACCATTTGCTAGCTCTGTGTAATTAGGCTAAATTAAAAATATCTTCAAAAGCTTTTGCCCAGATGGCTGCTTCCACTTCTGGAACATGTTTTTCTGTCCTTCATCAGCTTCTCTGTACAGACTCAAAGTCTGAGATCAAGTCACAGGGTCACCCAAATGTCCTCATCTTCCCCATCCTCAAACACAAACTGAGGCACTCATAGTAGTCTGAATAAGATATGACACAGTCCAGCCTGGCTGCCTGAATCATCTCTCTCTCAGCCTATGCTGTGATTTAAAATAAACACAGCCTGCTGCTGTACTGTGCAAACTACTGAGAAAATACATCCTAGCTAAACCTCTTGTGGTACCACCTTTCCCACCCATTGGGACAAAAGGAAAAGCCATCTGAGAAGACTGTGATGCCACACAGCAAGTTGTGGTCCCTGCACAGACTCCTGCTAGAATGAGACACCCAGAATGGACACAAAGAGAAGAAAACATCAATTTTTAAAGTATATTATGCTAACACTAAATGTAAATACCACAGACTCCAGACTGTTTTATCTTTGGCACAATATCATGACTTAGGTTTACCCAAGAGAATGAGATTGGTCATACTTCCTTCACATTGTATATTCATCTATTTTCTGTCCATGCATTATTGCATAGGGAAGGCTACATGATATGGGTTTGAAAAATATTTGTGAGAGTGAGACAAATCATTTAGCCTCCTGCCGTTTAGCAAATGGAGTCTGTAATTTCCTGTACTTGCAGCACAAGAAGAATAAGGTAACACGAAATTGGTCCCCTCAGATTTTTAAGAGGCCAAATTTTTGAAGCGTGGTACTTCTTACAATTCATTTTTTTCTATCCAGTACAAATTATGTCTAGTCTTCAGAAATCTCTGAACATCCACCTTTGAAAATCAGACCTTCTAAAGCATCTTAATAGGGTATCCGAAGACACAAAACACCATCAGTCACCTTTTAGTATCTTCCCAATAAAGCCTATTCCAAACCAGAATGGTGAGAAAACAGCAGCCAGACTGAAGATAAACTGAATAGAAACAGCAGCACTAGGTATTTGAACACTTAAATATGTGAAGGTATAGTAAATCTTAAAAAACTAAAAGTATTTATAACGCAAATAAGAAGATCATTTAAAACCGAGTAAAAAATACACAAACATCATGAATCCAGCCCTGAACTGATAGGAGGATGGTCTGCATAGGATGCATCCAAGAAAATATATCCCAGTTACCCACCAGTATGCATTTAAAAGCAGGTAAGTCACATGCATGAACCCCTTGATCTCCCACCCAGGCAGAATGCACATGGCCTTGGCTCCTTTTTGTTTCATTTACTTAGGAAGTGCACAGGTAATCTCAGTTCCACGTGGGTGTTTGGGGGATCTACTACACATGAAATTCAGGATAATCTTCCTGGGTGCCACCTGATAGATGTGAGTTCTGGACTAAAAGCTTCCTCTCCTGCCAAGTCCTGGTGTCTCTGCAAGGTCTTATCTGCAAGAAGCAGGCTGAGCCACTTTGCTTCATAGGAGAGATGTGAGCAGATGCTTAAAAGATGATGAGTTCCTCATGCATTAAGGTGATGAGGTCACAGATCTTCCATGCAGGTTCAGACAGACTAGGGAAGAGAGAGGGAAAACGGGTGCCTAGATAGCCCAAATCTAACCTGAAATACCAGTAACAGCATAACCAGGTCTTGATGTCCAACAGCTACATGTGGGGAACAGCTTGTATCTCTGCCCTTCAGCATCAGCAGTTCTCCAGACTGTAACCAGGGTCATCTGGTAGCCCAGATACTCCCACATGTTCTGTCTCCTGGAACTAAAGCCACAGCAATGCCCTCTATCCCATGCCTTTCCCCTTGCTCCCCTCAAAAGCAAACCCCAACACTAAACACTCTTCATCACAAGGTTCTTGTTCTTTGGCCAGAGGGGCCTGAGGTGGTGTCTGAAGAGCACACACTGACTGCCAGCCCCCACTGAAGGATGTTCAGCTATCTACATTTAACTGTACGGATACCAGGGTACCCATATGAATTGTTAGGGATGGCCAACATCCCTGCTCCAGTCAGTCAGTGACTTAACGCTAGAGCAGCAAAAGAAGGAAAAGGAACCCAGGAATCTTGATTTCTCTTCTTTTGTTCAAATTTGTATTCGAGGCTTCCTTCTCCCTCTCCTTTTCTTCTGTCCTTAAGCTGGTAATCACCTTGCCATTTAAAAAATGAAATTGCTCCTTTATCAGCCCTGTACTTGCACTACCCTTAATTACACTCTCACATGGAAATCTCTAAGCAAGTTCTTTGTGTCCAACAGTCCCTCCGTCAGCCTCATTAAAGCTATCGGGGCTGGCTTTTCTGGGATAAAATGGAACACGTGATTTAATCTGAAATTAGACATGGCAGTTTATCTGACACTCTGTGAGACTGAGCCATCCTTCCACATAGATATTTTTCTACAGCTCCCTGAGATCATGTGTAAAACACACAGGGAGAGAAGAGAAACAGAAAAAGCTAGGTAACCTAAAGAAACACCAATCAAAACAACAAGAAGAAAGCAAGGGAGCTGATACGGCCATAACACAGAGCAGGCTGCTGCAAATGCCATCTGTCTACTGTGAAGGCTCTAATATGTTTACGGAGATAATTACTTCAATATGACGTGGGTTTCTCTGTGGATCTACTACACTGATATGATTTGCATCAGAAAGACGAATCAGCGACAGCTCACTTCACGTGAAGATTTACCCTGGACAAGGGATCTTCCTGCTCAGTAACGTTTGCTGTAACCAGATCCCTTTAATATCCACAGTTGGGGTTTGTGTCAGCAAATCTGGGCTTCTCTTCCAGAGCGCTGTGGAATTCCTAATCCTGCAGTTAGCAAGTTGCACCTCCTGCAGTGTCACGGCTCCCATCTAATACCCAGCTCATCTGAAACCCAGGAGGCTAACTGGCCGTTATGAGCTCAGAGACTAATTTAGGAAAT
>Ga0181612_175025_pt1 | contig 11816 bp, 3 predicted proteins | sample HoacroProtozoa21_FD_119630 | JGI IMG/M metagenome (GOLD analysis project Ga0181612, IMG submission 119630) | Hoatzin crop microbial communities from Cojedes, Venezuel. Combined Assembly of Gp0051906, Gp0051904, Gp0051908 | reverse complement strand
GGATCTTATAAATGCTGATAAATATCTTAAGGGTGGGTGTCAGGAGGATGGGGCCAAGCTCTTTTCAGTGGTGCCCAGCGACAGGACAAGGGGCAATGGGCACAAACTGAAGCAGAGGAAGTTCCGTCTGAACATGAGGAAGAACTTCTTCCCTCTGAGGGTGATGGAGCACTGGAACAGGCTGCCCAGGGAGGTGGTGAAGTCTCCTTCTCTGGAGATATTCAAGACCCGCCTGGACAAGGTCCTGTGCAGCCTACTGTAGGTGACCCTGCTTTGGCAGTGGGGTTGGACTAGATGACCCACAGAGGTCCCTTCCAACCTCTAACATTCTGTTATTCTGTGATTTGATTAAAAATAGAAGTAATTAATCTGAGTTCAACAGTGCCCCAAAAGCAAAGACCTTTTATTTTCATTTTTCATGAGTGACACACTTCTACACATGTTGGCTGTGACCCTACAAGCCTTCCTTCTCCTTAGGATAAGGACATCAGTTTCAGAAACTCCTGCGTATCATCTATTATCTTCACCTTAACACAACAGCCAAAGAAAGATAAGTACCTCCCTAAAAAGACATTGAGATAAGCAATCCTGAAATTTTTTGACTGGATTACAGTGAGCATCACATGTCACATGGGACTTTTGCTTTTCCTACCATTAAAGACTTCTTTGAGTGAAGAACTTCAATGTGTCTGTTGGAAAGTGGGCTTCATCTGTTTGGATATTAATGGCTTAGGTTATCCAAGATTTCTACATGGGACTGGAAGACATGAATCACAGCTTTCTGTCAGGTAGGATACCTTAAGCAATCTAAAAATGGCATTGATGGTGATGTTCAGGCACCTGGATCCCAAGTCGACCAGAAATATTTTGCATCTATGTTACTCCAGGATGACCCAAAGAAAAAAAATTCTGTGATACCTGAAACATGCTATTTCATTTACACCACTGTTAAAAATCACCAACTGTAAAAAATAGAAAGGAGATCAAAAAATCATCTGGTCTGTATCTTAATCGTAGTGCTCTAACAAATGGATTAGACTGGCATTCTGGTTTCTCAGTCTGTAGTAGATAAGAGCTTCCACACATGGCAGAAAAGAGCAGAAGACACAAAGCAAACCATAAAATCATACACTTCAAATCTGGCAATAAACTACCAGTGGCACTAGATTAAAACCACAAATTCTAATTCCAAGAAATATTTTGTAGTAGATTTTAAGACTTGCAGAAGCACAATAATTGCCTTTAAGAAAAGGAGCATTTTTAACCACTTAAAAAGGAAAAAAAGAAAAGGAGATTATTTAAAGCAGCAAAATTCTGTCACATTATTTCCTGTGTGTTGCCTAGAGGCTATGAGAAGTTAATAATCACACAAATTTGGTCCCATCACTACGAAAAAGATGCAAGAAGTCAATGGTGATATTCTGGCAGCGAAACACTACCTTCCTCCCTGCACACAGACAAACATACCAACACATACTGAAACACGCACTGGATACCAGTACACGGTTTCTGTTCAAAGAGAAACTTCTGAGTGAAGCTTTCCTAATTCACAGAGGAGATTTTGACTGAAATAATAGATCCCCAGAGGTGTGCAACGCTACAACACTCCTGTGATGAAGCGCTACTCCTCAAGGAAAAGTCAAAGCTTCTGAAATATTTCTGGCAGTTCAAGAGCAATATATGTACTGATCTCAAGTACACATACTCTCCCTCATATGGAGAGGATAAACTAATTCTGCACTCAAAATATTCTGAAACTTCTATTTACTCCGAACAAGCCACCTCCTTTAATTTCTGTCAAAGTTCACTTACACTTCTAATTTTGCCTTTCCCCAAGATTGTGTTATTGCTCAACACTGTTTGACACATAACACGCTAACCTTAAGTAATACATAATATCTGAGCCTTAGCTTATGAAAAGGTTACGGTCAGGTTAATCTTTTACTTCAGAACTTTCTAGGCATGTTCACTGGAAAGAGGCTTGACAGCTGCATTGACTCCCATCTTGTAAATTCTGGACCAGTCAGTAATACTCACGTGGGACGAAGTATGACTGAGTTTGTCTGTCTACTACCTTAGCATCTCCTTTTGGATTTTCTTCCTCTGATGTATGTCTGTCAGGCAAGTAGGATTTACAAAGAGAAGAAACAGAAGCTAGACCATACTCATTCTGAGAGCAAGAGGAACAGAGTTCATCCTCCACACTTCCTAGAAGCATCTGACATTTGGAGCATTTTTGCTCCATGCTAAGTTCTGGCTGTGAGCCAGAAACACCGGTCCCAGTCAGCAAGCTTGGAAAGTGGCCCAAAGCAAAGATCAATTAGTTGAACTTCAGCTGTCCAGGCACCCAACAAATACAGCTGTTTATTTCCAAGTCTTTTATGAAATAATCGGCACAATTTTTACAACATGACTGCACTGGAAGTGTTCCCTGTCCTGAGACAAAAATAAGCAAAAGGATAAGGACACCAACGCTGCACAGACTTACTTTAGCCCTCTATCTATTAACAAGAAACTTCAAATCTTGGAATAGCACAGCGGAAGTCTACAAGGTTTACAAACATATAAATCAAATAACTGTGAAGGGCTCCCCTACCACTTCCTAATACATTCCCTCGTATAGTCTCAGTTTTATATAAATGTCATGAGCCACATATTAGTAGAGAATTACTTACATGGACACATAAACAAGGGAGCTGTTCGGTGATGCATTACAAAGCGTAGGAATGCCTCAGTTCTTCTGAGTCAGTAAGGAAAAAAAAATAACAATTTTATCTCTGCCATCAAGTTTTCCACTACTGCTGCAATGAGCTGTCACAGAAGCTAACCATTTCCCTGCATCTGTTTGAAAATAAAGAGCCTATACAGCCTGAGACAGCATTGGAAAAGGAGACTCAGCAGATTATGTATCAGGGCCTTATGATACATCATCTAAAAAGCACTAATAAAGCATCTTTAATCACATAACCAACTCGGGTAAATGCTCTTTCATATCTATATAACCAACTTTAAAAAATTCAAAACATACATATTGATTAAATTTGTCATTTATGATATTAGTGAGAATCCTGAGAACATTTGCCCCAAACCCTTTTTACATTTCAGTTGTGTTTAATTATTTGTAAAAAAAAACTCAAAAAAAATCAGAACAAAACCAAACCACCATTTCAGATTATTGATGTTACACAGATGGGAACACACATATTTCCTCCACATTTCTGGGTCTCATATGCTTTTTCTAAACATAGGTAATGATGAAAAATTTTCATTATTCAGTCATATCTAGTATTCTGGCACCGAGCTCCACCTGCTGACAAGTCTTTGAAGTATTGCAGAGCCTGCATACCAAGTCTCAGTTTTATCAGTGGTTCCAGTATAATGTTGTAGTATGTAAAATAAACCTATATGAAACATTTTTACAGTGAGAAAAACATGTAGCTTCAAATACATATTCTTCAAAATACTGGGTTTGCACCTTTATAATATTTGTTTTCACCATGTAAGGAAAAAGACATGTTAAAGTGGCATACAGATTTCACTGTATTGCTAAAGAAAATTAATCGCCATTTTATATTAACTAAATCTATTGCCAGGCTTAAGCAATCCCTGAAGATAACAATTTCCAAGTCAATACTGATGCTGTAATTTGAAAGTCTTACTATGAAATGCAGACCACCATCATTGTACTTAATTACCTAAGTAAATGGTTAACTGGCACTGCAATATTCCAAATATTCTTGATGCTTTTATTTCTAATCAGATCATTCATTGTACAAAAGTTTTGTTGTTGTTGTTTTCTGTGGTTTAATTATGGTGAACTACTGCCATGCCCTGTTGATCGTATTAACAGCAAGAATAGCATATGTATCTTCAGAGAAATTACTGGCCATACAACCACTGACTGAACATCTAAACACTGAAAAGTTAGTTCAAGCTTCCAGTTACTAGTTAATTTTTTTTTAAGTGAAACAATAGATAACCAATTGCATGCTACAAGGTTTTAGCAAAAAAACAGCTGTTCATAAGGAACAGACAGCTTTTTCTTAGTATCTATCTCCTTACTTTAATATAAGTATAGAAGAAAAGGTTAACTATGGTTCTCCCAATTACATAGTGTATAGCATCATAACCGTGTAACTCTAAGGGGCACACAGACATTATTTTAAACTTATAGTACCTTCAGCATCATAATTAGCTCTGTCTTGCATGGTTATCTCAGTAGAAAGGTACAATTGCTACAAACAAGAAAATATGCTGTATTTTTCCACATATGATGCCAAAATTGTTAAACACAATGTTCAGGAATGATCAAAAATGAAAATTTTTTTAACTCGTTGCTATGCTGTCATGAACAAACAAAACAGAATCACCCAGCCACTTCATTTTTTCTTAAAATGTGTACATGAACACCAATACACAACTAACATTCTACAAACAATAAAATATATTGACTAAACCAAACCATATTGAAGACACTAACAAAATAAGAAACTTCCTACAGTTAACAGAGGCAAAAAAGAACATAGAAACAAAGGAACTTATAACACGCATGTAACATAACATTGTCTACAAAAACAGATCAAACAGCATTTCAGTTTTTCATTCCTTATTAATATCCTATTGTACTGTTACCTAATGTAAGAGATGGAAAACCAAACAATTTGTGAATTATTCCACTATGAAATTGGCTACATTTATATGGTGCCATATAAATACTTAAAGAAACATGAATCTTTACAAAGTTGTGTTATATATAATATTTTAATTTTACATTACAAAAAAAATCCACTTGTGACTGAATACATGAAAATTTACTTCATATGCATGCTCACAACACAAGCCAATTATGATTTTGTCATTCTTAGGAAAAGAATTTGCAAACCAAGTGTTTACAATAAATTTCTGAAGAGGAATAAATAACCACATTCAAGTGTAGTATCAGACAACATTTAGATGAACTGCTTTTAGATAAAGAGAGAAAACAAAATGGATTTATAGCTGAAGAAACAATGATCCTCCCGAATGATACCAGGACTAGAAATCAGCAGCAAGTACATTTCATTTCTGATCACTTAGTACCTGCATAATTTTAAGGAGTTTTAGTAAAAAAACCAAACCATTATATAAATTACCGGGATGCTTATCTATACAAGCAGCCCATCAGTGTATTATTTTTCCATCTTGAGATACAGTCGGGACTGCCCTTTCAAGGTACAGCAATTTTTTAAAAAGTTTAATTTAGACTACGGTTGTATCTACCACTTTTTAGTCAATTTTACTAGCACAGGATAAAAACTTAATAGTTAAACAAAAGTTAAGTGGTATTTGCCTTTCTTCAATAACTTACTCAAGCAAAATTACCCAGCACTTCAGTCATATTATGTTATTTTTCATTGTGCATACAAATTATAAGACTAAATCCTCTGAAGACAAAATAGCAAAATTCTTCTTACTCTCGGCACATTTAATATATGCAAAAATGTATTTCTGGCATCATTCTAGAAATCTCAGTATGCATCTCCTCCAGCAAACAAAAGATAAATTATCATAGATAACATCTACTCAAAAAAAATTAAAAGGTCAGAATTCTTCACTGTGTATTGTACATACATGCAAGGATCATTTTCTCTCACCCACTGAAACAGAGATCTGGACACCAGAAGACAGACTTTAGTAATCTTGAACTGAGGTGGAAGAACACCATTCTCTTGATTAGACTCCTCATCTCAACTAACCCTTACAGACAACATTCAGTATCACTACTAAAGGATATTACCTGAAACAACTAACAAGATAGCCTACCCCAGAATATTCCAGGCCTCCTAATCTTTCACAATCATTATCCTGATCCTTCCTCACTCCTTCTCTTTTTATGGTTTATCAGCTCCTCCTAGATTATTACAAGCATACAAGCTTTGTAAAATAATGTTTTGTACCAGTGAAAATGGCAACCACCTGGTAGTGCCTTGTAAATATTAAACAGTAGCAGTGGAAGCAAGAGAATACTAACAACTAAGTATAACCGTAGAAAGGGAACGGAAGAAAAAACAAACCTGGTTCCACAAACAGATAAAACAAAAACATTGCTTGCAGATACAACCATTTCGGTATCATTTCACTGAGCTACTCTTCTGTGGGCCAAATGAAATGGCAGGCTAAACCTCTAAAGAAAACAAGTCACAAGCATCTCACATATGTCAAACCTAATCCATAAAAGCAAACACTACTGCTTGTCCCTTTAGTAAACAGGTATTGTTTGGTTTTTTATGTCGCCTACTATCTCTACACATAGCTGCATACAACTGAGAAAAGGAAGTCACACAAAATATTAACTTCTTTAAATTACACGGGGTCTCATCAATAGCACAAAAAGTTCCTTTTGATTATTAAGAACATGTGAAAAACTAAAAATAATTTGCAAAGAAACCAGTGGTTGTTTTTGCTTAAAGAAAAGAGTAATTGCAGTACATAAAATTAATTCATTCAATTACACAATGTGTGCAGTGATTCCAACAGCGTTTACTGTTAGTTTTCTATCTACAACTGTGAACATATTTCATGCAGACAATGAAATCACCGATAGCTACTCAGTCATGTTTGGTAAATCTATATAAGGATTTACACTTTTGATTATAAAACTGTTTAATGAGAATCCAAGCATCAACTGTACAGAAGACAAAACCAAGTCCACGGACACACAGAGGGTGTTACAAGTTACTGCAACTTAAAAAAAAAAAAATAAAAAAAATCACACAACTGATCTGTTTTTCTAAACAAGTCTCCACAAACGCAAAGTGGAGTTCATTCACTTCAGTCATTCCTGTGAATATCTTCAGACTCTGATCCCAAGACTAAAGCACAATTGCAAGACAGCACAATTCAGTAAAATAGATGTAAAACTTACCATAGAAGTCACTGATCTGGCATCTTCTTCATAATTCACTACAGGTGGTGGCTCTTTCCCATCATTCTCTTGAACCTTTTGTTCCAGTAGTTCTTTCTGGGCTGCAAATTTTGCCTCAGAGCATCTTAATTGCTGAACTGTTTGCTTAAGTTCTTCCAGGGCTTGCTTTTGGCTCAGCAAGAGTACGATACTGCAGAGAAAAATAAAAAACAATTTAAAAATATACATTATTTAAAATACATGCTTTCACAAAAGCTAAAAAAAAGGGGGGGGGAGGGGGAAAGCATGACTATTCCTCAACAGAATTATTTGTTCAAAGGTATAACCACATGAAGCAATTCTAGAAAATTTTCAAAGCTACAAGACAATGCAAGCAAACACCTACTTTGCCATTCTCTTTTCTCAATCTATCACAAAAATCATGTTGTAATATAGATGAAACTACTATTGTCATCCACTTCTGAATCAATTTATAAACACTACCGTTCCCCATCTTTAGAGAAGAAATACATTTTTAGATTATGATTTCCAGTGATGAGAAATCCGCTGCAATCCACATAGTTGTTGTAATAATAATTTGCACTATTCAGCTCACCTTACACCCAGTATAAATTTGTCTGGCGTGAAGTTAGAGATCTCTGTTGCCTCTTCTGGACTGAAAGGTTCTCTACTGTGCAAGTATTTCTGGACTGCAGTCTAGCATTCTTCTTATGAAGCTAAATAAATTGAACTCTATGAGGAGCTAAAAGCAATTTTTTCTTGTCTTCTGCATGTTTTTACGGCTCTTCTCTGAATACCCCTCATACCCCTGAATACTCCAAGACAGACATAATTCGTCATTACTGAAGGATAAGCAGACCACTTAGAACATCTACAGGTACCTAGAAGACCCTATTATTTCCCAGAACAGCCAAAATCAAAGATGGACAGAAGCTGCCTAAAAGACAGAACCTCCCCAGTAAAAAACAGACATCCTTAAAAGCACTCAGTTGGAGCCCAGCAACATGGTCTATAAAGAGATGCAGAGTTCTCACAGTCTGCAAGAACAGATGAAGGAGATAGAGGGACCAGAACTATGAAGAATGAGGACAGTATAAAGACAAATCACACTATTCTGTCACTCTGTATCTTCAAGATAATCATTGGAAGACAGACCATCCTGCAAGCTCTACCTCTGGAGAAAAAAAGAGATTTAAAAGTCGTTGATATTGAGATTGTTCTTTCATAAACTGATGCTGAGCCAAATGAGTATTCAAGCAGGTTCCAAAGTGATACGAGAAGCATCTGTCATAAAATCCTCATTGGCAGGAAAAGATGAAAACTATATCCCTATAGATGAGCATTGTATTAGGTCACCAAAGGACAGAACTCTGTACAATCAGCAGAACGATCATTCATGTAAAGAGGATAAGTATGATTTATGAAGATACAATTAGAGGACCTGAAGCTCTGATTTGGCATGAGACTGCACACATTTAAAAGCATCACACAAATAAATGAACAATTATCCTGGCATTATCCTCAAGATAATGTTTTTTCATCTGGTCCTCATTATGAGAGAAAAAAAGAGATCACCCTGTGAAAATGATGGCCTTCCACCATCAGCAGGGCTTTGGTGAATACGTATCAGCTAGGATGACGACATCCCAAACACTGAATGGTTTCAGCTCCTCGTGATCTAGAGATAAGAAGACATACCCTGTAAGTTAAAAGTTATGAGCTATTCTCTTCCTGAACTGTGGTAAGATGGATTGTTGTCCAATTGGTTTGCCCAAATCCAACACAGAATGCTCCTCATTCCATCTATGCATGAGGAATTAGACCCTACAAAATTACCTGGCTATGGCTTGCCTAAGTGCTAACTTTACAGTCCTTGTGGCTAGCAAGAGCTACTAGCAACCTCACTGAGTGAGGTCTTGTGTGAAGAATCCTTGCAAGACCAGTGAACCGAATCAAAATCCAAATATTCAATATGCCATCACTTCAGAAGGGCAGACAGTATGTTTGACATTCCCATGTATAAATCAAATATAATTAAAGCATTCTTTGAATTGCGCGTGATATCATCATTTGAAGGTGGAAAGGGATACTGGTGCCAGGAAAATAGTACCAGTACAGCTAAATATTGAGGAGGAACACAAAATCAAAGGCATGGAGATACACTTGTGCACATGCCATAATGAAAAGTGCAGTATGTGCACAGATCAGTTAGTAGTGTTGCCACAATTAGACATGAAGAAATGCTTTCAAGTCCCAGCTCAGACTGCCACAGCAGTCAGTAAACAATCAGAACTTGTGGTACTGAAGCTGTGTCCTGAGGAAGTGGGGAGACAGCTGAAGTCCAAATTGGTCCAAGTGAAGAGACAGAAAACATAATGTTGCAGACTTTTACCTTCATTTTGCCCAGATAAAGCAGACAAGCAGATTTCCTCAGAACTGAAGGGTGAAGCTCAGCACCTCATGTGAGGCTCAACAATAACATAGGGTCTAGAGCTCTTGCACTTGCAGCGGACCTCCTCACTTTCTTTCCTGACAACAGACTTGCATTGCACCAACAGAATACCTCTGGCTCAAGAGGCAAGCTCAACTACCTTTACCTTTCACCTCGCCTTGCAGCACTGAGGCCAGTGTCATACGCTATGACAGCAGTCAAGAACGTGCAACAGTTGGACCAGATCCTCCAGGGACCACAAGTACACACAAAAACGTCCTGACCACTCTGCATGGCAGTTAAAAGGAAACAAGGTCTGCTGGAGGAAGGCATGACCAACGACAAATCAGAACTAGCGTGATTTCAGGGAAACTATTATCTTACATCTAGAAATCTAACCTAGATTTTATGCCTTTTAATAAGACCTACAGGTACTGGGGCAGTCTGAATTGAAATCATCTCCTCAACACCACAAACATCTGTTACAGGATCAAAGGAGCCTACCCACAGCAAGAAACATGGCGATGGTCTGAACTATTGTCAGAGAGAGATAACTGATAACAAAAGAACATGGGGTGAGTGGGGAATCCCACCACCAAACTCATCTAGTTCAAATGCAGTTTATCCTTTAAGTAACATGCAGCAAGGAAGCCAAGTGAAGAACCAAAAAACTGGAAAATACACTGCGAGTGCATGAGAAGTTCACTAAAGAAAGAACAGGAAAGTATCTAATAAAAATATTGATATCATATACATACAAAAAGTCTTGGATATGAATGAAATACTATCCAATGTATCAAGTGACAAGGTGCCTTCCACAAAAAGCTGCAAGACTTCTTCACTGAATGAAGACAGGATTACCTGAGGACTTGCATTCCAATTCCCTGATACTGTAAACTCGTATTTACGACCAAGTTAGTAAGGTTATGACTGAGTGTAACAAGAATCAGAAAAACTTCACTACAGACAGAAGGTTTCTTTACCTGTTGTATTAACTTCTGTTTAGACTGGGACATGAATACTTTCTTCTAACCAGAGGTAGGAAAAAACCTAGAGATCATGACCAAGAATATTTATAATCATGCTTTATTTATGGCACTGTAAAACACCCACTAATCCCTTGCCATCATTATTTACTATGCAGTGCCACAAGCTATTTGATCTACATTCAGTTTCATAAAGAAAATGCAATGAAGAATGAACTTAACCTGATGAGTTCCAAACATACTATTGCATAAGAAAGAGTACGCATCTTGCACATAACCCTGAAAACGTCTTTCACAAAATACATCTCAATACTATGGCAACTATATTAAACTAATGGAGCTGTTCAAAGAATTAGGATCTGCAATGGGTTATTTCAGAGACAGCAAACTAGCTTTCTCACAAAAGCAGAACAAGATTAGTGTTCTTTCTTGTACGCAAAATAAGTTATTTCTTAATTATGCCTTAGCAATTGCATTATAGATGCTTTTCCCTCAAATTATTACATGTTGAAATTTCATTTTGACTTACTCAGACTTCTTTTCACAAGTCTTAGAGGACTCTTCTATTTTTTTCTCCAGTTCCAACACAAGTTCCTCTTTGCTCAGAAGGGTTTGCTGTGTCTGAACCAGTTCTTCTATTACTGTTTTTAACCTGTAAGACACAGATTTAAGAAACCCATGCTGTGAATACACAAACTGTATATATTTGGTAATATCATAATTTTTTTTCCAAAGATGAAAAGGATCATTTCTCTTTAAACTATCTTACTCAATGCTTGGTGATCTTTTTTTGTGGATATACCTTTATATTATGTTATTAAGCCATATTACTAAAGGTCCTATACTAGCCTCTGTACACATACAAGGTTACAGAACAATCTGCTGCCTGTAGGCTCTCTTATCAAGAAACTTTCTGCCAGAATGCATGATGAATTCTGTGAATTAATGCCTTTCTAATACATTGTTAATTTCTGGGTGATTTATGAAAGATGAAAGCCTTCCAACTCTTGAAGTATATGTTAAATAAATACACAGAATCAGCAGTTGGGCTGTATTTATCTCAAGAAATAACAAAAATACAAACTGACACTTTCTGTTATAAGAGTGATCTGTACACAATCTTTGGTAGTGATTAATTCATATGAAAGATAAAACTTGTACAAGAACACTCAATACGAACAGAGACGGGGCTATTGCACATTAAAATCATTACTGACACTTTGCAATTATGCTGGCAAACATTCCAATAACCAAAAAGTCAACAAATGTACAATAAAATTTGCACTCAGAACAACACAGATAAATGATCATTACAAAAACACGTATCAAAATATATATGTTGACTTCAACAAATTGTTAAGCCAGGAGAACAATGAAAGAAAGAAAAGAAGGGAAAGAGGAAACAAGGAGAGACAAAAAGAGAGGGAAGGGAAGGGAGGGGAAGGGGAGGGCAGGGAAGGGAGGGGGAGGGCAGGGGGGGGTGGGGGAGGGGAGG
>Ga0181612_130920_pt1 | contig 11816 bp, 8 predicted proteins | sample HoacroProtozoa21_FD_119630 | JGI IMG/M metagenome (GOLD analysis project Ga0181612, IMG submission 119630) | Hoatzin crop microbial communities from Cojedes, Venezuel. Combined Assembly of Gp0051906, Gp0051904, Gp0051908 | reverse complement strand
TGTTCCTGTGCCGTGCCATGCTGCGAGGACAACTCCAGGCTGTTTCCTTGCAGGCTCACTGTTGCAGCCGTGGAGATCATAAATCTCTTTTTTTCTGCGCCCCCCCCAACTCCAGGGCCATCCAGCCTAATGTGAGAGCAGATTGGCCTTAGTATTTGGAGAAAAGATCTATAATAAGCACTGGGGACATGCTGGTAAAAAGCATCAGCATGGTATACCATCTCAGTTGGAGTACTGGCTGTACATTAATTCTCTAACTTATAATTAGCTATATTAAATTCCAATTTTCTGAAAGGAACCATTATCAAATAACACTCTGTTTGAAATCTCAAAGAAACACAAGGAATGAAAGCTTAGTCCTCTTATGCTTTCATCTTTCAGAAGCAATCCCTATCTCAACATCTTGACCTACATTTTCTTTTTACCCTCTCCAAGAAACATTGTGTGGATTTAATGTCTCAGAAGGGAGGTAAGGGGTTTTTTTGTGCATGTGTATGTGTTGACATATAAAGTTTGGGGAAAACAATGAGGCCTTCATGTCCCCAGTGACTTTTTTTTTTTTTAAACTTGAAAGTCTTTTTCATAATATCTCTGAGGCAGATTTCAAGTTCAGAAAGAAACTAAATGTAAAAAGTCCACCCCATTCCTTTACAAGTAGTCCGCTTTTATGTGTCTAGCTTCTGCCAAAGCCTTTCCTGATTTTACATACCAGTAGAGGAAAAAAATTGGACTCTCCTTCCTTCTCATATCCTGCTCGCCACTTAGGATCCAGTCATATGTTTTCTTTTCCCCATTAAATGAGATGGAGAGGGCTTTTTTGGGGGGGGCGCGGGGGAGGTGTTTAAGGTGATGGTTTTGTTCACATTCATTCTCATGAATTGTCTTATTGTCTAGCTGTTTGGTGTTACTAATGAGCAGGTTTACATGGGAGTTAAACCTTGACCTGAGTAGTCTGAGTGTGCGAAGCAGCAAAGGCTGTCGGTGCATCAGGCAGCTGCTGCAGGGTACGGGCTAATTGGGGTCCCAACTTTGATGGTGACAAGGATGATTCCCACTCCGTGTACTGCCCCTGTTCCAAAATGCGGCGCGGCGTACCTGCAGTGCTGCTTTCCCATTAGATGGGTCCATCCTCCCTGGTCGGGAGGGTGGCTTCAATACACACGGCGTGGTTGGCACCGTCCCGTCTGCCTCATCCTCATCTTCTCCCACTGCGGGATGAATGTTGCTGTAGCCTCATCCCGTGTGGGGACAGGCAGAATTCTTCTCCAGTTTGGTCTATATGGTTTTGTGTGGTGGTTTTTGCGGGGCTGGAGGGGGTTGTTAGCGCTTTGAGCACACAAAGTGATGAATGTATGCTCAACATTAATACTATTTAATAGTCTTTGAGTTGGGCTTGCTAGAAATGCCTTGAAACAGTGTAGCGAGGGAATGTTCTAATTCCAGTAATACTTTTGTTGTCTAACTGTTTCAGCTCTTTGGCTTTTTATTAGGGTACTATGAATGTCTTCATCCTGCATTTCTGTGCTGTTCCATTGCACACACCTCCCACCCCCTCACCCCGTTTCTCTGGTGCTGTACTTAAAGCAAGAGATATGCTGAGGGAGATCAGCCTTCGGCTACATGAATGCATGGAGGGAAAATTCTGTGCAGCAAATCCTTGTTTTGGGTGAGGAGGGAATCAGTATTTGTTGTACTTTATCCTCTTTGCTTATTTGGAAAGGTAAAATTGTTAAATGCACATCACTGTATAGTCTTGGTTGTAAAAGTGTGTGTTGATGGTTGTTCCAAGGTTTCCATTAGGTCAGGAAGCAGCTAATGTTGTTTCACTTCCCCTTCTGAAGCCCCAAAATGTGAGCAAAAAAAGGCTATTTAATAGCAGCAGAATATTTCATGGTGGTGGAATTTCTTGAGCTCCACTCGGGGGGTGGTGTGTCGGGAAGCCTCCTTAACATTTCAGAAGTCCTTTCTCCAGCATCGGGTTTTCAAGTGGCTGGCCCCCTACCCCAGCTCTCATCTCTTCCCCCCGTGGTTCGCCTGTAGAACTCGTAGAAGGGAGGTGAAAGTAAGGTTAAGCTGCTGGTCTCAGGAGCTAGAAATAGAGATGGAAATTGCTTGGCATATGAGGAGCATCTCCTTAAAGGCTGTTACAGCACTGACGTTTTGTATGCCGATGCTTTGGGGAACTGCATTAATACTGGCGTCAATCAGTTGTCCCCTCAGTTAAAATGAGAGTGGTCTCCAGGTGGCCTCTGACAAGTGGCTGAAGTGTGCCTCACCCCATGCCTTTACGCTTGCATCGCTCTTGCTGTGGCCTGCGCATCACTCCTGTGGCGATATCCTCGGGGCTCAGCCTGATGGCCAAGCATGGGCTTCTACTGCTTTGTCCCCTCCTCACCGGCTTTCCAGTCACTGCAGACCTGGAGCCTGTCTGGGAGGGCAGGGCTTTCTCCTAAGCATCTTCCAGCTAAAGGTGTATTTCATGGTGTGTTTTTTTTTCCATCGCACGTGCCCAGCAGGTAGACGGCTGCTGTACATCAGAGAAATGTCCACAAACCCCTGCCACTGCTGTCGGCGTCACATGGGAGCGGGGCTGGGATCCTCACCTTGGGCAAAGGCTTAGTGCTCGAGTAGAGGGGAAATGTCATCGCTCCCATGCACGTGTATGGCAGAACAATTTGTTCATTCGTGTCGGGCTTTCATATTGCACTTGTGATTTCAGTTTGCGGCGGTTGGTCTAAACGTTTTACTGTCACTGTCATGAGCCTCCTCTCCCCTGACAATAACTCTGCAAACAGATTACAGGGGGCTGAGTCAAAACAGCAGAGCTGCTCTTCATCCCGAGCGTGAAGTGTACTCCTCCGACTTTTAATTAAAGAAAGTGAGGAAATGATACTGACTTGCCTGCCCCCACTAAAAGGAGAAAAGAAAAACAAAAAACAACAGAGAAACCCCTTCCCCCTGAGAAGAGATGAATACAGTTCTGCAAGTACAGATTTCACAGAAAGATAGGTGGGGTTTTTTGGTTTGTTTTGTTTTTTTTAAGCAGCCTGGTTTTTAAAATATGTTTGAAATATATTTGCTTACTGTATGGAAAAAAAAAATCTTTTTATGGCCACATTGCTGTTTCATATGTTAAAAAAGTGCCAAGTATTTAAAAAAAACCCAATATATGTGTGTGTATGTATGTACGTTTATAATCAATTTAGCATGCTAGATGTAAAGCTAGTGACAAGGAGGAAGGCATCCCAGAAGTTCAGAGGCCGAGTTTTGGGGGCTTTCCAGGTGTTTGAGTTTTTGTGGTGTTTTACAGTGCCTTGTAGCTGCTTTCTGTGAAGGAGAGTTAAAAAATGGTACCCTGGGTAGGTGTTGTCAGGGGAAGGGTTCACTCCCAGGAAAAGCAGCTGCTGGTTTTGCTCTGAAGAGATTCGCCTTTCCCTACTAGCAGCAAGGCGCCGAGCGTCATGGATGAAATTTAGGGTTACAGACAAAAGCCTGGGAAACCAATGGCTTTAAAAAAAAAAAGTGTTTGAGAATTGCTCAGGCAGCTTTCTTCCCTCCCCTCCTCCTGGGATGTCACAGGGCCTTATGCTGGCATGGTTGTCAAGCCTACGTAGAGGCTCTGAACAGCTATGCGAGCGCTCGGGCTGGCGGGGAGTTGGAAATTTGGCTGCAGGCGGTGCCGGCGCATCCCGGCGTGGCATTGCGGGAGGCAGCCGTCCTCCCTGCCGTGCCACCCTGCCATGCGGTCCCGCCTGCGGTCCGGCCAGGCTGCCCCGACCTGCGGGCCCAGGGCAGGGCTGTCTGACATGTGACTGTGGCCTTTTTTTTGTTTTTTAATAGAGCCGGTGGAGATTTAATTGCTCTAAACTCAGAGATCATAATTCAGGCACTTCATAGAAGGAGGTGGCATGCCAGAGAGAGGAAAAAAAAAAAATCCTTGTCAGCGAATGAGGTTGACAGCTTGACTCCTGGAGCTGGCTGATGGATGATCTCAGAGTTAGGGAGGGCATGTTCACTAAAAAGTTATTGAAAATGTGGAGTGAAAGTAATTAAAATGGTTTCATTCAAATATCTGTCATATGTGACTTGAGTTCTTGTAGAACATCTAGCGTTTAGCTCAATTATTTTTTCCCAGGACAGGAGGAGGACTTTTTCCCTCCTTTCCTTTGACAGAAAGCTCAAAGCATCTCCAGTGAAGAGAGGGCTGAATCCGAACCCATGTCTGCTGGCTGCATGGGAGGGTCACTGCTGCCGCATCGCCAGGCTATGTGTTCTTGCAGCAAACGAGATCGTCATAGCTCATGTCACATCGGGGGAAAAAATATTTCTTCTGTCTGTCTGGAGGGCTGCCCGTGCTCCTGGCAAAAGCCGTGAAAGGCAAATCCTCAATGACATGCATTAAAATATCAAATGGGACTGTGCAATTAGATGTATGTCATTCAGCATTTGCCTTTCACGGCTTTTGTCACACAGGGGCAGAATTAGAGACAATTAAGCAGAGGATAACCTCCCCACAAGGGCTTTCTGGCACTTCTCTCATCCTTTCCCCATCGTTTTTCCTACTGCACGCTGCTGTGCTAGAACCCTCCTCCTGTTCCAGAGTCCGGTGTTTTGCTTACTTTTGAGATGTATGTAGAAGTCACGTCCCATGTTTATTCCTCTGATTGTTTAATTTAATTCGGATTTTTTGAGAAAGAAGTAATTTGGGTGCCTGTTCTTTGCAAAAGGAGGGGGCATGGCCTGGTCCTTCGGAAGAGCGCGGAGGTTACTGAAGTGCCATGCCGCAGGCTTGGTGCCTGCTGCCGGCTCTCTGCACTCCTCCGAAGCGCTGGGCTCCTGCAGAAGGGCTGGCGTGGTCTTTGCCCGCTGCCTTCCTGGGGGGAAGGTGCTGGCTGTCCATGACACCGCTTCCAGAAATGGGCCTTTCGTCACCTCCATCTGCTGAGATCGTAAGCCCAGCCTGTTTGTGTGATCCATCGCTGTGGTTCAGTAGGAACGGTGCTTCATTACAGGAAAAGCACGTAGCAAATGTTCATCAAGATGCTGTTTTGCTGTTGTATCTGGTTTCATGCAGATACGCTGTTTTCAGATTATACAGCCTGTAACAGTTTCTTAGAAATCACAACAAATATAGCCAAGCCTTGCTAAGCCCCTGGGTTTTAGCTGCGCGTCTCTCCTTTTTCAGGCTCCCAAGTATTCATTGCTAGCAGTGAGACATTGCATGCCTTTTTATTTCCCTTGTTGTTTTATTTGCACATTCATATGTTGCATTTTCTTCCAATTAGCAGTCTCTTCCTTGCTTCACTGTGTTTGCCTTCACTTTCTTTCTTCCTCCTTCATTTATGCTCTGTGGAGACACAATTGCTAATTTTTACTTTCTAGTGTAGAATAGCTGTTGTCTGGAGACATGCGCTTGGCATAGCTTTCCTTCTCAGGTTACTTAAAATACCAGAATGTCTTTTTAAATTTTTTTTTTTCATTTTTACTAATCTGTCTAGTCCCTGGGTGCTGAGGTGTGGGTATTTTTGAAGTGTGGATTTACCGTTCCATTGTCCATCCATTCCTAGTGGAAGCTTAACTCTGAAATGGGGTAAGGAATGTCACTGAGTCTAAAAGCATATCCCTGTGATGATGAGGTGGGGGGGAAATAATTGACTAAGAAATGGGACTGCTGGTGGTGTATTACGGTTAAGATGGATCTGCAAAAGTGGTTCAGAAGGGAGAGGAATTGCTCCCACTTGGTTCTCACATGTAGGTGACAAACACATAAAATGCTGACTAGCTTGCTTTACTGAATGCTTATTTACCAGAATAATCCATACTCCCTCCCTCACATGAGGGGGTATTTCTGAAAAGCAGGCAAAAATACTTTGGAAACTGAGTCAGTAACTTTTCTTCAAATATCCATCAAAACCAAGTAAAAGTGGAAGGAGCAAAACATTTAAAATGAAATGCTTTCTTTCACAGGCGTGTCGAGGGTTTTCTTCCCTCTCTTGTGGGATGCTACCCACTTGTTCTCTATTTAACTGTAAAATTCCCCAAAAGAGGCAGGATATACAAGGCATCATGGTTTTGGCATAAAAACCAATGAATGATTTATTTGTATGTCACTGATAATTTTTTTAGTCCTGTTGCTCCTCCAAAGCTGAGTGCAGTCAAGGGGGGCTGCGGGACAGAGGTGGATTCAAGCTGCGGACATCAAATACTTCACAACACGCGGGAAGAGAACGCGGTGCTTGTTTCCCCAGTGCTAACAGGGAGTGCTATGTACTATAAAATTAACTGTGTTTCTGTTTGTCAAAACTTAATGACCTTTACACGATGTGGTACTTACTAGAAAAGCTGCTGCGCTGCCCTTATCATACAGCTCCAGGGGCAATCGGTAGGAGCTCGATAGCACAATGGTACTGATAGAACAGATAGGGAGCAGCTGGTGGTGGCCATCAGTGCTCTTTCCTCCGCTCTGTTCTGCTTCATTCTGGACAGCCCTAGCTTTTGGGTCTCGGGGCAACTGTTCCTTGGGTTTCCTTTTTTTACGTCTTAAAATTTAAAAAATGTGGGAAAATTCAAGGTAGCTATTTGTGATTTTGAGCTCTGGCTTAGTTAGCTCTCTGCATTTATAGGAAAGGGATTTAGCAGAGATCTGTTTGGTCCCCTCAGCTTTTTAGGAGCCAGCATTACTGCTGCTGTCTCCTTCACCTGCTGCTCAGCCTGTCTGGTGTTCCTGTTCCCTCCGTCGTCAGGCCGTGCCACCGTGGAGCCCAGGCTGATGACCTCCCTTCTGCTTTATGAAGAATAAGGTTCCAGAAGGGGTTGTGTGTCTCTCCTGGGGGAAGCGAGGGGTAGCAGTTTTCCTTCTGTCCTTAAAAGTGGAGAAATGTCATTTAATCAGAGAGGTGTGTCCCTTTGAATAGTTTTTTTTTTCCTTTGCAGAAACTTAAAATAACAGAAGTATAGACTTCAGGTGAGGTTTTTCTTTGTATATGATATGTTGCAGGCGTTGGTAGATTTTTCTTTTTTTTAAAATGTCTTCTAGGTGCGTATTTCATAAATAAAACAAAGGGTTGAAGTATGTCCTGTGGGCTGGGGTAGTTTCCTGGCAGAATTAAATTAGGTTCATTTTTGACTGTTACATTCTTGTTTCTACCAGTTTAATACCACCACCCCTGCCAGCCAACCCCCTCCAAATGAAAACAAAACATCTTTAAAAGTGTTGTGTTGAAACACCAGAACAATATAATTTCAATTAATGCTGCTAACAGGTACTTGATAATGGGCTCATATGCAGGAAGCAAACTCACATAAATGTCTTTGGTTGCTTAATAGCAATTTTGGATGGAGCTGTAAAGGGAAGAAGGAGCTGCTTTCAACCTATATTATTTAATCAGTTCATTCTGGTGATCTTGTCTTTTGACAGGCTGACAAACACATGTTGTGCTGTAATGTCATTTATGCTTGGCTTCCATAGTAATGATGTGTATCTACATCTAAAAGCACTCTTCTAGTCATTTATGAAGACCGTACAAGCTATTTGCTAACAGTTTTTGTTGTAACAGTACAGCTTTATGCATATGCTCTGTTATGTACCACAATCAACCTAATGTCCAGTGGCTTGTCATCTGAAAAGCCCATGTACCATTAATTACCGTCATGGTGGCAACACAGCGTATCGTGTGGTATAAATAACGACTGTTTCGTGCTGGTTTTTTTTTTTTGTTTTTTTTTTTTAATTTAGAGACAGAAAACTGTGTTATGGTTTTGTGTTACCAAATGAGATCAAAATAGCATTTTCTTTGTGACAGCTAGCCTTAAAAAAATGGACAGGGAAACATTTTTCTCTTATCCTAGAGAAAAATGTTTTGGTTTGGTTTTTAAATTAACCCAGTTCTTTAGTCAGTAAGACAACCATGGATTGAAAATAGGCCTTGTTTTTGAGGCATGTTGTCTGTTTAATATGTAATGTGATACCTTGTCATGCTGTGACAATGTGACAGATGGCATTTGCACTATAAAACTAAATTGTCTTTTGTGCATAGCTATATAACAGCTAAATACAGTAACTCTGTATAGTATGCTGATTAATGCAGACTGTTGCAGATGTTTTGGAAATACCAGTATGTTTTAACTTGGCATCAAATGATTAATTGTTTTATTTAACGTGCCTACCAAGATTTCGGTAGCATTTCAGCATGTAGTGTGGTATGTAAGGGCGTTTTTGGTAGAAGGTAAATTTAAGGTTACAGACAACGGGATATGAATTTGTATTGTATTGCAGCTGTTTGTCTATTGCTTCTGGAAAACGGGTGAGGACTATTCATTGATGAAACTTTGCAGGTAGACTTGTGTATGAAGTTATAGCTCATAATAAACTGTTAAGTCCCATAGTTGAAGGAAAACAAGAGGTGCGGGTGAGCCATCAGTTTATTATAAGTCAATTATCGTACAGAATATTACCTACGTGATACTAAGGGACAGAGTAAATATTTAAAAGAGCTGAAAGTAGTAACCTTTTCCTCCTCTATATTTTAGGTATAGAACTCATGTTCTATGGTGGTCTTTCACGGTGTGGTTATACTGAAGTGTTTGTCCATGTTCAGGTGGCATAGAACTGGTGCATCTTGCTACCCCCATGGTGTTGGGGTGGTTAACCCCGTAGTTTTCTAACACTGCAATTAAACCCCTAGCTTTCTAGCATTTGTGGCAGCTCTCCTAAACGGCATGGTGCAAAGAAGAAAATCACTTTAAAGAAAAATAACAAAAACAGCATTCCTGTAGAAGACTGCACAGCTGAAGTTTGGACAGGCATGTTACTCCTGAAGTGAACAAAGCTTTAGCTCTGTGCCTACAGAACTACAATCCATGCTATTGCACGCTCTCATAAATAACACTGTCATCCCAGCGCAGTGAGAATGCTGCTTCGAGTAAATCCACTTTTTGAACTTCTTGTAACTTGTGTTTGTTTGTTTTGCCAATTGCCCTGGAAACTGGGCCTTTGTACCAGCCCAGGGCGGTTCAGCTTGCAGGGATCAGGGAGGAATGCAAGGAGAGGGGGGTGCCGGGTGGAAGTAAACCCAGTATCTGTTGGCAGTGGGAAGTGGGTGTCTCTGTGTGGCCAAGAAGCACCCAGGAGCAGAGTTATGTATTTCATGTATAGCTGAGATCTGCAGTGTGGCTCCCCAGCCCTGAACTGTGTGGACCGGCTGACATTAAGAGGTCCCTGTGTAGAAAGCTGTGCATACAATCATGTTGAAATCCCCCTTATTTAGATCAGTTAATGCTTTTGATATCTTTGGCTTGTGTTTGTGTGGTGTTGACTGCTGATTTTTCTAATGTGATGGCTTTGTGGGTTGCCTCTGACTGTGAGAGCTGGCTGGAAATACAATTGAATGTATTTCTTTTCCTAAGCTGCCTTGGGACTGGGAAACAGCCAACTAAAATAGGTGCTGCTGTCTTGTTGCAAGAACGTGGAAATGTTCGTACTTGGATGCCTTGCTGGCATAGAGTGAGTGATGTAGATACAGTGTTTTGGAAACGTCATGAAAGTCCCTTCACCCAACCACTGTATTGAACTAACGACGTGATACTGAGATTTGTTCAGATGCTCACCTTTGGTTTCCTGGTTATTCAGTAACTTTAATAAGGAAGACCATACTGGTATTCTCATCTATTCTTAAAAGCAACTACCTAACCCCAAACTGTTCCTCGCATTTTATCCATCTTCCCTTATGTTGCTGCTTTCTCCTTCTCTTTTCCTCCTCTGTTTTCACCCTATGTATTTATACTTACACGGTGTTTTATTGTATGGTGCATTCCCAAGTACTGTGATATTGTGGCACGTGTTCTGGTGCTCCCAAGACCTGCCCTGCATGTGCCCGTCAGCCATCTCTCCAGATGACCAGAGATGGGGTAGATCATGGCGTGAGAATAGAGTTGTAGATTGCCGCTAAAAGTGTATGTGTATCACCAAAAATGGTAAGGTTAGCGAATCGGTATCAATATAAATTGAGCCCTGCCTGCCCTGGAATAGGAAGTCTTATTTGCCAGGCTATTATGAAAAGCAATCCGCTCAAGTCAGTGCAAGCCCCCTGAAGTAAGCTAATTTAAGCAGATTTAACTGTTCTTTACACACACTGTTTTTGGTGAAAGGGACGTGGCCATTGCTGGAGAAGGCTCAGCAAGACTTTTGCTCAGTTAAGAACTACACTTAAGAAGCAAAGGGGATAGTGAGATGCAGCGGGAACAACAGGGAGAACACTCGGCAAAAGTTGTAAAGCCACGATATCCGGATTCTGGCAGGATCACCCCAGAGGGTACAGTTCAGCTCATTGCAGAGCTCTTCCTGCATGTGACAAAACAAACAAACTTGTAGCCACAGACAGATCTGAAAACACTCAGAGTGTGGAAGGCAAATAAAAAGGAGGCAATAGAAGTCTCTTCCATAATGACTGGGGAGCAGAGAGCAGAAAGGGCGCTTCTGCTTTCCCCAGCTTGTAATCGAGTGGACGCCCCATTTGCTGCTGCTTCTCAGTGCAGGTAGAAGCGGAGAAGTGGAATTTTTTATTTCTTGAGGGGGTCTTTTTAAGCAGCATGAAACTAAAATTGCAGTTTGCTATTGCAGCTTATGTGGAAGTTTAAAAAAGAATTCAGCAGAACTGTGAGGCTGACATTTATGTGGCTAAGATACACTTTAGAAGGAATGTTAAGATCTCAGTATCTCAGTTTTAAGCTACCGTTTTAATTACTAGCAAGTAGTAAGTGGCCCTTCTCTTAAGGGTATCTGGTCTTGATCTTAGAGCCAGGACTGTATTTAAGGGATGCTAGATGTCATTTGATATGTGAGTTCCTTTATTTCTGACCTAATTAAACAATCTGTTATCAGTGACTTAGTTAAAGCAGTGTTTATTCAGTGACTTTGAGCCGTTCAGTGCTTCGGTTCCTTTTGAACTTTAGCAGCAAATATGCACTGCGTCAGTCTCTGTAGAAGTTATTATTTCATGTAACTCATTTTAATATATGAAATCCTACACTGACTTATGATCCAAGTTCCTGTACTTTCAAATCTAATTTTAATGAGGTTTAGTTTTTTTTTAAATATTAAAAAATCTAATTTGACTTTTAAAACAAACACTTCATATTACAGGAATAAAGTCTATTTTTATCAACCCTGATTTATTCTGCCTAGTTATTCAGGCCTTGTGGTTGGTCACGAGTCCAGCTGCCAGGGGAGAAGGCAATGAGAGCAGGGGCTGAGATGAGCCCGGTGGGCAAGGGGCAGGCAGCCGCTGCCAGCTCTCCAGCAGCTGGGAAAGTAACCGGTCACGGGCTTTGCCACAAGCCAGGGCTCGCTGGCAACGTGATTTAGAGGTTGAAGGGCAGAGCTGTGGAAAAGCAGTAGAGGAGCTGTTTGTTCCTTTGATTTTATTTGGCTATCAGTGGCTTGCTGGTTCCTTGCTGGTTGCTGGGTGCTCCGAAGCAGCCAGGACTGAAGAAGGGTTCAGGTCTTCTGACTGTACAAAAGACCGTTTGCTTGCGCGGTTGCTTTTCCCTCTTTACATACATACACAATTGCAGTGCTTTGCTTTTAAGAAACACGAATGCTTGCTGCTTCCTGTAACTTGGTTAGCTTTGGAGAGTCAACCCATGTGAATGGATGTGCGCCGGACTCTGCTCCTGCAGTGCACCAGCAGACCTGTATGTCCCGTCAGCTGCGCCGGTGCCAACTCATTGATGGGGACAGGGGTGCCTGAGTGTCATTTGACACAAACTGTTGGATCCCCACCCTGTCCTGAGGCCTCCAGACCCTTAGTAGCTCTGAT
>Ga0181612_115463_pt1 | contig 11816 bp, 15 predicted proteins | sample HoacroProtozoa21_FD_119630 | JGI IMG/M metagenome (GOLD analysis project Ga0181612, IMG submission 119630) | Hoatzin crop microbial communities from Cojedes, Venezuel. Combined Assembly of Gp0051906, Gp0051904, Gp0051908 | reverse complement strand
TATCTCCAGAGAAGGAGACTCCACAACCTCCCTGGGCAGCCTGTGCCAGGGCTCCATCACCCTCAGAGGGAAGAAGTTCTTCCTCATGTTCAGACAGAACTTCCTCTGCTTCAGTTTGTGCCCGTTGCCCCTTGTCCTGTCACTGGGCACCACTGAAAAGAGCTTGGCCCCATCCTCCTGACACCCACCCTTCAGATATTTGTAAGTATATATTAGGTCCCCCAAAAAAAACATCAGCTCTCAAGGATGCCGGTCGCTGCCGGGCTGCTGATGCTCGAGGAGCTGTGTGCCCCAGCTGCTCTGCCCAGCAACAGCCCTTCTGCTGCACAGGGGAGGCTTGTGGCTGGACCCGGTGGTCCGGGCAGGTCCCCAGGGTCCCACAGCTTGCTCCGCTGCCCTTTCAAGTCATCACAGATCTCTGTATTTAAAGGAAGGTCATCACCCCTCCCTGCTTGCCCACAAGCACAGCTCTCGGGCACGTGCTGCTGGTCCCCAGCTGTGCTGGGTACCACTGCCGGAGAGGCCACGAGGTGGAGGAGCATCGGTGGCCCTTGGGAAGACACGCAGCGCTGCTCGGGCTAAAGCAACGCACCCCCAAGGGAGGGACTGCCAGATGGGCATTGCCCTGAGGGGTTCTGGAGAGCAACTGTGAAGATGGAAATTCCTTGGGCATCTTCAGAACCTCACTAGTACCCTGGTCTGCAGGTTTACCCATTTCTCTGGCTCTCAAATGTCTATTGAAAGATTTACTCTCCATCATCGCTAGTCCAGTGCCAGCCCACAGCGATGTCCGAGCTTGCTGGGTACCAGCAACCCTGTGTGGCCGGGCTGTGCCGTGCTCCAACCCCGCGTTTTGGAGAGCAGCCAGACCCTGATGATGTCTGAGCCCTTCTGGCCCAGGACACCGGGGTTTGTGTCCATCTCTTCAAAAGAGCCAAAGTCAGGAGTAACCGCAGCCAAGAAAAGCAGCTTACGAAGGACAGATCCTACCTGCCTACATAGCAACTTTTTATTCCTGCTGTAAAAGCCAGGGATTCATTACAGACATAAGCACATTCCCCAACCACCACGCGGGCTTTCCAAAGCTGATATAAAAACCCACAGATCTCCCACCAAACCAGTCCTGGGCTGAAATCTTCTTTGCTATTCACGGCCACGGCGGAGGCTGCTGTAACAAACAAGATTATGTTCTTAAATATTCCCAAGGAACAACTCCCCTAAGTCAGTTTTTTTGTAAATGCCTTTCATTAATTCTCTGTGGTGCTGGCACGCCACCCAATCCATATTCATGTTGGCATTTGCTTGGTTTTTATGCAAATGACAACTTTGCCTTTATTACAAGATACTTCTGTATTCTGTGGCTGTTGCAGACCAGCGGTCCCACATTAACCTCTGCTACACCAGACAGCCGGGGGTTAACTCAGCCAAAACCTGATCCTGAGCCTGCTGCTAGTGTCACAAATCTAAGTCAGCTCTCAATAACAAGATTTTTAGCTCGGAAAGCAACATTCATCCCTATGAGGTGGTGGCCAATACCCATGGTGGCAGCAGCAGCCCTCCTGCCCACCGTGGCTCAGGTGAGGACTCTCCTGCTCCAGACACCGGCAGCTCCTCAATATTTTCCCTGATGCTTTTTTGCAAGGAAGAACCAGAACAGGGAAGAGGTTTTTCTGGAAAACACAGTAAGAAACCACTGTGCGCCCAGGGCTGTTGCGAGGCAGAGCATCTCCCCTGGAGCAGGGCCCTTCGCCGCCCATCGCACGGCTCCCCAGCTGCGTGGGGTGCTGGGGCTCCCCGGCTGGGTCGGGCTGAGCTAACCCCGACCCCACGCTGTGTGCGAAGAGGCTTTGCCCCTCGGCCAGCCCTCGGCCACGGGCACAGCGCTGAGCCCCTGGTCCATGTTATAAACCAGAGGAGAGGCATTTCCCGCAGCCCATCGCATCCCCTCCCAGTGCTGCCCAGGGAAGACGGGGGGTAGACCGTGGTTCACGTTGATCCTCTGAGACACGAGCTGTCCCTGAGCTCCAGGGCCATGCTCTGACACTGCAGTGGTCTGTGCTGTGGCACCACTGGCCGGCTTGGGGCTGGGTCACCCGCTCCGGCCGGGACCCCCTGGGACACCGTGGGAGGGAGTGGAGGAAAGGGGAAGGAAAGGGCAAGGGAGGAAAGAGAGTTCTCCTAAACCGAGCCCCGGCGTGGCCCCGGCATGGTCTGCACCCCTGCCCGGGGAAGCAGGGATGGTGTCTGTCCCCCACCCACAGCCAAGCTCAGTAGCAGTGTCCCCGGTGCAGGCACTGGGCTAAAATCCTCTCGCGACCGGCTCGGTGCGGCGGGTGCAGCCCACTCACCATGCCCAGCGTGGCTTTATCCCAGGGGCTGAGGCTCAGGTACTTCCGCTGGCGTTCCTGCAAGTGAACGGTACGAGCAGCTGATTTTGAGGCTCAAAGGGCTGATGTGGGATTCACAAATCAAGGCAGGAGCTCTGTGCCCCGGGACGTTCCCAGCCCCGCTACACCCGGCCATGGGGGACATCACGTATGTACAACGGCTTTTTTTATTTTGGGGAGTGAATGGCATTTAAGTGGGTTTCATGCTTTCAGAGTGCTGCCCCTCAGTTTCATCCAGGCAATGAAATAATTTCCCTGCGAGGTTTCATTTGCTGACTGCTCCTTCCCTTTGCCATGCCTGGTCCACCTTGCTGCGAGCAGAACCCGAACCGAGCAAAGCGACCAGCTCATGGACCGCAGCACGCTGCAAAGCCCCTGCCCTCCCTCCGCCACGCAAAGCCGTGCTCCGCGACGCCGAAACGGGGCCGGCTGGGTCCTACCCCGGCTGCGGGAGCCAACGATCCCAGGGCAGAAGGAGGGGTGATGCGGAGGGAGGGTGCCAGGGGCTTTTCGTACCTTCCTGCTGAAGGAGGAGAAGGGGTCCAGGCGCTCTTCGTACTGGGAGGAGTAGCGCTGCTCGGTGTCGTCCCTGCTGCCGCCCTGCGGGAGCACAGGCAGGGTGAGAGCCAGCGGGTGCCGGTGCTGCCTGCACCTATCCCCCCGGTGCAAGGGGTGTACGGGCACCCATCACAGGGCCAGAGCCCCCCGGCCCCCGCGGCTGCTCCTTTGGAAGACGTGAGCCCCAAAGGATGGAGCGGCGCAGCCCAGAGCTGACCTGCGGGGCCAGCAGGATCTGTCCCCTTCACAGAGGAGAAGCACAACAGGGGCTGTTTAAGCAAGTCCTCTCTTCCACAGGGACTTCAGCCATATCCCCTGATTTTTTTCCCTTTCCATGAATTGTCATTTGTGTCAGCCCAGAGAGCTCATCTGGAAATGCCTGGGCTAGTGAAAATCCTACCCTGAATCGCTTTGCTGCTGGGCCAGGTAGGAGGCAGACAGTGGTCTGGGAGGAGGAAATGGTTGTTTAAACATACAGCTGTTATTCGCTGGGCAAAGGGCAAGGAAAATGAAGGAAACTCCTTGAAAGAAGTGAAAAACGTAGATCGGTTCAGACACGCTGGGCTTTAAACCCCTCCTGGGACAGAGGTTCAGCCTCACCGGCGGTGCTGGAGGAATGGCAGCCGCGAGCCCCGAGGATGCTCGTGCAGCCTGCGCATCCCTGCTCCTCCTTTCTCCAACGCTACCGCTGCAGGTCACGAGAACTGCAGATTCCACATCGTTCCTGCCCAAAACCAGCCTGGAAACGGCACACGCTGCCAGCAGGCACGGGCGCAGTCCAGCGCCAGCCCTGGCTCCCAGCTACGTGGGCTGCGCGACCCTGCCCCAGGGCTGCGGTGCTCATCCATCCCCCTGCCCCAGCACCGCGCCTTCTCCACCTCTGCCCCACCGGCACGGTGATGCTGACCTTCACCCAGGTCTTTCTGGACCCGTTACTACGTGCTACTGGTTGTCCTGCCCGGCCAGCCCAGCACGCTGGCCGGCGGCTCCGTCTCACCGCGGGTAAACCCGGCCGCACGCAGACCTTTAGCAAACATGCCCTTACGCACGGCAACACGATCCCCGGGTCACCGCGCGGTCAGAAGCCAGCGATGAGACCAGCTCCCCATTTAGGGGCGATGAATTCACTATAGCCTGGCCTTACTGAATGATCTTTGATGATTATTTTTAACGTGTCACATGCCCGGTTAGGTGCCGAATTATGCAATCCCCCGTGCTGCCGCGTCGGAAGGCTTTTGCTCTTTAGGTCATGTGAATGGCATTCAGGGGTTGCCTTGCGGCAGCGGATAAACATGGATATGATCTTCCGCGGGAGAAAGGGGCAAAAATGTCAGAGGGGCCGACCCAGCGTCATCACTGAGACATAAATAAAAGAACCAAATAAGGTCCTTCACGGCTGTAGGAGCTTCCCATCCCCAAACGCTATTAAAACATCCATCAATAAACTGGACTCAGCCCAGCCAGCGCCGAAAGGCAGCAGCTTCGGGGCAGGATGGCAGGGCAGGCAGGGCGAACAGCCGGCCCGCCAACCGATGTCCCCTCCCTGGTTATTGTCACTTTTGCAGTTATTAGGAAAGCCCGAGGTCACAGTAGCCCCGCTCTGACCGAGGAAGTGGTTGCAATTGAACGCTCCCCAGGGAGCAGCCTGACCTGCTTGCAAAAACCCCAGGGATTTCCAGGGATGAAGCCCCTGACGGATGCAGCACAAGCCGAGCTGGTACCAGTGAGGTCTGACCCTACTCCCCAGCCTCCTCCTGGCATTACTGGGATTACTGGGACGGTTTGGGGGCTGGTTTCTGCTCTTTTGGGGCCAGCCCCTGGCTGCCCAGCAGAGTGGGAAGCAGAGCAGCTCTCTCTGCTGGCCACAAGAAATTCCGGGTGGCAGGGAACGAGCACAGGATTCACCACAGGATGACTTATTTTTCAGGCTCTGACTGCAGGGATTTATTGCAGGAGGTCCCAGTTTAACTGCTTGCTGCCTGGTCGGGCAGGAGCATCAACGACTTGCCTGCTGGAGCACCACACTGCCGGCAGTGAGCATCAAAGGGGTTTGTAGCAGCTCTCTCGGGGAGGAAATCTGAGCTTCTGGCATTAAAGCCGTCAGACACGCCTCAGCACAGTTACTAACGACCTTCCCGGCAGAGGGGCTGGGCAACTGCTCCTCTAGACAGAGCACTGCACCCTTCTCCACCCCAATTAGCTCCCGTTTTCCAACTTCTGTGCAAGGTGCATGTGGGTAATGTGCAATTTCGCCGTTTGTCTTGTAGACACAGGGTCATGGTCTGTCTTTGGGGTCTGTCTGTCTGTGTGAACCCAGCTGGAGGACGGACGGCCAGCCAGCCACTCACCCGGCCAGGGTAGCTCTGGAGGAACTTGATCTTCTCGTAGAGCTTGATGTTGTCGGCTCTCAGGTTGTCCAGCTCGCTCTGCAGGGCATGCACGGTGTGCTGCATCATGCGGTTCTCCTGCACCGGGGGAGCAAGGGGGCCATTAGTGGCGAGGCCGGGGGGAGGACAGGGTCTCGCTGGGCGGGAGGCAGAAGGGGGGCTCATTTGGTGCATCCAGCTGGGGTTCAGTCCCCTCTCAGTAACTAAAATCCCCTGGCTTTGAATGAAAACTGCTCCCAAACTAAAATTATCCCAGCTGAATGGGGACCCCAGGCCTGAACCACTAACAAACCCAATCCCTCCACGGCTGAATATGGGCTAGGGCAGCCAAGGTGGCTGTGGGGGGCTTTGAGCTGAGACCTGGCCCCCATGGGAGGTGCAAAACCAACTTGCTAGCTGTGAAGAGGTCATTTTGAGCCATACTTCAACTTGTGGAGCTATTGGGTTTTGACCCCAAACCCCCTTCCCTGTGTGCTTTTTATATGGCCCCCCCCCGAATGCTGTGCCAGACGGCCAAGGCGTCTGGACCTGTCCTTGGGCTGGAGGAACACCGATGGGCTGGAGGAGGCTTTGGTCCTGCTAACAGCAGAATACATTTTCCTCTTGCTTGCAGCGGCGCTGCTGGTGTTGTGCCGATAGATTCCCCGCAGGTCATTAAAGCAACCAGCTCCAGACTGGAGACCCCGCAGCCCCCCCCGGCCGCCCTCCCTGCCCCACGTACCCCCTCCAGCTCCTGGTTCCTGGCCCGGAAGCGTTCCCTCTGGCTGGAGATGATGGAGAGGAGCGAGTCCACTTGCCCCTCGGGGAAGGAGGTGCCGGGGGATGGCGGGTGACCTGCAGACAACGCTTCGCATGAGACAGGACCTGGCAGATGCCCACCATCCACCCCAGAGCACGTGGGGCTTGCTCAGGGTCCTCCCTCTGACACCATGGGACCTCAGGGCCACCCAGGCAGATAAACTCCTGCACACAGCTATTACAACACGGACTACTTTTTATGCTTTTTTCACTTTCTGGGACTCATCCTGGGAATGGACAGGTTCACTCTGCAGGGAAGACCAATTGCACTATTTGGAGCAACCGGTGGCTGCCTTCCCATGACCCCAGCCCTCCCAGTCCCTGTCAGACTCTCCCCCATAGCTTCTGCAGCAGCCGTAGCTTTAGAAAAGACCCAGTGCCACAACCATCCCCTCCAATCACGCGCTCTCCTCTCCCCTTCCCCTCCTTGCAAAACAGTCACCCTCACTTCATATTTTCTCCTCTTTCAGCCACCCCAGCAAAGCAGGGGCTGCTCGCCACGCCATCACCAGCTTGCTGTGCCCAGGACCCCCCTTTTCGGGCCTCCCCCCCCCGATGGGCCTCTGTTGGTGCCCAGGGGGCTGCAGCCATCCCTCCCCAGCCTGCTTTCCTGGCAGCGAGAGGCATCCACAGCCAAGGAGAAACCGGTCTCCGAGGCCGTGACTCAACCAGCTGCACAGAGGAGCTATTCATAGCACAGGATGGGTGGCTGCAGGTTGTTTACCTTGGTGGGACTGTTGCTGTGATATTATTTATTGTGTGTTTTCAAAACCTTTCAAAACAAGAAACAACAACAAAAAAAACCCAGCCAAAAAAGAAAAAAAGGAAAAGAAGTAAGGAAGTGGGTTGTCTTCCAGAGGAGCCAAGCATGATTATTTGTTTGATTCATTTTCTCCTGCAGATCTCTGCGCAGGAGCCAACGCAAAGGAAATGTTTCGCTCGCTTGCTCTGGAGGGGGTTTGGTGTGGAAAGAGCACGAGTTAAAGCGCAGGGTGTTTGGTTCAGCCTGGGTTCACCATCTCGGCATGGAGACGTGCCTGGCACGTGCCCGCTGCACTGTCTGGGGAGCAGCCGGAGGACTGCCAAACATGGCAAACCCATCACCGACCCTGAGGAAGGAAGGAGGCACTGAGCAGGTGATGTCTGCGCCTGCTCAGGAGCATCCTCATGCCACCATCCCCAGAGAGGTCACCACCCTGCCCGTGGCACCAGCACGGCCCCCACCAGCACCTCAGTGCACGACCCCCGCCTCTCACCGTAAAACAGCGCTGTGGCCTCCTTGATGGGCTCAGGGATCTTCTCCAGGCTGGGGACGGCCGCACCCTGGGCAGCAGAGGCAGAAGGGATTAAGCATCTCCCACCCACCTGAAGGTGCCTGGTCAGAGCAAACGCCTCCTGGGTCCTGCTACCGCCCTGGCACCCGCAGCCTCGTGGGAAGCATCGCTGCCAAGCAGGCTCTCTGCAAGGATCAAAGCTGAGACAACATGGAGAGGCTGGTGTTCAACACTCAGACCCCATCCTCTCCCCGGGAGCAAGGGCTGGACTGTCCTTGGATGTCACTGCCAACCCCCTCCCATGCCAGCACCATCCCATCGCATGGGCACGACGTGACCCTCTGCTGGGTGAGTCGTGAGAAATAAAGAAAAAGGAGAAAGAAAAAGAAAGAAAAAAAAAAGAGGAGGTGATAAAAACTCCCGTGCCTGCTGTTGGCCCCTCCATCAGGGAGGGTCAACCCCCAGGGACATTCTGGGTGGCCCCTGCCCGCTGCCGGGAGCCGAGCGCCGTGGGTCGGGGTTACCTCCGCGTCTGGGCGATGCATGGCGGACAGGGCCTGGATGGTGCTGAGGTCGTGCTCCAGCTTGGCGATGAGCTCCTTCTGGCCAGCCAGCGTGGACACGGCCTCCGTCAGCTGGATCTGCAGCTCCGCGCAGCGCACTGGAAAACAGAGCCAGGGCCGTCACCCAGGGCTGGCCCCAAACCCCAGATTTTGCCAAGTGGACACCGAAAAGCTGAGAAACCCCCACCCAGAGAGCTGAAACCCACTCTCTGGCAGCAACCTCATTTTCTCCTTATTTCTGGGAGCAGCAGGTGGGACCACGCCAGCCATCCCTCCTCTGCCCCAGGCGAAGGTGACCCGGGGTGCAGCCCACCTTGGCGATGCCCCAGGGTGGGCAGCCGTCCCCGGGCAGGACCAGCGCCACGTCCCAGCGCCGGAGGCAATGTGAGCAGGCAGCTGCTTGCACCGGCACGGCTGCTACAAGTGCATCAGGAAAATACTTTTGGTGCCCTGGGGGTACCTGGCAGCATCCTGGCAGGGCAGAGTGGGGGGCCTGAATGGGGGTAAGGGGAGCTGAGCCCACAGATGGATCCCTGGGTCAGGTGACATAGAAAAGGTACGATGGAGGTGGGCTCCGGGCAACACGTCCCCGGCCGTGGGTGCTGGGGCAGGGATGCACGGGGCAGATGGTGCATGGGGGGCTGGAGCTGGGTAGGGAACATCTCCCAGGAGGGGCCTGGGTGGGACCAATCCTGCCCCATGTGCTGGGCGAGGCTGTGCAGCCCCCGGCATCCCCGCTCAGCCAATATTTGACAAGCGAGCCCCTCTTTCCAGTTGCCCCCCCAGAGTAAAACCCACGCCCTAAACCACAACAGGCGCTCGCTGGAATGCTCCAGGAGCAACACAAAAGCCGCTCGTTCCCCTCGTATAACCCCGGCCCAGATGTGAAGCGTCGGAGAAGACGCGTCGGGGCCAAAAACGCAGCTACAGCGAGAGGCGCAGGACCAGCTCCTTGCCCCGCTTACAAACCCATCCTGAAACAAAGCATCAGCAAGCAGGAGCCCTGTCCTGCAGCAGAAATCTACTTGTTTCACCGTTCTCCCTCGTTGCCAGCGACGTCTGGGCCTCTGCCTGGCTGAAAAAACGCTCAGAGCAAGGTTCAGAGTCTGTGATTCACACCGCCAGCCTCTCCGCCGCGGGCACGCAGGATACGTCCCTGTGTGCCTGGATTTCCAGGTGGGTGAAAGCTCAGGTCCCAGCTGCTCCGGTCCCTCCCTGATAATTCCCGTCGTAATTATTCCCCTGGATTCCAGATGGCTGGAAGGCAAAGATCCTCATTTATCAACAGCCAGGGAGCAAGCAGCGCACAGCCTGCCTGGGAAGCAGCCGCGCTGGGGGAGAAGCGAGGGCAGCTGCTGCGCCCATGGGGCCTCCTGCCCTCGCTGCAGACTTCAGACGAGAGGTGCAAAGCTCAATTCCAGAGCCGCCCCGCGCACCCCGAAACCGGCTGCAGAGGGGGTTCCTTGCACGGGGCTCGATGCCCTGCAGAGCCCGGCCAGGAGCTGGACTGAGGGCAGCAGCGACCAGGGTCATGCCATGCCTGAAGGCAACACTGCTTTCCCACGAACCAGGGGCTTTGCCGGCGCAGATTTCACAGACTCATGGAATGGTTTGGGCTGGAAGGGACCTTATAGCTCATCTCGTTCCAAACCCTGCCATGGGCAGGGACATCTCCCTCCAGCCCAGGGTGCTCCAAGCCCCGTCCAGCCTGGCCTTGGACACTGCATCCACAGCTTCTCTGGGCAACCTGTGCCAGGGCTTCACCACCCACAGAGCAAATTTTCCCCCTTTTTGTCAGAAACGCAGCTCCTCCGTTATTCGCCAGGGACCAAGCCTGCCTGCAGGGAAGGCGAGGTGACACACGCTTCAGACCCAACGCATGCATTATTGGTTTTTCCCCGGAATATTGGCATTTTCCGGGCCCCCAGGGCAAGGCAGGGGAGCGGCGGGGGCTGCTGCGTCGAGGCGCAGCCCCTCTGGAGGTCAGTGTGCCGCCGGGAACCGGGAATCGCTGCCTGCTCCCGAAACATGGGTGGCCTGATGCGAAATATTCGCATTAACAAGATTTGGAAAGAAGAAAGCCGCTTCCCTACGGTTAATTATTTAATTGGCTGTCTCTTTAAATTGCATTAAAATTTAATTGGGGAAGCTATTCCTAGCCAAACATGGGCTGTGGGGCCTGATTCTGCAGCAGGCAGCCCCCATCATCGTGCAAAGGGCCCAACGCTGCAGCCGGCGTGCCCGGGCTGCCCCGTGCCGGGAGCAGGGCTGGCCGGAGCAGGACATCTTCTCTGCCTCCCACCCTGCCCCAGAATCCTCTGCAACACTGAGCTTTGGCATACTGCTGAAGGAGATCCGAGCCCTGGATCCCAGGTCCTGAGTTTCTCTCTTCAAATGATCTTTTTCAGCTGAGAAAAACTCACGGAATGAGTTTGCTGAGGAGAAGAAAAGGGTCACCGAAGGAATACTTCTTCCAATTTTAAAGCAAGCCGCATCCTTCCTTCCCTTGGGTTTCAGTGCCTCAGCATCAGCCAGTCTGCTACAAACCATCCACGACAACACAAAAGACTGGAACCACATCTAACACTGAAAGCAACCAAAATTCATGTGGCTTCTCTCTCATCTCCCCTTCCGTACCTCTTTTCAGTGTTGTTTTTTGGTGGTTTTTTTTCTTTTTTAATCATAACTTTCTTTTCTCCAAAGGGGCAGTGGCCACCCGCGAGCTCACCGCTGTTCTGCCAGCAACCCTTCACCTCCAGCAGCGGGCGGACGGCTCTCCCAGGACGGGAGGTCAGTCCAAGCATCGAGACCGAGCAGAAGAAAAATCCGCCTTTGTCTCCTCTGAGCTGCTGTGCTGGAAAGCCCTCGCTCTGACCCTTCAGATGTGCAAAGACCTCCAACGCTGCGCAAGACGGAGAGGTACTGCAGAAGATAATGGGACAGGGGAAGTGAAGACCTGGGGAAACCGGGATTTTAAACCCTGTATCTTTAGTCTCGGACTCCAGCGTTCCTGACATTTGAGGCAATGGAGGAACCGGGCCTGACATTGCCATCGCTCATGAAAAAAAGTGAGGAGGTTCAGCAACCGGGTAAGCGAGCAGCGGCAGCAGCAACCTGCCCTGCCTGGTGCCTCGCCGCGGCGCTGCTCGGCACAGGCAGGTCTGCTGTTCCCCTGCCTGATACACAGAAAACCAGCGGCTGAGACCAGAGCATTACTGGAAACTGCTTTCCTGGGAGTCCTGGGGAAGGTGGCAGAACAGATGGGAGCGGAACTCCAGAGTTTCGCACGGGGCACTTGTGAAGCTCCTAGACAGCAGTTGGCTGGGTGAACTCTCCTTCTTGCTCAGCGTTCTCTTAATTCAAATTCCCCACGACACTTATCCTAAATTCCTGAGCTTTCACCTGGCCTGGCTGCTCAGTAACACGTTGGTCATTGAAAAAAAGTTTCTGCAGACAGAAAGTCCCAGGAGTTTGGCAGAAACTGCCTGCAACAAACACGGGTGACGTGTGAGTCCCCAGTGCAAGCCCTGACCCTTGGCTGCCAACCGCTGAGCCTGGGCTAGCACCCGACCGCCACAGCCCGACCCTCCCAGGGAAGCCTGGGCGTGAGGAGAAGCACCTTTCAGGACGACGAGCAGCCACAAGCCTCTTCCCACACACCCTCCATGACTGACCAAATCTTCTGATCTTTTCTGTGTCACTGAACACCCAGCCTGACGAAACGCCCAGCGTTGGTGGGGAGGGGGATTGGGCCCTCTGCAAGGAACCAACCACTTTGCAAAAGACTGGTCATCCAGCAGGAATCACAGAATGTTTGGGGTTGGAAGGGACCTCTGTGGGTCACCCAGT
>Ga0181612_100167_pt1 | contig 11816 bp, 2 predicted proteins | sample HoacroProtozoa21_FD_119630 | JGI IMG/M metagenome (GOLD analysis project Ga0181612, IMG submission 119630) | Hoatzin crop microbial communities from Cojedes, Venezuel. Combined Assembly of Gp0051906, Gp0051904, Gp0051908 | reverse complement strand
TCCTTCCTTCCTTCCTTCCTTCCTTCCTTCCTTCCTTCCTTCCTTCCTTCCTTCCTTCCTTCCGAGTAGTCCAGACAGAGCAAGTTTTTCTCTACAGCTAGGGTTTCATTAGTGGACTGTGGGAAGTAACAGATTAGGGACAGAATTATGTCAGAGGTAGTGAGAGATTAGCAGTGCTTAAAGCATAGTATAAGAATTTAGACTTGTTGGAGCCTTGGAAGTTCCCCTCACTCTTCTGTCCCTTCACAAGCTATGTTTCTCTTTATCAAATGTTGTGTTCATTTTTTTTTATTTGGTTTTGTTTTTTTCTCTTCCCTGAAACAATGGAGTTTTCTTTTGAAGACAACGGCTCAGTAACTCATTAGGTACTACATAAACTACGAGGGAGAGTCAATATTAAGGGGGGCTGGGAAGGAAAGCAGTCATTTTGTAGTACAGACTACAAATAAAGGAGATGATAGAATCACCATTATAAGAAATATTTACATCTAGACTTATTATCAGTATAGTCCAGCTATTTAAAAAGGGATAATGAAATATGTAAGTTCACGGTGTAGCAGAAACTGGCATGTTCTCGTTCAAGAGTTTTCCACTGTTACTAGCTTGGAATTGTCAAGATCTACTAAATATGATCTGCTGGCTTAGAAAGCACCTAAATTCAATTTTTTGCCTTTCCATCTTTTAAATGCAGTTATTTTTTTGGTATCTTTAGAAGACAGATTTTTTTTTTTCTTTTAGAGTGAGAATGGTAGGAGAAAGAAAGAGTTTAAAAAGGTGAAAGAATATCCTGCAATATCAATTCAAAATTGTAATTTGAATATAAGTGAGGGTCCATCCAGACTGATACTCTCTTGTTGTTTGTGGTGACTCCTAAAAAGTGCAATTAAAGAGGCCACAATACGCTAAACTCTGTTATACTATGGCAGTAAGCATTTTGCCTCTGTTCCCATAGCAACAACAACACTGCAGAAACAAGTTGTTCAAGCTACAGTCTCTGTCATATTGGTATGGGGAAGATCTCCCTGGCAGGGTAATAACTATAACTTTCTAGATTTCAGAAGAAATTGTTTAAAACTCTGCTACTAAACAATGACATTACTTAACAAGAGTCTTAGAGTACCAAAGAAGGAGGAACTGCAGATGAGATATACACAGTTATATCTGTAAAAGTAATTTCATTTTTCTAGTGACATCACTTTAAGGAAAAAAAAATATTTTACTGGCTGTGGACACCACAGGCATTTTAAAATACCGTTGAATTCTGATGACCATACTCTTTACCTGGAAAGCTGTAATAAATCAGAAACAGTAGAAAATTACAAATAAGACCAAATTTTGGTTCTGTGAAAACAGCATCCCTTGTGGCATTGCTAGAACTATTTCTTGGTGTGTAGGTGAATGTTTATTGGTGATTTGATTTTAAAGAGTCCAGGTTCTCATAATGTACCAGAAAAGAGAATAATCACCTTCCTCTGTTAGACACGTAATGTGAACTGAGGTTCTGTTGAATATTGAAATTCGTTCCTCAAAAATAAGCAGTTTATTGTGGTCTTATCAAATGTTTCCACTATGTTGCATTAGAAGTGAACAGGACAAGTGCTCTGTGAGAAAAAAAAAAAAAAAGATAAACCTAAAAATAAAAAAACATGAAAATATAAGGACCTTTTTCTGCTTTCTTATATGGAAATTCTTCACATTAAAACTCCAGGAATTAGTTGAACTACGTAAAAGTTTAATAAAATGTACCAAATTAGAATACATTATCTTAACGTGTTCCATGGTAACAAACACAATAGTGAAGGATGCAAAATGGTTTCAGATACAACCTCTAATTTTCACACCTGCATAATAGTTTAGATTGTCCCTTTCAGGGGAAACTTTCCATATTGTTCTGTTTCCAGATCAGGCTTTTTTGTTTGAGTTTTTTTAAGTCTAAAGATACTCCAGCCAACTATCTTCAAATCAAGGAAAAACGCATGTTTATAATTTTAAATATATTAACTGTATTTGTTTTAAAAGGCCTCTCTAGAAACAACTGAAATATTGAATAAGAAATTTAAGGCTAAGTCCAGTTGAACTTATCCTGGCAACATAATTAGGCAGGTCAACTGACAGTCTTGGGGCTTGCTCCATCCAGTAGGACATTTTCATTAGGGCTACTGCCTTTCTTAAGAAGATTAAAAAAAGTCAGAGACAGCCAGTTGCTGTGATGGCAGGCAGCTGAGAGTTAGAGTTGTGCCTTTCAGAAAGCTGCATATTTTAGGATTGTAGCTGGGAATCAATAAAAAAAACTGATTCTTAGGCAAATTTTCTTTTTTGTTTTTTTTTCAGTTCCAACTCATCAGCATAAGCGTCTTTCCCTTCCATCTAATGTGTAGTACTGCAAATCCTGCTCAGAAGTGCTAGGTCACTGAGGGCCACATCTTCAGAAAAAGGCACTTAATTATGAGCTTCTGTTTAAATTTGGCCAATATTTTCTGGGCTTGAAGGCTAATGAAGATTTATGACTTATCATGCTGCAATTATTTTCACTCAGATGATGAATTCTGATCAAACAAGGAGACTTCCTTTTTTTTACATAGCACAAAAACATTTACAAAGAGTTTTTATAAAGGCTATGTATAAATTGTCCTACCACTTTAGACTAACTCTGCCTTCCCTTCCTGCCATACCAAACAGGGTGAACGTAAACCTATTATCCCCGGAACAAGTGCTCGATTCTGAATTTATGATAAATCCAGATTTGTCCGTTACACTACATTGACTTTCCAGCTCGCCAGATGGTTACACTGCTGTGGGGGATGAGAATACAGGAAAAGGGAAAACAGACAGTTGCTTTGGTGGGAAGGCTGGAGAAAGATCATTGCAAAGACTAATGTGTGAATGTTCTAACGCCAAATGCAATCCACAGCTCTGAGGTAAGTCTCTGCAGTCTCTATACAATGTACAGGGATGACGAGATTCCTGAGGAAAGGATTCTGTGACAGCTGCTCCAGTGAGCAGTATGCTCACATAATCTGCCTTGGTGCTTGCGGTGCCCTGGTTCAGTCCCATTTCTTTTGCCCAGATATGTATTTGCACTTGTCGTCCTTCAGGATCTTCTTTCTGATGGCTTTAACCATACCATTTCCCTAGCAATGCATCAGTTAGTCTCATGAATGAGTCTTTTGCTCATTAATGTCTCTCTCATGGTCTGTTTGCCTTTTTTGCCCTCTTCCTTGCAGAAGTTTATAAGCCAATTCTTTGTTCAAACAGTTCCAGCTTTCTGGCATTACCCTATATTCTTTAACAGACTATCTTCACTCCTTCTCGTTCTTGTCCGTTGAAACCCTCCTTACTTCTCTGTTTATCTGCGCCATGGTTTGCTGCCAGGCTTAGAACCGTAGCCCACAGTTTATCTCATTTTCTGGAGCTGCAGTCTTCACGGGCTTGCTAAGTCCGTTTCTTTCTTTCCCTATATTCTGGCTTTTGTCCTTTTTACATCCCATTTTGACAGCTCTCTGCTTCAGGAGGATCCTTTACTCTGATCATGAACGCTGGTCGCAAATGCGCCTAGCTTACTTCCCACTTGCTGGCTGTGGCTGGTCTTGGCAAAAATCTTTCTCCTGCTGTAACTCTGCGGTGGAAAGAACATACCATTGGAGATGTTGGTTTATCGTTGGGTCAGGCTCCGTCTGGGAGGACAGAATCATTAAAAGTTGCTCCTAATTACCACCAATGATTCCTGCACTGGCAATTATTCAGAAGACACAGCAAAGCAGATTTTCATGATGAGTACAGAAAGCATTCTTCTGACACACAGCAGCACCTCCACCACTTCCAAGCCTTCTGCCAAACCACAGAGTATTAAAGCTGTAAAGGACTAAGATCTCCAGAATTTTTTAACATGCGTTACTTTTTGAGATGACTGAACTGCTCTGGCTAAGCTAAAAAAAACCCCAACAAAATAATAAATTTGATTGAAGGCAGGCGCCAAGGGCATTAAAAAGAAATCAGTCTAAAACATACAAGTTTTATAAAGTTATAATGTAACAGAAAATGTGGCAATCCAATGGGAATTCTCCATAAGTTATAAAAATATATTGCACAGCCAGCTCCCTCTTTTACTCAGAATACAAACAATCAAAAAACCCCAACAATTTGCTAAGAACTTTAGGACATTGTAATAGCAGATGGGGAGATGGGGAGAAATACTAGCTAATAGCAGGGAAAGGAGGAAAAACAATTTTTTTTCACAAGAAAAGTAAAAGACTTCTAATTCTTATTGCAAATTCACATTGTTCATGGTTAGTTGCAGGAGAGACTGCTGGTAGGGTCAAGAGAGATTAATGACAGGAGAAAGCTGAAAGAAGTATATTCTTTGCCAGTAAATACAAGCTAAAGCATTTACAGAATAGGTGGGCCTGATAAAACAAGCTATCACAAAGCTTCATTTTCTCTTTGTTCTGAGAGAAACCAGCTACCTGAGCACTTCACCATTATCTGTGTAGTGAAGTTGAGATGAGATTCGGGAGAGTTTATGACTTAGTTTTTCAGCAGTAGTAGTCAAAGTAAAAGGCAACTAAAGGGCAAGAATTGAGCTCAGCATTTTCATTTTCCACATGGGACATTATATATTACATTTGCATTTTATATGTTGCATGCAATTTTCTGAGTATTTCGCTTCTGACATTTATGCCATATGAGATGGTCGAGTATTTGTTCACTTGCATTACTGTTATCACTTTTAAATTATGGCAGATTCTTGCTGACAGGAAGATACAGACTTTAACATAAAGCAAGCACAGACAAAAGAGAGAAAGGACGAGAGGAAGCAACAGGGGAAAGAAAAGCAGAAGGAATAAAAGGAGAGATGGACAGAGGGAGGGAGGAATAAAGATAACATTTTTAACAAAATTTCATTCCTTGTTTGTTCCCGAAGTTTTTATGTAATGACAAGCTACTTCAGAACTCTCAATCTTACTCTCTTATCTTCAAATGGCACATTAAATAACTTAAATAACTTTCTCCAGTGCTTTGAAAATCTGACAGAAAAAGCAGCTTGTACAGGAAAAAGAAAGGAAAATATTTTGATATTTCTGCCAAAGAGGTTCATTATATCCTTCCACTTGGAAAAAGCTGTTCCCTTTTACTCAAGAAACAGTGGAAGTTTGTGAGAGAAGTCAGAGCCATCTGTCTAGGACACTTATGTTACCTCAATTTTCTTTGCCTCAACTTTAGTCTCCCACAACCTTTCTTGTTTTTCTGACTCCATATTTCTATGGAACTGTTCCTACCTCGACCTCTTCTGCACTTTTTTCTTTCGGATTTCTGTGCATAGAAAGGGATATCGGTAAGGTAATAAAAGTGTCAATTCTAGTACATATTTTGGTAATGCTTTTAGGAGGTATTAGAAAAAAAAGGAGGAAGACAATTTACTAAACCAAGAGTATCTCCAGATTTTTCTAAGTCCACAGACTGGAGAGAGCGGCGTGGGTTGCAGGCAGCAAAGCGGAAAGGAATGATAGTGCATGGAGGTGAGAAGTGTCCATGCTCCAGCAAGAGGAAATGAGTTTCCACTCATTCTGCTCAGGTGCAGGAGGTTGTCAGAGAAATTCACAAAATGAACAACTTTTAATGAGTTTTCTTACCAGATTTTATTAGCGTAAAAACATTACAGTTTCACGGTTTGCTCATTGCTTTTTCAGAAATATTTTACAGGTACATACCCTGGTGATGTACTTGTTCTTGGGAATCCATTGAGTTTCCATGTTTGTTTTTACATTGGCAAAGATAAAATCCTCCTATTAAATTTCAAGACAAGCACTTATCTTCTGTGTTCATACTGTTTAAGATGAGTCTACATATCTTCCGTAAAAGACAGAGAAACACGTTCTGTGCTGGAAAGCTAAACTCTTAGCTAAACTCTTTTAAACACGAACAAAAAAATGCTGTCTGAGATTTTGTTCTTAGGATAACAAATGTATATAAAAAATCTTTCCCATTGTTAAAATATTGCCTCCCTACTTCAGAACTAACAAAACTTCATCTTTCTAAGATTTGTTACTGACAACTCAATACTGGGCACTCAAGCTCTTAAATGTCAAGGGTTGTGTCCCTCCAAAATCTTGAAATTCAAATAATGAATTAATTTGGGATTCTTTTTAATTCTCTCAGATCTGTACGTTTGTTTTCAGTATGCTGGGCTTTCTGTTTAATGCTGTTCTCCACAGATATGAGGACTTGCAAAGTTTCATCACAGAGGCTAAAAAGAACCTCAGACTCACTGAGTGCAACACTCTGCTACTCTTGCTTTAGCAATACTTTTTTTCTTATAGGAAAAGGTTAAATGAGAGGAAGGCTTTTCTAGATATAATTATAACTAATAGGAGGAACTGTTTAAGGCTGTCATTGTGGAGGCTAACATCCTTAAGACTGAGGTTAAAATAGTAGTCTTCACAGCTTCTAGGGGAGGAAAAAATGTAAAAAGGAGTAAAGAGTTCAATCAGCTTAGAGAATCAGAAGGGTATATTTTTGGGGACAGTAACTAAAAGCAAAAGAATTAATGAGAGCTGCTACCTATAAAGAAATAAAATTAAGGGTATAATTACAAATTATGTCACTGCAGAGGAAAAATAGGGACACTACCAAGGGATCAGTTTGACTAAATCATGCACCCTTCATAGAAGTCAGGCATGAGAATGAACAATATAGAACATAGGACTAAGGCCAGGTTATTAAGGAAGAATTAAAAAGTGTAGCACAGATGTGCAGGGACAAAATTATAAAGAAAAATAAGACGTAATAAGAATAAGAGCCAACTATTAAGGGGTGAAAAAAGCATTATTAAATCATCCTACAAGGATCATAGTAGTCAGATGCAGACAAAGGACCAAGGAAATGCTTGCTCTGATCCCGAACTGCTAACCAACAACAGTTTTAAATGGTCTTTTTGTATCAGCCCTAACTAAAAAGATTTACTGCCATCATATACCAGCAACATTTTTCATATTAGTCACATATAAGCAACGAAGAGGTAAAAATGTATCCTTAAATAAATTTTTTATTTTAAATTAATTCTTAAATAATCAAAATAAACATTTAAAGGGTCTCAGAAAGGATGATATATTTGTAGTTATCTGGGTCTTGTTCAGGTGCATAAGGTACTCTCAGAATTACTGGCATTATCTACAGATGAACAAGTCTCCAGACAACTGGAGGAACGCAACCTAGTTACATTTAATAGAGGAAACAACCAAGTAAATGCCAGTTTTGCTAAGGAGGATATGAAGTTACAGAGAATCACGTTACATGATCAGCAATGTCCTTCTGCTTTATACTGGAAGGCAAAACAAGAGCACAGCCAAGAAAGTACATAAAGGTAAGTATATAATCCTTCTGCTCTACTCGGCATCTTCCAGTCTATATTCCATTGTTAGAGGCAGATAAGTCTGAGAATGCCAAGAAGCTGTCTACATAAAACAAAATGCAAAGGGCGTAGTAGTTACTCAATTTAAGTGCTATCAATGGTGTCACATTTACTATTTGTACTTTTTTCACATGAAAAAAATAGTGATGACTCATGTAAAAGCACTGTTTGATTGTTCCATATCATCACATACACATGTTAACGATGTTACTTCTGGTAGCAAAACAGCTTAAAGACAGCAAAATACTGATTAATTATATAGTTTAACCCAAAGACGGGGACAGAAAGAAATTTGGGGTCAGATTTATCTGGCTAAATACAGAGGTTTACTGTGTAAACATCTACATTTCAGCTCATTGTTTACACTTCATAACTTACGCAAACAGATTCTTATTGTGCAAATTCAACTTATCCCAGTGTAGATGTCTGAAATAGAGCAGACAAACAGTGCCCTAGAAGTGTCTCGTTTTCTCCGTTGACCACAAGGGGAAGCAAGAATAAGCATCTCAAATACATAGACGTTGGAGATATCAACAGAGAAACGAGAGCATTTCAATCTTGGGTGTCACAGTGCCAAAGCACAGGAAAAACAGCTACAATATCTCATGAAAGACAAATGGAAAAATCTTTATCGCTTATAATGGGATAAAAGTTGGGCTAAAGATTTTGCTTTGTACTCCTATTGTTTACCTGGAGAGGAAAAGAAAAAAGAGTGGCCATGTTACTCAGAGGAGTGCCTTCTTCTTAAACTTGAAATTGATGTTTCCAAACTAATTCAGATTAAGGAAACATGGACACTAGTTTAGATATTCCTGAAGGATCTTCACTCGTCACTTCACAATGCAATGTGCGGGTTTACAATTTTCTTTTTTTTTCCAATGCACTAAGCACTAAGTTGAGCAGTAAGGGAAGGAAAAGGATAGCTGATTCTTACAGGATTTTGAGGGATAGTGCAACAGCAAGCTAAAAGCCAGCGCTTAGTGCATACACTGTGCTATGGAAAGCACTTGCTTGAGTATTGCACATCCTAAATATTCCCTGAGGTTCTCTGACTGCCTATGTCTACAGTGAATCCCACAAGTGCGTTAGGGAGTGCACTCATTCACTTTTCACTTCTCAGAAATCACAATTCACTGAGAAATATTTTTCCATGGCGCTTGAAGAGATTGCATCGATACCATTTACTGTACCAGAATGCACGTTAAGAGAGTGCTCCTGACCTCTGCCTTAAGAGATGGTGAACAGTTAAGGGAAAAGCGCAGACACTAAAACTTGCAGAATTCCCCACTACTCAGCAAACTTTTGCCTCCCTGACTTATGAAACAGCAGACTGACCAACTAAATCATCACAAGAATTCCCTTACTTTCTAACTCAGCAGTCACAGAATGACTATTAAATACACCTCTGGGAAACTTAAGGTTTATTGATGCATGCTTGGTGTGCATTTTAAGTCCAGCTTGTTGTACATGTCCAGAATATCGAGTGACTGATGTGCTCTGCAAAAAATCTTGGAGAGCAAAGTTTAATTCTTAGGTGAAGGCTGTTATGAGAGACAGAGGTTTGCTTTTCACCATGATCAGCCAGAATCAACAGTAACTTCTTGTCCATTAGGGGCCTGAAACCTACTCTAAGTAAAATGCATGGTTGCAGTTTCGCATAGCCTTCTTTTGATGACTAAGTAAAAAAGGAAGAAAGAGTTTGCAAAGAATGGGAAAAATCTTTTTCCTTGGACAAGCTTGGACCGACAAGTGACATACCACGCTAGCTAAATATGATAAGCACAGATGTATACAGATTAAAAAGTGCTATAGAATTTATATGTTTCATTTGAGTTTCAGGTCAATATACTACTTTGAGAATTAGACATTGCTTTAATTGTACTGATTCCTCAGTTAGATTCAGCCTCCAGTCTCCATTAAAAAGAATATTTGTTAAGTCCTTTCCTATATTCAGAGGAGCATAAATTTATGGTATGTATGCCACATGATACCCCAGCCTCAAGTGCCAAGCAATGTCTGCCACTGCAGATTATTCTCCACACCAAAAATATGCTTATACTTTATCAACATGACAGGAACGTAACTCTTGTGCAAGAAAAATATTGTTCCCTTTTTAATATGTCGTACATGGACAATGACAACTAAAAAGGACTGAAAAAGAGCAGATAACAAAACTATTATTTGAAAGAATGTTAACAAGTGTCTCTGCTTTCCTGGTTTTTGGAACACATAAACATGGAGGACCCTATGCTTATTCCAAGATAGTCAGATCTGGGAAGGTTAAAGTCTCTTGAACTCAAGTGGTGAAGCATTAGAAACAAATTTAATAAGAAAAGCACACTTGAATGCCAAAACCAGTGGCAATGTTGATCCACATAGTTTTGGTCTAATGTGGGATGTTTCATATCAGCCACAGATATATTCTGTAAGGAGTATTTCATAGTTTTCCACTGCCTGCAGACAAAACACAGACATCCAGACTCACGGTGAAACATATGAACATCAAAAAGTCCAATAGTACAGAGTTTTACATTAACGGAGTTTTGTTAACCTCTTGCCTAACCTCTCCTGTATTTAGTTAAGTATCTTAAAAAGTGCAAGGAAAAAATAAACAAGTAATAGACACCAAACTGTTTGGTAGCAGAAGAGAGTACACAGGCCTACCACTGTACTCTTTATTCCTGAAATTTTAAGTTGATGAAGTACATCACAGTTTGGCCCAGGCATATGAATGTTATCATTCTTCAACTCATACTAAAATAGGAACAGTTGTGACTGGTGTCACAATTGACAATTTGTGTCAATTGGGAACATAAGAGTAGAGTTGAAACAGATGACACTGATAGGTGTTGCTATGGACACATTTAACAATAAGCATGTCATAATGGCTCAAATGTTTGAATGCTGTCAGCGGTATATTAAAGTTACAGGAGTTTACTGATCTGCTGGAGTAACAAGCAGAAACATTTCTAGATTTCCTCACCAAAGCAGTGTAAATAAAAACCTTAGAGAATATGTGTCATTTTCAGTGTGTTCAGATGACATCAGGGCCAATTTTTGAGACGACAGTGAATAGGAAATAGCACGTTTAGTGAAATGTGAAAGCCATCGTAATGCAAGAGCTTCAGGACATTGAGCTAATGGTGCACAGTGCGAGAGGAAAAAAAAAAGCCTCATTGTAGTTACTATATCACCAGCCAACAATTATAAATTAATTTTCAAGGGAATAAATAAATAAAGTATACAATTGTTAAGACTGCAGAGGCATATGTTAGAATTACTAACTGCTACCAGTGGATGAAGTGTTGAAGGTGTTCATTTTGCTCAGACCAAAAGAAATGCAGGAAAAAATGTTTAAAAAAGCTGATGTGCATACCACAGCTTCAAAAATGTTAGTATTTTATGGTACTTGCGTTATATGTTTGGGAAAATTGAATTTCCTGAAGAACTATAGAGTTGTGTTCTGGCTGACTTTGGGCACTATTCCAGGATGTATCTATGGGCTAAAACATTTCTTATTTCCCTTCTTATTTTGTAAATAATCATCCTCCTCTCATGCCAGGTTTTTTTGAGTGAGGTGCTATGGTTAAATACCTGCCAATTGCCTTGAAGACTCCAAGAACAGCAGTTAGACTAAGCCAATGCCAAAAGAGTTAGAAAATATGGCGATATCACAAAGTGTGTTCTTGTGCTTTTTCTGGTAGGTCCTTTTGTTTACTGTTTAATTGTAGTTGGAAAAATGTTTGCTGTCAGATTTATGTATTTCCTTGTTTCAATAAGCTACATTCGGTGGCTAGCACAATTAAGACCAGAGGCTTTCCACGGTGTTTGCAAAAAATATGTTTATTTTCTCCAAAATACAAGCAATCTTAAAAGAAAATGTGGCAGCTAACTGGTGTTAAATTGCACCAAAGTATCTTCCAATTATGACATAATTCTGAGTTACACATCAAAAAAGGGTCGCTCTAAATATAATTTTATGAAAAAGAACAGTTCAGTATCATGCTGAAGTCTTTCGTTAGAAATCAAATTTTCCTGTTTTTCTAACTTCATAATAGCTTAATGAAAATAAATTTAAATTAGTATTTTAGAGTATTCAGGTGGGGTTGTTTACAGTGATTATTTTCCAGTTGAGTGGCTGACTTGGAAAAGCTAATTAGTTTTGCAGTTCCCAACCATATTCCACTTCATAAGTAACCAGGAGTTAGGCTGTGGGAGCAGAGAGAAACAAGGAATGGGCAGAGCATTCGCTTCATTTCAGTTCTCAGCTTGAAAACTGGGGCAAGTGGGACAAACACCACCATTTGCAGTGACACAGTCAGTGCTAAATAACAACTGGAAAGCAGTGTCACCCAGGAGCCTTTTGCACTGCATGTCAACATTAGCATTATCGGCCCATCAGCCTCAT
>Ga0181612_122165_pt1 | contig 11817 bp, 5 predicted proteins | sample HoacroProtozoa21_FD_119630 | JGI IMG/M metagenome (GOLD analysis project Ga0181612, IMG submission 119630) | Hoatzin crop microbial communities from Cojedes, Venezuel. Combined Assembly of Gp0051906, Gp0051904, Gp0051908 | reverse complement strand
GAATATTTATAATACAAAGGAAAAAAAAAAAAAACTTTTAGGTTTTTAAACACAAACTTTATGACAGTTTTCTGACAGTGCATCATAACAACAATAATGCTTCTAATTAAAAAAAAAACAGTCAGATAACAGTATTAAGAAAATATTCTTAAGTGCATTCTTAACACAGTAGGTACTATAATTAGCTGTCAGTAAACAATCCAATATTTTTTTGTATAATGGTGTACATAAAAAGATAAAATTGTATATTTTGTCTTATTCATAACTAATAATAATGACTAATAATGAAAATCAAAATAAACTTCATAAATAAAATTTTTAAAAAGAGTTTGACTGAAACACTTTGGCAACTTCAAACAGAATGATGAATTAAGTCTCTAGAATCTAAGTGGTGCAATTATAAGACTCTCAGAATTATCTTAAAGTGATACATTTGTTTGTTCTACTACATAGGGAAAAAATGAAAAGGAAATGCATTTGGCTAACAACAGAGTTATCCCATATTCCATTATTTTCCTTTTAAAAGACAATTGAAAATAAGGACAGTCATCCCTCTGGGCAGTTTTATAACACTGTGGCATCTGAAATAAGTTAGTGAGCATCACTAGAGAAGTGATAGGAAATAAAATGTGCAGATTTTTGGTAATAAGATGACACACTGGGTTGATATCAAAATAAAACATCAGTCAAAGTAATAGTCTTGTCAGAATTATGACTGGAATTGGACAAGGACTACTGAAGATAACAACAGACTTGGATTAAAAGTAAAAAATGCAGATCTTGAGGGACTTCGTCTATGCAATCGATTTTAAACAATTCAGTAATAGAAGTATTACATTACAGGATACTAAAAAAAATAACAGTTGTCCTCTTTGTCCTTGAAAGCAACAAAAAATTATTTGAATAGGACATATAAAGTATGTGGGAATGTAGAAAACATTGGAATTAGTAGTGGAAGTTGTTGTATTATCAGTTTACCTAGTTTTTAAGTGTTAGCTAGTACATCTAAAGATATGGGATAAAGGAAAGAAAACAACAAAACACAGTAACCAGGCATAGAGCTGTGCTTTATCAGGAAATGTAACAGGAGATTTGATTTAACAGGAGATTTGCTTTCTTAGAAAAGCAACAATTTTAAGGCTAGAATCAAAAAGTCTGATTGTAATCATGGTAAATTAAGAGGAACCTCATCAGACTATAGCTATTTTCTCTTCCTTACTTTTTATCTGAAAGAAGAATGTGTGTATACACAGTTACTCAAGCCAGAAATTACCACTGCGTAATCAGTCAAAACTCTGGCTTATCTACAATAATGGCAGTTAAACTCTTCTAAAGGAAGCTTTTTGTCAACATTTCTTTGAGAGTGCTTGAGACTGCTCTATCAGTTCACACTGTTTGCTCATTAAGAGTGAAGCCCTGAACTTTATGGATGTTATCAAGACTGAAGGATAATTCTTATTCCCCTCTTCATTAGGGCTACAAATGGAACTACCCCAGACTTAGAGGACAGCAGTCCTAGAGGGCAAGTGTCCCAGAGAACACTTTTAAATTATGAAAAGCTTTATACCTTCACTACTTAGAATAAATTTTTGAGATATGGCCTGTAGACAATGTGAGAGAAAAAAAACAGAAACCACAACTTTTTCTTCTGATATTCAGTTTAGGTTTGGTTGATATGCAGTATGGAATTAATGTCAGTTACATTTTTGGCAAAGTTCTGACTGCATGTTAAGATAACATACCAGGAACAGTATGCATCAAGACATAGTCTACAAACCATCTGAAAGTCACTGCAGATAGTAGCACAGGTTAGGTTTTTTTCCTATGAATTTTTATTTTTTTAACAAAATCCAATGTCTTAAACCTGAAATGATGTATTTAAAGACCCTGAATGATCTTTGTGCCAAAAGTCAATTCATGTAGTCTGTGTGAGAGCTCTTGGTCTTACTCAAGAACAAGGATGGAAAAATACTACATTTATAAACAGTTGTAAAATAAACATGTATCAACTATTTTCAAATTTTTTTCCATTTAGAAGAGAGATGCCATTTCCAAGAAAAAAATGACACATGGGAATAAAAGTCTGATATGATGAAAAGCTCCTCCTTTACTTGCCAGAATCTGAGAACTGAAAGTTCTTTATATTAACAGTAACAGAAATCCCCTACACATTAGGGAAATCTGTCTTGTGCTAGTGTAATGAGAATAGATGATAACCATTTTTTAAATTTTTGTATCTGAGAAAAAAATCTGATATATTATAGTATTTTACCTTAAGTACTTGATTTTTGTCAAGAAAAATAATGTTTTGGAATTTGCCAGTGAATTGACTAAAAAGTAGGTGCTGGCATAAACATTGCAAATAATGACAGAAATCGTACATTTACATCCCACGTGATGTCAAAAATCTATTTAGACTTATAATCTAATGAGATATATCTGTCTCTTTTTCCACTTTCTACCACCTTCATCACCAAATGGGAACCCATACATTCCTGATGTCAACCAGGCAACCAAGACCTGTGTGTTGGAGAGCTCTGTTTGTGATGCAGAGGCCACAAATGACACCTCATGTAACACGTGATGTTCCTGTATGTTATTTCTTTTCTCCCTCCCTGTGACCTGCAGCAAGAGGAAAGGATGACAGAGGAAGGAAAAAAAAACCCAAACCCAGTCTCTACACAATCTGTAGAGATACTGGAAGAAATGACGTCATATGAAACATTACAGAAGCTGTACACAACTAACGTCAGCTTTTCTGTCCTTGCTCATTTTCTTGAACTTCTCTACTCAGCTACATCTACAAACAAAATACAAGGCATTTTGTATTCCATATGCTGACTATCAGGAAGTAAAAATCTTTCTCAGAGTGCATTTCACACAGTTGTTTTGCAAATTAAAATTGAATATTAGTTGCATAATGGAGAATTTGTACATTACGAGTTTTGTATTGACTACTATTTAACAGTTGCAAAGATAGTAACAATGTGATTCCACTTGCAAGAATTACTTTTTAAGGGATTACTGATACGCTACTGAATCTAGTTTTTTCAGAAGAGAATGTGGCTTTTCAGTAGAACACGTCTAAAGCCCGAGGTTTCAGTTGATTTGTTTTCCTGTGTGAACTGCAACCTTTATAGTTGCACAGTACTACCTGAAAAAGGATATATACCCTCGACAGGAGCTTGTCACAAAATCCCCTAGAATTCCAAACACAAAAGAACGGTTTGGCTTCCATTTGACAACTGCAGTTTAATGGAAGGATAAAAGCAGGTATCTTTGGTGATTGCCAATATAGTGTAAACAGTTGTGTACAGCACTACAATGTTACACATCTGTGTCCCTACCTGGGGTCAGATGGTGTCTACTTTTTATGAAAAATGTTTTGTAAGAACCCACAGAGTGTAAGGTCTGTTATTAGAATTATCCTTGCTTTTGTATCCATTGCTTTCTAGCCTGGTTAGCCTGCCTTCATCAACTACGTTTTTGTGCAGAACTCTTCCCTGTGTGGTCTGAGTTTGCAACATTTTGGCCAAGGCTGTGTCACCTCATTATCCATTTGAGATTTCTTCAGTTTCAAGCAAGCTGCGAGAGAACTGACTCTGCTGTAGCTCTGAAACAAGGTCAGACTGTGCACCAAGTCTGACATACTCTGTATGCATCAGACATGCAGAGTATGTGCAGATCCATTGGGAACGTGCATCATCTAAAGCAGCCCCTTCTCACAGAGATAAATCAGTGCTGTATGTTTGCTCTGTGTTACTCTTGAAAAGTCCTTTGCACCAAAATCACCTCTTACACAAAATGTAACTATGATATGATCCTAAATATCTGGATCCTACTTTTTCCTTTTTTACACTAGATGATCAAGCTGCAGCCCACCTATCTTTTTGACAGGCAGCTACGGTCAAATTACCTGCAAAAACAAGAGAGTTCATTAAAAAGAACACGTTTTTCACAAGGATGTCTTTACCCTCAGTGAAAGCACAAAATAAAGACTGCAGAATAAAAGGACATACGAAAACAAAATCTTGAGGAATAGGCTCAGACAAGTAGAAACACAGATGAAAACTATAACAAAAGAAGTTCATCTAGTAAAAATATCAAAAACAGATAGTAAAATTAGTCAAGACACTTCTTAAAGCACAAATGAGATGGCAGAGATAATGAGAGGAAAAGCAAAAAAAAAAAAAAAAAAGCAGCACTAAAAACAGCTCTCATGCATTTTGCATATGTGGCAATAATATAGAAATTACCAGAAAATTGTTTGCAGTATCCATTTGTTTTGAGAATGTAAACCAGATTTTACTTCAAAAGCAATTTCATAATAATGACATTTCCCATGGAGGAGATAAAGCAAAATTAGACAGGAAATTCAATACTGAAAAGATTTCTTTGGTTCTGTTCCAGCTTGCTTCTTTTCTTCCTGGATGTCTGCTTTTCTTTTTTATTTCTTTTGTATTTTTTCTCTGTAGTATTTCTTTACTCTATTCGGCTTACATTTTAAGACCAAAGTTACCGTACCTTTTATTCCATGATTGATATTTGCAAGCCACCAGGTACTAATGGTGTAGAAAAGTGCATATGAGCTTGAGAGATCATTGTTGAATCCAAGCATGGAGCCACAGATAATGTGGATATATACACTCTAGTTTTACTGAAATGGACTTTGAACTGTCATGGGTTTGGGGATCAGCTGGTCAAACATTTCATTTCAAGGAAATTATTTTGTGTGTGTGCATGTGCCAAAAGAAAATATGATGTTAATCCAGTGAGACTTGGGTCCCATGCTGCTTCAAATAAGATTAAAGGGATTGCCTACCAGGGTGAAGTTCTATTAAGTTTATAAATATTCATGGCTATATTGAAAAGTTTAAAGCAGACTGAATTTCAGTTAATTGCTCACAGAAAGTAATCTTCTTATTTAAAAGAATACTGTTAATTAGATTTTCAAGGAAAAAAGACTGAGAACCCAAGATTTTTGTACAAAGAGAGGGCTTCAGGCAGCTAAGTTTTATGAAACTTATGAATGAGTCACAAGGTAGTATCAGTATGTTTTCAAACGATTCACTGCAGATGAATGTTCTCAACCAATCATCAGTTCCTGAGTATCGATTTAAATGCTGCAGAATCCCTGGCCACATCACACAAAAGCAAAATAGTTAAAGGACTGAGCTACATCATGCAAAAACACAGACTAGAGGTGTCAGAGTAGCAGAATCATCTGTATTGGAGGGGCTACAATAAAAACACAATAAAACAAAAAACCCAACACCTCCAACAAACCTTGCTCCCCAGTATCAGTAGACAGCACAGGTCATACCAGTACTGTAATGGAGTGGCTAAAATGTGTTGTCACTACCCAAACATCACTTGCTAATAAATGTGTAAATAATGTTAACAAAGCAGCATTTTCCTTCTAATGCCTTGCAAAATGCACTGCTTAATCTGTATTTCCAGCAACAGCATTAACAAGGCATACTGTTGGAATTCAGTAAGACAGGAGAATATCAGTGGTAATGAAAAATACTGATTTAGTTTCTTTGCCAAGAATTGCATATATTCAGGGAGCTCAAGGTTACAAGCTACTGTTTATCTCATTTTCTGCTTATCACAGGCTGAAATAATCTAACAGTTGTCCATAGATAGAAAAGTAAAAAAAACTGTGTTTGACTAGGGACTTGTCCACATGGGGAAATAAACGTGGAATGAGATAGAACATAAAATGACAGGCCACTAACTCCTCTCATTAACTCTCCAGAAGAGAACTCCTACTCTGCTCTAAGAGTGCTGCTGTGAAATGGATTTTATTACACATTGGAACTGTATTAAGATACAATGCATTAAAGTTTTGTTTACTAGGATGTTTTCTTTGCCAAACAGGAGGTTATAGAGAGAGCCACTGTAAGCATGGCAACAGTGAAATAAATAAATTCTTTCTCCTCATTAACTTCCACATGTAGACAGTTTCAAAATAACATGTAGTTAAAATCTGTCACCCAGGCTATACTGGTAGAAAGAGAATCGACTTTGATTATTTACACCAAAGGTTAATCATCCTTTTAATAAGGATGCTTTTTTTTCACACTTAGAATCTATGAAAACCTTGGCTTTCAGTCTTTAGTTGTTGTTATTGTTGTTTTTTTTAAACTATTCAATTAAGGAGCCCTTTAGCAGTCTATTATGAAAATGCTCCCTGAACTGAATGAAAAGAATTATTGAAGTCAGTGGAGAAAGTTCTCATTAACTTCAGAGGATTTGAAACTTCTTCAGAAAATCTTGAAAAGTTTTGTCACTTTTTTTCATTCCTTCATGAAGTTTGTTTTCCAGTCTTCTGTATCTATTTTGTTCAACACTGCAGGAAAAGGCACTAAATAAAACTGTTTGGCTCTGAGATAAGTGCATAACCTCTATACTATTGATACTTACAGGGTTTAAACTTTTGAATGCAAGCAATCAGTCATGCAGAAGTGCTCATTCACCTTCTGGGCTGATCTCTTCTGGGTTGTTACTGAAGTAGGAGTGAGCCCAGGAGATGAATCTGTAATTACGTGGATCCAGTTGTTCTGATATTTCTTGCAGCTAGTATAGTTCTAGATCATAAGTGGGACAGATGTCTGCCCTGATACCAAGTAAAGGCAAATTGTTGCATCAAAGGTTGTTCTGCTTATGCATCTATTATATTGGAATTAAGTTTTGCGTACTTCTGTAAGCATAGTTTCCTAAATTAAGTTCCCTGTGAGTTTGGCTTTGGAAGAAACAAAAATAATAAAGACTAATGTAAATCCTCCATAAGTACAATATGAAAACATCATATGATTGCAGTCGTTACATGACCTGGTCTAGTGGAAGGTGCCCCTGCGCATGGCAGTGGGGTTAGAACTAGATGGTCTATAAGGACCTTTCCAACTCAAACCATTCTATGATTCATATTCCTCTACCGATTACAAAACTATCTAAATTGCAATGAGATATGCCCCTGTTCCTTGAACTTTGCTTTAGAAGAGGAGCAATAAAACAAAGCACTAATTTCAAAAGTTTCTCAGCCAAAAATACTAATCTCAAATCAGAAAGATGAAAGAAAAAAACCCTCTATACTTTATTGTGATCGCTATACTTGTAAAAACAGACAAAGATTCCACACGCATAGTGCTAGCTTTTCCTTTTAAAACGCAAAAAGCCATCTCCTTTCCAGTAGCATAAAATATACAGAAAAAAATCCTTTAGGATGCTGCCTTCTTAGTGCTTTTTCAGTCTTGCCTATGTCTAGGGAAGAAAAGTACTGCTGTCCTAAATTAATTATAAACTATTATATGACTAAGAAAGACAAGTTTATGTTTGACCTATGGCACATAAAAAAATTTAAAAAAATGTAATTGTTGATCTTAAGTTAAAGAAGAATGCCTACCTAATGATTTCTAGCTCTGTATAGGTAGCAGAGGAAATTATGACGCAAATCAGACAGTAATACATCTCATGGAAATCTCTGTGCAAGTATATTGACACTTCAGTAGAAGACAAGAAAAAAGATACTTCTGTGTGTATCTATATTAGTTTATTTTTTTTTCCTGGTGAATCTAGGTGTAATTATTCACAAAGATTATTGCAAAAATAAAATTATTACCATTTGGTGAGGGATTTTTATTTCATACCATCTTGGAATGAAATAAAAAAATTTCAGTTTCTTCCTTTGAAAGGGAAGTTGCCACAGATTATGTAAATCTCACAGCCTCCAAGTACACTTCAAGTGTACTAGTTTTATGCTGGCACATAATCCTACAGGCTTCAAAGCCTGTTCACTAAGGTATCTATGATTGTGGTATTTGCAAACACTGCTCAAAATAAAACTTGTCAGACTTTTTTTAAAAAAATCATTAATTAAAAAACAGGAGTATTCGTTTATACTCACTTTTTTCTACAGATGGTTCTTTTTTCCATAACTATTGCTGATGTTTCAAAAGAGGCCCCTTCTGCACTTTTTTTCTTGGATATACAGTTCCTTAACAAATGAACTTTCATCAGGAAAACTTTAGGCAGCTACATTTTATAGCAGTATTCCGAACAGTTTTAATTTCTTACTTCTCAATCTATTTAGCACTCTGCTTTGTTGTAAATATCACACTGATAAAGTTCTTAAAGTCAATACTGAATAATAAAGTAAGATTCCTTTTTCAGAGAAACAATCAGTTTTCCCAGCATAATCTGGGATTTCAAACTCATTGCAACCCAGAATAAGAATTCACACACTTGCAGTCATAACCCTTTTTGTCCTAACCTTCTTACATCTAAAAATCAACTTCTACAAAACTCAGCTATTTATATGGTAATATAGTCATATGGGACACAAAGCCCAAACTCGTCTTAGTTTACATAATTACTTATCATTTAAAAAAAATTAGTTTGCAGTCTGTAATCAGCTTGAAGTTTATTGCTCCTGATCTAGACTGAGAGAAGCCCTTATGTGTCCAAAAGATTACCTTTTTTTCCAGTGATATATAATTGGGTTCACAATAGTTCTCTTTCATGACAAACCTTTGAAAAAATGAAACTATTTGCTAATAAAGAAACACATTCTTATTTCTTTTCAAATGGGGTCAAAAGAGAAGGACAGGGGTGTTCTCTAAAATCAGCACTGATCATGTAAGTCTTTCTCTGCAAAGGAACAATGATGCTGCCCACTAACTACAGATGCGTGAAGAATCTTTAACTGCACAGATTCGTTAAGTCTTTCATAAGCAATAAAAAATGCACATAAAAGCTTTCAGGTTGTGCAAAATTTAAAAGTCATTGTTCAGTAAAACTGAGCATATTTCTGTTTAAGTATTTAACTTAAAAAAGTCATTCTTCATGACCTTTCAGCAAATTTTCTACAAACTGACCAAATGTGTCCTTTCATTTTTCTCTGATGAAATACTGGAGAATTATCTCAAAACTGTTTGTATTAGAGTACTTACTCCTGTCTTTCTTAGTTTATGTTGTGTGACATTTCTGCCTCATATATTAAATGGAAAAAACTGGCAAACTGATCTTGAAATTGTATGTGTTCCATTCACTAATCTTAGAGTTAGAAGCAAAAATCAATGCTTTGCTGGCTCTTTTGAATTAACACAACACTTTTTATTCAAAGTGGATTACTATGCCTTTGAGAGAAGAAAAAACACATAACTGGATAGATACTGACAAAGCAGCAGAAAATTTTTTTTGGCCAAATTTATGACATAAATTTCCTTCAGACATTAACAATGAGAAATAATGTGCACACCACAATGAAGCTAAATGTACTGCCAAACTCTTTTTACTTAAAGGTTATAGAAACTGAATATAATTTTCTCTGGAAGGAGAAATTGGGTAGAATTAGTAGAGGCTGTGGAGAGAAGTGACATCTGAAGTAAGAGCTAACTGCAGCACATTCTCTCTGTGTCTTTTAGTTAAGGACATTGGATAAGAGAAAAAACACCATCTGTTTGCAGCCAGAAACAATTTCTGACTTTAGGTGACAAGAAAACTGGAAAAGTAGCAGGATGTATCCCTGAGGAGTATAATGTGCCTGAAACAAATTAAAAAGGAGGAAGCATGGGCTTATTTTGCTGAAACACCAAGTACTGAGAAATTCTTTTGAAGTCATTGAGAGATGTAGCTCTCGAAATGCCTGAAAATCAGATTGTCCAAAGAATTAATTAAAATTATGCTAGATTAGTATATACAAGTCACACTCTTATTTTATCTTGACATTTTTGTGTATTACTTGGCACCGGTCAATGAGCCACTTTGTACTCAAGTAATTATTTGGAATTTTTATGAGTAGAGTGGCAAGGGACCATATTAATAATTTGTAAAAGTCAATGGAAAAAAGTCTGTTCTAGGAGATAATCACTGAAATATTGTTCCTTACAGACAGAGGAGAACTGACCTATAATCCTCATTTTAAAAGGCAAAGAAAAAGCAGCTTTAAAGTTAAATTAAAAAAGAATAAATAAACAAGGTAATATATTTTCCAATACGTAATTCTTTTCTTATTCCTTGTTTTCCTTTAGTTTTTAACATGTGCACAACTGTGTTGGACATGATCATCTAAACAATACAGAACATCTGTCACTAAATAAAAAAAGTATTTACACTGAAATAAAGTAATAATAAATAAAATTTTATTTTATAATCTGATGTCTGAGCAAAATAACTTTGCAACATTAATTTTACTTTTCCATATTTGCTATCAAAAAATTCAGGGATGGATATTTAAGTTTAATAATCTGCTAAAAATACCACCAGTAAGGTTTTGAACTTGACATGAAATTTCTTTCTTGGAAAAAATGGGAAATGAAGCAACTTAATTATATCTTGGATTAAAAGTAGAATTACATGGAGCATCTTTTTCCCGCCTCCAGTATAACAACTTAGAAATAAAGTTTGAAAAAACAAAAAAATCGAGAAAATTAGAAGAAAGTTGCAGATCTGGATAGTTCAAGATACCCAACAGGAAACAGCACCAATATCTCTTTAGAAGTGAGCTGAAATTGATACATTTTATAAAACATCCAGTATCAGCTAACCATCGTCTTTTTGATCAGCTCTACTTTAAGGTATCTTGGAAGCTTTGTTTCTGCATAAAGGAATTTGATGTGTAATAAATGCAAAAAAACCTGAGGTCAGAAAATATTACATCAGAATAGAGAAGGAAATAAATATTTTAAAGAGGAAGACTGGAGTTTATAAAATTAAAATATGACACATATTTAGCAGTGCTACCCTAAGTATGTACAGTGAATACAATTTTGAAGATGTTTTCCATAAATTAGGAAGCAAAATTTTGCTTTCTTTAAATTCTCAAATATTTCTGAAAATTTGACCTAGATTATAAAACTACTGCATGATGTTCAAGTACTACACTGTATACTATATTACCCAATTATGTCATATATAGCATTTTAAAACATTGAGAGAGGGAGAGAAGAGCATCTATTCCATAATACTTACAACTGAACATGGTTACTTGTAAATAATGGTCAGTAAAAAAAAAATATTCATAATAGATTTTAAAGAAAATATGAGGGAAATACATTATACACAAAGCACTGTAATGATATATCACAAATTCACTGTGTGGAGATCTACTGATGAACTTAATTTTTCTAATTGAGAATTCAAGAGATAGTTCCTAATTTTTTTAAACGTATGTGAAAATGAATATTCTGATAGTCTGAAAACAATTAGAACTTTTTTTTTCAAAATGACTTGATCATAAATTGTTAGGAACCTTACATAGTAAGAGCAAAGAAAAAACCCCAAAAATGTCAAAGCAAAACTGTTTTAGTGGACCCAAATCATGTTTATTCATTCATATCATTGCATTTTGATCATTTGACATTTTCACACCATATTTTAAGATCAGGACTGTGGATTTTTAAAAACTGCTTTAACTCTAACAATTGTTTAGGTTTTATCTCACATAAACTTAAGGACCACCACAATCTCTTTAGGTCTTGAAACAGAAGATAGCCCTTGTTCTTCTGATGGCACTATAAAAACTGGATTGACATTTTAAAAAAATATCTTCAGCTGAAGCCAAAGCTTCAGCAACTCAATGTTGGTGTCATTCTGTGTGTCATGTTTTATAGGACTTCAGGTTCAACAGTGAAATTTTTTTTTACTTCCTTATTTTAAACTTTGATGTTCATGAATTACTAATTTTCACTTTTGGCTGAGGAGAATGGGACTCAGAGATAACACTGTTTACTCTGAGGGTGGTGAGGCACTGGCACAGGTTGCCCAGAGAAGCTGTGGATGCCCCATCCCTGGCAGTGTTCAAGGCCAGGTTGG
>Ga0181612_108683_pt1 | contig 11817 bp, 9 predicted proteins | sample HoacroProtozoa21_FD_119630 | JGI IMG/M metagenome (GOLD analysis project Ga0181612, IMG submission 119630) | Hoatzin crop microbial communities from Cojedes, Venezuel. Combined Assembly of Gp0051906, Gp0051904, Gp0051908 | reverse complement strand
TTTTTTTTTTTTTTTTTTTTTTTTTTTTTTTTTTTTTTTATTTTTATTTTAATAAAAGATATAATTTTTTTTTATATTTCTTCATATCTATTCATTCATCTCCACCCCACACTCACCTACATACTCTCACTCATCCCCCTCCACCTCCCTCTGAAAACTTACAGGGAATCTCCAAAGCCTAGAGCAATTTTCTCTTTCCATCCCTTGCCTGGATATACAGGGGTACATAGAAAGTGCTTTGTGGGTAGGCTAAAACAAAAAGCTAAACAAAGCCCAAAGAGCAACCTAAAGGTTAGCTTTTTCTCCCCTCTGCACTGGTATTAATACCTCCTCTGCAAAAAACAGTAGAGCACAGGAGCTGCTAAGTGAAATCAAACCCTGTAGTTGTCATGCAGGAATCCATTTCTAAATAGCTGGACTAAAATCTGGCAACAGCTGTAAAAGCAGCGATGAGCTTTTCTTCTCAAGGGAAGGAAGTAAGAAGTTGCCAACACTCATTTCTCACCTTTCAGTCCAGTGGATCCCACAGAGCTGTGCATAATTACCTTCTTGATAATATAATGTAATGGAGAAGACAGAAGCATCTGGGGCTGGGAGGGAAGACATTTTTTTTGTGCTGAATCTTTTAAGTAAGCATAGATTTTTTTTGGTTTTTTATATCTATGATTTTTATGATACGAAGCATAGGACTATTGCACCCCGTCTACACAATGCATCCCTGGTACAAGTAGAGATTTGACAAGCAGCAGCCTTGAAAGATAGACCCTCAATAAAACAAAAATAGAAGCTGTAACAAGAATAAAAATCTCTGATCCTCAGGAGATTCAGCTTCAACCAAAACGCAGTTGTGGAGTAGGAACCGCTTTAAATTTCCTTGTGCTTATTTGCATCTCAACACTAAGATTATGTCCAATAATAATTAGCATAAAATACTTCAGAAAATGAAAATGGTTTTTAATAGATTGATTGTCCTCCTCCTCCTCCTCCCTCTGGATGATTAAAATGAATGTTCTACTCCGCTTCATTCCCTGGTTTCAGGATTTAGTTCTTTCCGTTCATAAGGATTATGCTTTTAAACAAAAATGGTTAAAATATTTTTCTTCATTTGTGTCTCTGGAGAGAATTTTTTGTCCCTTCTAAAAGAAGACTGTGCAGAAGTCTGAAATCTGTGCACGAAACTGTCAGCGAATATAATTGGGAATAGTTCTATCAAATTATAGTTTATTTATATGCTAAAGTGGAATGTGTCACAAAATGGAAGTTCTACAAAAAGCATGCAGAGAACAGTAATTCCGGCCTACTTCAAAGCCTGAGTATCCAGCATTTGCCAGAGGGCAGCAGGCAAGCTAGCTTACAACAATCTTAATTGCCCCACCCCACTTTTCCAATATCTGTGACTCACAAGAAAAAATATTAAATACCTGATCTGACATCGTCCCACAGTATCTTTGCCACCTTCTGTACCTGGAACAACGTGTTCTGACAGAAGGGGAGAACAGACATTCTGCAGCATGTGAAGGACCTCACCTGCCTGGTGCAGAATTTGAAACGTGCAAGGCAGACAAAGCAGTCAGTTGGGGGAAGACAGCAATAGCCTCACTGCTGGGTAAGGTGAATGCTCCAGCACTGGATTCTGCTCTTGCCTCTGCCGCAGCCACCCTACATCATGTCATTCCCCCGAAAGATATGTCTCTCACCTTGCCACACCAGTGGTCTCATTTGGAGACACTTTGTGAATAAAGTCGATGGAGCTGCACTACACGGAATGTATGTGCAGGCGTATATAGAGAAGTCAGACCCCATGAGTTTCCATCTGGGTTCCCACTAGTTATCAATACTGATTTTATTCTCTCTGCCTTTCAGGCACACAGCTTCCAAGATGAGGTAATATTTGCTCATCCCCCGGTTGTTAGAATACATAGAAACATCTGAAAACACACTAAATGCAGAGAAAACTAATCTTTGGACAGCTGAGTTCTGTTTGTCACTGAAATCACCTAAGTCATTGGGTGGCAAGTTCTGTCAGGGCTGTGCACCGACTGAGTTATGGGTCCTTGAGAAAAGAAAGCACAAGGCCCAGTGATTGAAGACTTTATTTTAACATAAGCACATCACAGGGGTGAACGAAGATGGATGAGGCAATTTTAATTCTTAAATTTCTGAACTCTTAAATGTTTGCCTTACAAAGTTAATAATTAATATAATATTGAACATTTTAACATGCTTTTTTGAGTGTATTACATATTTTATTCAGTGATATGACAGCTTGACTGATTAACAACTTCTAATATGCTTGCAATTATTTGTTTTAAATTGTGTTGAAAATATAATAAAATATTATTATTTTAGAGAGAGCAATGTAAGTCACAAGTGATACAAACTAAAGAAGCAGAGGAACAAAAAATGATTCAAACTTCTTGGCAACTGAAGATGTATTTTACAAAGAAATCCATTCAAATCTGACAACAGATACCTTACTAGATGAATGTCTAGTCTAGACCCAAATGAAAGGCCTTTTACTTATGTCTGATGTAGCACAGACCATGTGTGAAGATTTTCCTCCACTTTGTACATTCAAACAAGACAGTTTAGGGTATGCTCAGACTGGCTCAAGACACAGAGGTTACTGCCTCTAGCATACTCTTTGCTTGTCACTGCTGCATTGAGAGAAGCTGACCGTCAGCTTGACTGTCTGATTGCTCTCTAATCCGTTTCTGCAAAATGGTACAGATTTATGATGAGTAAGTGAAAAAACACAGACTTGGTCAGAGGCAGAGGAGATGCAATCATACTGCCTGGGGTTAGAACCACCCTGTCTAGATGCCCGCTAGACTGAAGTGGAATGAAATCCTCATGCAACAAACTGTCAGACTCAGTTGGAAGACAGCAGGTGACAGCACTACCTCCAGCAAGGAGATGCTAAAGTTTATTCTCACTGTCACTCTAAAACACACACACACACACAGAGAAACTGACAGACATGTAACACACCTAGATTTTCACACAGTGCAAGGTAGTTCAACACAAGGACCAGGATGGTCCTCAGTGAGGGCGTGACCTTAGTCTCAATTATTAGACTCCCAAATCACACATTTATTGTTGAGGAAATTCCAACCTTATATCTAGACTGAACTTTCCTGCGAAGGAGGATGACAAGAAAATGGGATTTGATGGAGATAAACAACATAAAGAGATACCTAATGCAGAGATGTCAGTAGAAGCTTAGGACAGTCAGGGAGGCATTTGCCAAGACTGCAGCATGACAACTGGACCTCCTCTACACTACTTCCATGCAATGAAGTTACACTGCTGAAACAGCTCTCCAGTTGGCAGTAACAGTCAGCAAGAGTCAAATTGAATCCTTATTGTATTTGTTTTGGTATTCTTAAGGAAACAACTTTTATGTTGGTATTCAAAAAATGGCCACGTCTGAGAAATCCATTAGTGACTGAAGGATAATATGAGTCTCTCACTCCTTGGTATGTGTGATAGGAGTTTCACTTTCTTGATCTTAGATGAAATCTCCATGAGGTCTGAAGACTGGTGAAGAGGAATTCTCTTCTTAAATAGCAGTCATAGGAGAGATTGCGTACTTATCTTTCCCTCTTTGAGGTACAAACTGATTGTCAGAAGTTATCTGACTGTCTGGGTGGAATTTCTTCTGGTCTGAAGCATCCCTGTTTTATTAAGAATCTAATATTCATTATGTGCAGTGCTAGTAAAAATTACTTCAATTCAAGTCACTTTGAAAAGCTTAACTACTGTAGCAAATGACAAGATGACATGCACTGATGAAAGTCTAATGCAGCTCAGGTAAGATATAAAGACTAAGTTCAATGCATCCAGTAAGGCTCCCTCAGAGGTTTAGCCTCAGAATGCTACCTTATTTCCTGGAAAGCAACATAATCCCACCAAAAAAGCTGGGAAAAAAAGCCAGACCTGCCTGCCGGGGAAAAAAAAAAAAGGAACACACACCACAAACTGTGCACAATGAAACCCACAAGAATACAAGATGGATGTGGTTTCAAGTTGCATCTCAAAACACTAAACTAAGACCTGTTATAAATAATTTCCACAGATTTGTGAAGCCTCTGCTCAGTTTCAGGTTTCAGAACATTTCTGGTTTCACAATGAAATCCTTGTATTACTCTGAAATTTTAAAATTAAGTCAGAGGGCTGCCTTGGCAGACGGATACTGTTGAAATTCAGGGTATTACCTGAATCACCTACTTTGAAATTGAGAAATTTCACTTTTAGCTGTCTTTTTTTTTAAGTCTGGGTTAATGGTAAGAAATTATAGATAAGATGGCATGCATATCTTCATGGGTTTGAGGGGCCAAAGCAGAATCAAAGCCTCTGCAATCAAACAGAAAGTACACATTTTCTAAGTTTAAAATGTACACACCCCAAATTGAGTCCTTGCCTGTTTCTCTGAGCATAGTCATGAACGCAGGCTAAAATCCTAGGCTCCATTAGCAAACCCTGTGTAAAAATCAAAGAAAACAATACAATCAGGGCACACTGTCTGTCTTCTAAGCAGACAGACCCCATCTGTTTCCTGCCGGACAAGACCCCAAGCTCTAAGTAATGCCAGAGCTTAGCTCCACTCAGCTGTGTCTCATTAACTTAACGCAGGAAGTCATTTCCAGATGGGACCCCAATTTAAATCCAAAAGCTATGCCACTGTTTGGCTCATCAGGGCTTCTACATCACATAGAGCACACCCTAAGGGATGGCAGCTTCTGCCAGGCAATACTTTCCTAATACCCTACCGAGATAGACATTGCTGTTCTTGAGATTCTACACAGCAGAACTGCAAGTCGGCAATAAAAAAAAAGACAGACAGAGAGAAAAAGGAAATAAAGAAACACGTTCCAGAACTTTGTGACCCACCTTTCTAAACTTGACGAGAAGTTCACATTTGAGAAGGTTCTCTTACAAGGATTTCTGTTCATTTTGCTTCCTCTATCTCTACGTATCAGAGAGATTTTAAACAGTTAACTGATCTCCAGAGCTGACCTTTTTAGACAAAAAAAGACATCTGATGCACAAGAAACCCAGATTCTGTGAAGTCCACGCTACATAGTTTGTTCCTAGTAATTTACAACTTTGGGAGTTTTATATTTTTGCAATGAAGCTGTTCCCAGCTGGCTCACATGTAGACCTCCAACCCACTGAGTGAACTGCAGCACTCTTCCATCATTCCCGAGCTCCCTCCCTAACATGTCTAAAGGAAAAATTGGTAGCTTCGTAAACAGCTTATGCAGCAGATCAAGTTTCCATCGGACATTATTAATATTCTTTCAGAAATATATTAACTTTTTTTCATATGAAAGCACTGAAAATATTGAAATCTGTAGGCATGAATATTCAAGAAGGAAAAACAATAGAGGCAGTCCAGCTGCTGGAATTATCATTGGGGTGGGGAGATGGAAAAACAAGGTCTACATATTAAATCATGTTTCTCAGCATTTAGGACCGAAGGAAACCTTAGCTCACCAAACATAAGCCAGACTGTGGCCTGTATTTTCAAATGAAGGCAGTGATTTACATTGTATTGGGTGATGGAAGAGCAACCATGCATCCAAACAGCTTCCACCTTCCCGCATCCCCACACACTCTCCTAACTGTCTACACTCCTCGATCACCCCCAAACCGTGATACTGAAATTCACGCCATGCCATAGAAAATGTAGACTTCTGAGGTAAAAAGCAAATGGCAAAACTTTGTTTATCTTAGCTTCTTTTGAAAACATTCACCCAATTTCACTGTGTACCTGAGTTTCACTGAGTTTTTAAGAAGAATTACCATTAGTTATCACTATAAGTTCACTAAGCTGCACTAAATTCAGCTGAGCCACCATTACAGATATCAGTAATACAGACCAGTCTATGTTGATGCTAGTGCAACCAAGGAATATTCAATAAAGGAATACTGAAAATGGTGATGGCAAATAAGACACTGTCTAATGGGTAGTATCTCTAACCATAGCCATAGAAATATTAGAGTTATTATCCCTTCTCTACCACAGATAATTCCCTTAAGACCATTGTCATACAGAACCAGTAATGGAAGAAAGTAAGAAATACTTGTTTATTAATCCTACTGGTTGAAGAAATTTATGTGACAAGTGAACACCAATGAGCACTGCAGTAAAAGACTGTTTCCTAGTTGAGATTTTGACAAAAAATGGGCAAGCTGAGCAAGAAGAAATAATAGTGTTTTAAACATTCATACAGGATCTTCAGAGATCTACGCCTGCCATATAATTTTGAAAATGCATAGGCCCTCATTGTAGGACCCCAGTTTTTTAAAAGTTGAGATTACATAGAGGATTCATAAGAATTATAAGCATGTAACTGGTATGAATAGTAAGATTACAACAGTTAAAGTCCATCTTAAAAATGCAAACAAGCATCCTTGTGCTTTCCCCATGCTGTATGATACAGTTGCCTTCCAAAAACATCTGAGCTGTACCTCATTATGGGACTTCAAATCCCGCCTTCAATTTTATTTTGTCACAACCGCTACTAACAAGTTGAAAATTCTAGGCTTTCAGTGTTCTGACCCAAAGATCCTTTTGTGGTAACCAATAACATCTTGATTTCATGTGTCCCCCGTCTACATGCCTGTTTTATACTTGGATTGTTAGCAGATGCATCATGCTCCTCAACTAGGAATGGCTAAGTGTTACAATACAAGCAGAAATAGCATTATTACTACTATTAATATAATAATAACCATGCCATATTAGATTAGTTTCCCTACTGAGACAACCTTAGAAAAAGAATTAATCTCTATGCTTCAGGAACTACATAACCATTTCATGAGCATACCCTAACAAGAGAAATATGAATCAGAGATGCACATGGTGTATATGAATGCTACATTCTTGCATTTGGATTTCTGATTCATCTGACAGATGTGAGATAATTCATGAAGTTGGACAAGTCCCAAGTGATTGCACGTGTTTGGATGTTGAAAAGCACAAGTTACTCCACTTACTTTGGCACTAAAAGTACTTAGCGTTTTCCCCTTGTGGCCGACTGTTCGTTGTGGTATAGCTACAGTTGTACATCATTAGCAATACCACCTGTCCTTCCACATCCATTACAAAGATTGTACAGACCTTACAATAATCAAGAGTAGTGGCAGCTTACACTCTTATCTTTAATCCAACCTCTCATGCTTTGAAACCCTTTAAAAACCGATTAAAACCTCCTAGCAGGCACCCAAGGTAACATGGATGACATAAGGATGTGGAGAACCTTTTTCAAAACAAAACACCGTAACAAAAACAGTGAAATGTGAGACAGATGCCAAAGCCATATGTTAAGTGCACATGTATACATATATATTTTGCCATCTTTGCATGGTACTCTTTCAGCTTAGATAGCAAACAACATATGGACAGATCCTCCTAACTGAAGTTTTTATTCCCATGTGGGTCTTTTGATATCAAAAGACCAACTACTCCTGATGTAGGAAGTCCTCTTGCTGAGTGTCCTGAGCTTTAGGCAGGGTGCTTATGGACTCTGTGATAAAATTCAAGACGGTCGTGTACAACAGGCTAGATTTCATAGATGTTAAGTGCGTCTCTTGACCTCTCTTCAACTGTCTCAGAGTCTTTCTCTATAAAGTTCACAAGCATGACACTCATGCTGTGCAAACAAACAATTTGTTTTCAGTTAATGATCCTCACCATCAAACACACAACGAGCTCAATTTCCTAGATTATTTCTTTTTTCTTCCCCTCCCTGCCTCCTGCTCTTTATTACCAGCAAATGTGATCTCCATCATGTAGACTGCAAGATCTGTGGCCCAGCTATAGCACCGATGCATTTGTACAGCACCCAGTGCAGTGTCATTTTGATCTTAACTTGGGACTGCCACTCTGTGAACACTTTTCATAGTGTTGCTTTCTTCAGAATTCACAAGCATATGACTCAAGGATGAAAATTAAATAAATTAAATCTATGACTAAGCATCATTATGAATTATAAATGTATACAGGCTACGCCTCTACTTCTCTCTGATCTACAGGTGGTTCCTTCCCCCACAGGCTTTCCGTGTCCCTTTCTCACTACATTGATTGTCTGAGGATGTATTTCAAGTAACTATTTTTAAAGAAGTAAATGTTGCACTTGTAAAGATATACAGACACAATAGCTATCATATGCTTTACTAAATGTGCCCAGTATTGTGCTTCCAGAGGCACATTAGTCCTTAATATGAAGCAAAGCATATAATGTTGACAAAAATAGTTATGCAGTGTTTACCTGAGGTATTCCTTAAATTAATCACTTCCAATTTCTTAGTACATAGTATGGGCTACTGCCCTTCATTTACAGAGTATGCATGCACTCCTGTGGCAGATTTGTTTTTTCCTCCTGATTCTGTCATTTGTTTCACAAGTAACCACAGAAAAGTTATAAATTTACCCAGGCATCCATTTTCCCCCTCCGCAAATTTGGCTAACAGAAGTTTACAAAACCATATGATGCTGTAATTCATTACTGAAGCTGTAAGCTGCTTAGGGCAGGGAATGACACTTCATTTTGCATTTATACCCCAGCTAAGGAGGCAGACTTACCAAGGGGATGACTAGAGAAGCTGTAAGCCACCTCCTCCTCTGAGCCCATTAGCCAGCAGCACTCACTTTCCTGCCAAATCCTGTGGACCACTGACAGCCTGCTGAGTCTGGGCAGATTGATGCTGTATTGCTTAAAAGCCACAAAAATAGCACCATCTGCATTTCAGTAAAGGATACTGTGATACTCCAACAACGGACACCAATTACAAAATAATTCTTTTCCATAAAAAAAAGTAAAATGCTATAATTTTTCATTCTGGGTGAGTCTAACTGATGGGAGATACGAAGCATGAGAGTGAGATCAGTTCTATTTCAGCATCCACCATTTAAAGCAGGAGCAGGGGCTTGCCACTTAGTAAAAGCAACTGCAAGGAAAACATCTCTCACTGGAGGTCACTATGCTCTCTGAAAGGTACAGTGGTTAATTCAACATGATGTACATCCTTCCAATACCCAGACAGCATGTCGCATTATTTTAAGGAATATGATCAGATTTTCTCAGTCAGTTGGATTTTCTGGTTCAGCAGTCTTATGACTAAAAACAGGGATGAAATACTTTTAGTGCCTGCTTTTAAATTATAAAGCTACAAGGAGGATGAAATCTTGATTAAGAGACAAGCAGGCAGTTGTACATTGAATGACTATTCTGATGCGCAATTTCCTATCATCCTGCTCAGTGAACCAGTAAGGTGAATGTAATAAAAAATGGTGTCTTGCATGGAGAATTTACAGCATGATAATTGTAGGAAATGAATACAAATTAAAGCTTTTACAAGCACTGACCACTGCAGGTCATTGTAGACAACATACTGGTAGAATATTTCTACTAATAGGAATATCCACCACAAGACGAAAAAGTGGGGTCTAAATATTCCATAATTGAAAAAAGGAAAACAAAACCAAAACAACAACAAAAAACAAACAACAACAAAAAAAACCCCCCACTACAAACCACACACACAGAGTGCATCAAAATCACCACAGAGGTTAACTCGATAGTTTTACAGTTTGGCGCCAGTACTGCTCTCATCACACTTTGTAACCCAGCTTCACTGATTTCACTTTGCTTTTCCGAAGTTACAGTAGTATTTACAGGAGAAAGACATCGTTTAAAAACTGGTGGCCCAGATATTCTAGGAATGTACATCTGGCATGACCCAACCAAAACAGAGGAAGTTCATCAGCAGATTTTTTTTTTTAAATTATGTTTTACTTTTACCAAGCTTATATAGCTTTGGATTCAAAGACATTTTACCAAAGCCATCCCTCATCTTACTATAACAACCTTCACTAATCACTATTACAGAATCTTAAAGATAAAATCATTATATTACTTATTGAGTGAGAGCTTCAAGAAAAAACCCAAAATAAATCCCCCTTCCCATCTGGCAACCTCTGTGGCAAATATTTATTCATACTTTTACTGAAAAAAAAAAAAAAGATTGCTCTACATTTAGAATAAATCCAAATTACTTCCTGTAAAGTATAAATATGCATTATATAAAGCTGAGCTTAGACTGAGAAATAAGATTTTGCGGGTTTCTGTTTTAGATGTTTACACTACATGTTGTGCTGCATCTTCCCTCTGGCTCTATTTTAAGAGACCCAGTGGAAATTAAGTCTCAGTAAAATAAAGTGTGCAATCAGGGAAGCAATAAATGAGCACTCTGGGAAGACATAAACAGGTGAGAATCAGTTTGAGAGACTGATATGATGAACAGAGCAGGTAGTGAGAATTTTTAAACAGTTTGGACCAGGCAGTTAACATTGGACTTGTGACAAGAAAAGCATGTGTAGTAACACGTTACTGACCCCTCAATGAATTCATTCAATTGTAAACTAGCTGAACAATTGGACATTAATCTCACTTTAATCTCATTTGCTCCACTTTTTTTTTTTTTTAAATAGGAGTAGATGAGTAAGTAACCCCACTAAATTAATCTCACACAGATCACTCAGGGTCTTCAGAACAAGCTTCCAGACTACTACCCTCACTGCTGAGCCACACAGCCCACCTCACCCCATGGATCCCTGCAAGTGCTCTACGGCTCCTGCGGGACTACTCAGGCACCGTCTCTTCAACAGGGACTGTGTCAGCTGTCCCAGTATAACTCATCGAAAACTGATATATGTCATTCCTTAAATCATGTGTTTATAAATTACAGGATTTTTGCTCCTGAAATCAGAAAAATACAGCAAAATTACTCAAGTGTTTCATCATCTTGAGTTCATTTCATTTTGATTTTTGCTTGGTCACAGTGGGAGAAGGCCAGGAATGCAGGATTAAGTATATTTCTTGCAAGTATTAGCTTGAAAGCATGAGTGTAACTAATACCATGGCATTTACATGAACTTACACAAAGATGAAATGAAGCGTGTTATGAGAGTGAAGTAATCATTCTACAATTTACTTTTCTGAAGATAGCCTTCAGCTCTTGGGCTAGGGTCCAAAGGATTTTGTTTATTGTAAAATGTAACCTGATGCCCCTTTGTTTGGAGCCCTATTAAAACCAGCTCTGGATCTGGTACCTGACACATACCAGAGAACTACTGGCAATGTACTACAGACTGCTTTTGATGTTTCTGCAACCAAACCAAGCCCTACAGCCACACCATCTTTTTTCCAAGAAAGACAATTCCTCTACAGCTAGAGAACCTTCTCCTCTCTGCCTTCCCAAGATACAAATCCCCCTTCTCCAGAGGCATAGACCTCTTTATGCTACTGCTGGGCCAAGTCAGGTTTGTAGTGGAATGAAGCTCCAACTTCTTAGAAGTTGGCCCTCAATACAAGAGCTGCTGCTGCCTCTGAAGTCTGCTGAGCAGGAGAACACGAAGCAACCTGGCAACTTATGAAAAACATTTTTTAGTGAAAGGTTGCCAATTTCTCAGCTACTCCCCCAGGGAGACACAATTAACTCATCTGCAATGAGAACACTTATATACACTCGATTTAGTTACAGCTTGTGTGCAAGCTGCTACCATCTCTTGTCCCCCTGTCCCAGACCGTTGACTTGCATGGAACAAAAGACTGACCCTGGAAGACTTTTCCTAATTAGTGTTCCATGATTAATGCAAAAAATAAGGGAGATAATTGTGTTAGCTATACTTCTGGGGAAAAGATTTTATGAGCTAGGCCTGACAAAGTGACTAAAAATTCCAAATGTCCAACAGCTCTAAGAACCTAAGAGAAAGGGCAGAGAGGGAAGAAAAAACAAACGAAAAAG